>Ga0160423_10000548_pt1 | contig 30860 bp, 22 predicted proteins | sample CRUFie14St8metaG_FD_108191 | JGI IMG/M metagenome (GOLD analysis project Ga0160423, IMG submission 108191) | Marine microbial communities from the Costa Rica Dome - CRUD Field 142mm St8 metaG | ecosystem: Environmental > Aquatic > Marine > Oceanic > Photic zone | place: Costa Rica: the Eastern...
CAATGACAACAAGGAGCTCAATCAGAGTGAATCCCTTTTGATTTTTTTTCATATGTGGTTCCAGTTTGTTGGGTTTTGTTTGCCAGCCAGCTAGTGACTGGGGTCTCGATTGCGGTCCATAACAATCAACAAGGCTTGAGCATAATTTGCGCCAAAATAATAACACAGTAAAATGTTCAAATTCGGCGATTATTATGGGTTTTTTGGCGTGAATTCCTTTAGTTTCCAAAAAAAAATAGAATCACACGTTTAATAAGCGTGATTTCTGCGCATTGTTAACAAAAATTTTATTATGTGGGTTTGCCGTGGGGTTTGTCATCGCAACGTTATTTTTGACATGAAATCCCAACAGAAACTCTACTTTTATTGCTCATTGGGTGAGCTTGTTAGCAAGTATGACACCGCCTTTCTTTTAGTCGTTAAGGTAATATAATTAGATGGGTTTGGTGGATAAATGAAACTGGGCTCATATCTAATCCCGCGCCGCACCTTTTTGAAGGTGGCGGGGGTGTCGTTGGCACTGCCGTTCCTAGAGATCATGAAGCCGGCGGTCAGCCACGCCAAAACGGAGCCGGCCAAGGCTGATCCGGTGCGGTTGTGTGGGTGCTGAACACGTTGATCGGCAAATCCAAGGAAGCTCCCGAGGATGTGCCGTCGATTGAAGGGGCGCGTGAGGCACTCAACATCAAACGGAATCCCATCGTCGCCGAGTTGTTGAAACAACACGTCTCAAAGGCCGTATGCCATGCCTGCCACAAAGAGATCGACCCGGTGGGGCTGGGTCTGGAGAACTTCGCGCAGTTCGGCGAATGGCGCGCGAACTATCCCGACATGACGCCGGTCGTAGCTTCGGGCGAAATGCCCAACGGCAAGGCGTTTAAATCGCCACGCGAAATGAAGACGCTGTTGCTGGAATTGTAAGGGGACGACATTGCCAAAAACTTTGCGCGCCAACTTTTTGCCTACGCGCTCGGCCGTCAACTTCAGCTTATGACCGACTGTCCCTTGATCAAATCGTCAGCGCGGCAAAGCAAGATGGTTACAAGACCAACACGATTATCGAACAAATATACTATCGAAACAGTTCCGTTATAGACAAGACCTTTAGAATAATGCCTCAATGGCATGCTGGTGCGGATTAGATTTCTAGCGCATTATCGGCGCCGCTAAATGCCTCCACGCGCACGCCAAGATCCACCTTCAAACCGGATTGTTGTACTTGAACCGCTCAAGGTCAGCCGCTGGAAGCAGGCACGATAAAGCAAGCCGCACCCACGTGATATACTTGAACAAAAGCACGACGGAATGTGATATATACAGAGTAATGGTCAAACTAAGGTTCGCTACAGAATTAGCCCACTATAAAATCCAATAGGTTTTACAGTATGCAGTTTTTTAAAAACGAGATACGATATTGCTGCATGTAAGGAAACGGTTTTGGCAATCGCCGCGTCCCTTCAAGGAGATGAAGAACCAAAATCATAACAACACATTCGATAAAGTCATGGCGGCAATCGCCATTTTGGCTCTGATTGGGTTTGTGGTGGGCTTGTTCAAGATCATGGGTTAACGCGCTTTTTGTGCTTTGCTCACGGCTTTTTCTTCTGAATTCTCTATTGCACCAGCACCAATCAAATGGCCTTTGAGTTGCTCGTCGGCCTACGGCTCGAGGTGGAGGAATCCCGCATGCATGAACCCAATGAGCCTGTTGCACGCGCGGTTGTCAACCGGCATGCTGTTCGGGTTCGGGTCAGATTTCCAACGCATCATTTGTGCTGCCAAATGCCTCCACGCGCATGCCGAGTTTATCCATCATACCGGGGTATATGCCCTCAAGTGGTTTGCCTTGGTGCGACCGGTGCATGCCGGGCTGGAGGTGGCCATTGGCGTGGCCGGCAAGCATCACGGGGAGCTGCTTGGAGGCGTGTTCGTGGCCGTCGGCAAAGGGCGCACGGCAGCACGTGAAGCTTGAAGCGACGCATTTTAATCTTCTTTCCGGCACGGCTCACAGGTCAAATGGCCGCCGATGAAACCGGGCGCACGCATGGCCTCCGCAATGGAGGCGCTGGAAGAGATGGAAGCCAACTGGACCGAAGGTGGCCGTGCGCCGGCCGATGCCGTGCTCAACCAGTATTTCCGGCAACGTCGTTTCATTGGCTCCAAGGACCGGGGTGAGATTTCACGGGTCGTTTACGCCGTACTGCGCAATGAAGCTGCGCTCAACTGGCAGCTGCATCAGGGCGGTTTGCCGGCGGATCCGCGCGGTCGCGTGCTGGCCGAGGCGGTGTTGTTGGGTGGTGCCGAACTGGAGGACATGAAGGCACTCTGCGACGGGCAGCAATATTGCCCGCCGCGCCTGAGCGAACCGGAGCTCGGCTGGATCAAGCAGCAGGCGAGGCAACCGCTCTTGACCGACGCCATGCCGCCGGCGGTGCGAAATCATTTTCCCGAATGGCTCACGCCGCGTTTGGAATCGGTCTTTGGGGATCAATTACCCGACGCCATGGCGGCCCTCAATGAGGAGGCATCGGTGGATCTTCGGGTGAACACCTTGAAAACTTCGCGGGACGAACTGGTGGTGGCACTGCAAGATGCCGGCTTGGAGCCGGAGCTCACGCCGCATTCGACGCTTGGTGTGCGCCTGCATAAGCGCGGTTCACTGTTTGCCACCGAGGCCTTTCGGGCGGGCTGGTTTGAAATGCAGGATGAAGGCTCGCAACTCGTGGCGGCTCTGGTGCAGGCGAAGCCTGGCGATAAGGGCGTTGATTTCTGCGCCGGCGCCGGCGGTAAGACGCTGGCGTTATCGGCCGAAATGGAAAACCGCGGCCGCATTCTTGCCTGGGATACCGCCGGTAAACGGCTCGGGCAAATGAAGCCGCGCCTTGGTCGGGCCGGCGTTAGCAATGTGCAGGCGCGGGTATTGAAGAGCGAACGAGATAATGTGGTGAAGCGCCATCGCGATTCGGCGGACTGGGTGCTGTTGGATGTGCCCTGCACGGGCACCGGCACATGGCGACGCAGTCCGGATCTGCGGCGGCGCACCACGCCTGAGGCATTGACCGAAGTGCAGACGCATCAACGCGCCATCCTCGAGAGCGCCGCGCGGCTGGTGAAATCCGGCGGTCGTTTGATCTATGCCACCTGCTCCATTTTGCCCGAGGAAAATGAGCAACAGGTCGAGGCGTTTCTGGGTGAGCATGATTCGTTCACGCGAATCGGCGATGATCTTCGGCTGTACCCGCACACGCACGGCACCGATGGATTTTACGGGGCCGTGCTGGAGAAGGCATGAAACTGAATTGTGATTTGGCCGAAGGCGCGGGCTGCGAGGCCGCAGTGATGCCGTATCTGGATCAGGCCAATATTGCATGCGGCGCGCACGCGGGGGACACGGAATTGATGCGGTCGACCGTGGCTCTGGCACGAGACCACGGTGTGAGCATCGGCGCGCATCCGGGGTATCCGGACCGACAACAGTTTGGCCGGGTAAGCCTGTCCGCATCGCCTGATCAAATTCAGGAGTGGGTGACCGAACAAATTGAATGCCTAGCCGCGCTTGAGCCGGTGGATTACGTGAAACCGCATGGCGCGCTGTATCATGACATGCTGAAACAACCAGCTGTTTTAGAGGCAATCCGCCATGCGATTGGAGCCCTGCCACTGATGGGTCCTGCGCCCTTTGCCGGCGGGCTGGACTGGAGCGAAGCCTTTGCCGATCGGCGCTATCAGGCTGATGGGACATTGATGCCGCGCAATGTGGCCGGAGCGGTTTTGAATGAAGCGGAAACATTGGCACAGGTTGGGCAACTGATTGCCGATGGCACCGTGACTACGGCAGGGGGCGATACATTGACACTGGCGGCAACGACCTTGTGCGTGCACGGCGATAATCCGGCTGGAGTTCGGAGCATCCGCGCCATTCGGGAGATACTCGATGCCGGATGATTCGATGCGCATCGAGGTAGCGGGGGAAAATGCGCTGATCGTGTATCTGGGCGACGCCCTGTCTCCCGTCATGGCGGATCGGGTTCGGCGACTGGATCAGCAATTGCGTGAACGCCTGGCGGATCAACTGATCGACACCGTCCCTTCGTACGCTTCTGTGCTGATCATTTATCGGCCCGACCGCATTCGCATGGAAGCGTTGCGGGAACACCTTGAAGAATTTGGCCGTGCGACTTCCGCGCCCATTGCGAAAGAAGGAGGGAGCTTGGTGACGTTGCCGGTTTGGTATGGGCCGGAGTCCGGGCCGGATTTGGTGGAGTTGGCCGACAGCAACGGCCTGTCGGTAGATCAAGTGGTGCAGCGACATCACACCCGGGAATACCGCGTGTACGCGATTGGGTTTGCGCCGGGATTTGCCTATTTGGGCGAGGTGGATGAGGTCATTGCCCGGCCGCGATTGACAACGCCCCGGCAACAGGTGCCGACGGGCGCGGTGGGCATTGCGGATCGGCAGACGGCGGTGTATCCAGCCGAATCACCCGGTGGCTGGAACTTGATCGGGCGTTGTCCGGTTCGGATGTTTGATCCGCTAGCATCGGCTCCGATGCCAGTAGGCGTTGGAGATCGAATTCAATTCGAGCCGATCAGCCGCTCGGAGTACCTTGAATTAGGAGGGGCGCCATGAGTGGTTTTCGCGTGCTGGAACCGGGCGTGTTGAGCCTCTTTCAGGATGCAGGCCGACTCCGGCATCATGCGCTGGGCTTGACGACCGGCGGGCCGATGGATGGCGCGGCGTTTTATTGGGCCAACCGATTGGCCGGAAACCCTGAAGGAGCCACAACGCTGGAAGTGGCACAGGGTGGTTTGCGGCTGGAATGCACCGGTGACACGTCGGTGGCTGTGGCCGGCGCGGCGATGCCGCTAAAGATCAACGGCCAAACCAAGGCGCTGTGGCGCAGCCATCGAATGACCGCCGGCGATGTGTTGGAGTTGAGGCACGCGACGGCAGGGCTGAGGACGTACGTCGCCGCCGCGGGCGGCTTTGAGGCGCCGGTTTACTTTGGCAGCACGGCGGTGGTGCGGCGTGAAGGATTGGGCAATCCGTTGCACGCCGGTCAGGAGCTTGTTTGTGGGGTGCCGACGGATACGGATTGGGCGTTGCCGATGGACCAGATTCCTCGGTATGAGGCGACGGTGACGTTGCGAGTGGTGGAAGGCTATCAGGCGGCGGAGTTTTCGACCGAATCACGTGGGCTGTTTTATAGAAGTGCGTTTCAGGTCTCGCCGCGATCCGACCGGATGGGATATCGGCTAGAAGGGAACGCGGTGGCGGTGCCAGCGGGCGAACGGTTCTCGGAGGGTATCGCGTACGGGGCGGTGCAGGTGCCGCCGGATGGGCAACCGATTGTGTTGTTGAACGACCGGCAAACGATCGGGGGCTATCCGAAGCTGGGCACGGTGTTGTCCCTTGATTGCTGGAAACTGGCGCAGTGCGTGCCGGGGGCGAAGGTATGCTTTGAAGTCATCTCGCTCGAGGCCGCGCAGGCGGCGGTGGAGGAGTTCACAGCGACGCGGGAAGCGACGGCATTGAAGCGCAGCACCTGATCAGGCGCGAGCGTCGAGTGTTTCCCACTGGTCGTAGATTTCGAGCAATTCGTTTTCCAGTGCCTCGAGACGCGCGGTGACCGCGGTCGTCTCTTGGTGCGGTCGCTTAAAAAAATCCGGATCGTTGATTTGCTGTTGCAGCGTTTCTTGCTCCGCCTCCAGTTCAGTAATTCGGCCAGGCAATGATTCGAGCAGGCGTTTTTCTTTGAAGGACAATTTCTTGGGTTTGTCGGGATCGGCCGCCGGTTTGGGCTTGGGTTGACGCGTTGGATTGGCGGCGTTGGGCGCGGGCTGGCGTTGGGCGAGATAATCGTCGTAGCCACCGGTGTATTCCTTCACGAACCCGTTATCTTCAAACACTAGGGTGCTTTGCACGACGTTGTTGAGAAAAGCGCGATCGTGGCTGACTAGCAACAGTGTGCCGTTGAAGGCACCGATGACCTCTTCGAGCAGCTCGAGAGTTTCCGCATCGAGATCATTGGTGGGTTCATCCATCACGATCAGATTGGCCGGTTGCTGGAAAAGCTTGGCGAGCAAGAGGCGGTTCTTCTCGCCGCCAGACAACGTGCTTGCTGGCTTGCGGGCTTGATCGGGCGTGAAAAGAAAGTCCTGCAGGTAACTATAGACATTGCGGCTGCGACCGTTGACGATAACCGTTTTGCGGTCGTCGGCGACATTCTCCAGAATGCTTAACCGATCATCAATCTGCTCGCGCAACTGATCGAAATACACGATCTCCAGCTTGGTGCCACGGCGGACTTTGCCGTCCGTGGGCTGCAGTTCGCCGAGCAGAAGCTTGATGAGCGTGGTCTTACCAGCGCCGTTGGGGCCGATGATACCAACCTTGTCTCCGGCGGTGATGAGCGTGGAAAGATCCCGGACCACTGGCGGACCGTCGTAAGCAAATGTTAGCTCCCGTGTTTCGACCACCAGCTGGCCGGAGCGATCGGCCTCGGCGGCCTGCATTTGCACAGTGCCCTGGCGCTCTCGGCGCTGGCTGCGTTCGGCGCGCATTTTCTTGAGCGCCCGCACACGGCCTTCATTGCGCGTGCGCCGCGCCTGAATGCCCTTGCGGATCCACACCTCTTCCTGCGCGAGTTTCTTGTCGAACTGCGCATGCTGTTTTTCTTCGGCCTCCAGCGCGGCTTGTTTGCGCTCAATAAAGGTCTGGTAATCGCAGGTCCAATCAAATAAATGGCCGCGATCAATTTCCAGAATGCGGGTGGCAATTGCCTGTAGAAAAGCGCGATCGTGGGTGACGAACAGCAGCGTGCCGGGGTACGCCTTTAGAAATCCCTCGAGCCAGGTAATAGAATCGATATCCAGATGGTTGGTGGGCTCATCCAGTAACAGGACATCCGGCCGATCGACAATGGCCTGCGCCAGCAGCACCCGGCGTTTCATACCGGAGGAAAGGCTGTTGAATTCCGCCCCGCCATCGAGCTGCATCTGGGCGAGCACGCGTTGGACTGCCTTGTCCCGGCGCCAGTGTTCTTCCTCGGGGATATCCAATACGCCGCCGACCAGATCATGGATGGTTTGGGCGTCGCCCGCGGGTACTTCCTGTACGAGGCGTTTGATCTGCAGATCTTGCGCGCGATTCATCGCGCCTTGATCGGGAGAAATATCGCCGGCCAACAGCTTGAGCAGGGTGGATTTTCCGCAACCATTGCGGCCGACCAAGCCGATGTGTTCGCCTGCGTCGAGATTGAGAGTCACCTGATCGAGCAGTGTGTCACCATCCCAGGAATAGGTAACTTCGTTGAGGTGAAGCAGCGACATGAGCCGTTATTCGGCAGAAACTGTAATCGTCTGAAATCGGATTGCCGCCCGCATGGCTTCGCGTACTTCGGGTCGCCACAACTGGCCCATGTGCCCGCCGGTTTCGGAATACACCGTGCGCTCCCCGGGGAAACGTTCGCGGAACCAGGCAAGATCATCGTCAGTGAGCAGGAAGTCATTGTTCGTGAGCACGAGCTTGAGATTGGCTGCGGCAGTGAGGCCGGGTTCGCGAGTGCGGAGATTGCTGGCCTGCGCCAGGGCGTCGCTATCAATTTTGCGTTCGGCGAGTGCCGATGCGACAATTTTTGAGTAGTAATCTTCCCAGCACAGGGCGTTTACTCGTTGATACGCCTGCACGCTAGGGCGGATCTTCAGGCTGCTCATAATCGTTTGAGTTAACGTCATACGATAACTGAGCCCGATGAGATACGAGGCTTCCTGATCACTGAACGGCAGGTCAGCCGCGTCATCGGGCGTGGAGTTTTGGCTGATCAATAATTTCACCAACGCCGAGTCCTTGACTGCCTCCAAATCAACCGCGGCGGCCGGCGCTCGATACAAACGATCCAGCGCCTTCAAACCGGTGGTGAGATCCAGCGGTGGATTGATCGCGAGGGCGGCGGAATAGGTGTCAGGCGCGCTAGTGGCAGCTAGGTTGAGCGTGTACCAGCCTCCCATCGAAAATCCCATCACCCCCGGCGCGCCTTGCGTTTGTTCGCTCAACGATTCGGCCATGGCCGCATGCGCCTGCCTCAGGTAACGCAGGTCGTCATTCAGGTAACCAGGTAAATAATTGGCCGGGGCGGCCTGGATAAATTCCCAGTTGAGATTGTTGCTGAAACACACCACATGATAGCCCTCTAGAAATGCCAGTTCAGCCAAGGCCAGCGCGCGGCTTCCGAGTCGGTGTCCGCCGAGCCCGGGGATGACGTAAGCCACCGGTGCTTTGCTGTGCTGCATCCAGACGGAAGCCGGTAATGGCCTGCGAAAGCCCTGCGGTTGCACGGCAATTTCCTCTGCGCGATCATCAAACTCCGGATCGTGTGGGCGGTTGAATACGGTCATCAACGTTTGCGTTTGCGCCGTATTTTCCCCCGCCATGGCTGGCTGCGCGTTGCTTACTTCAATGGCGCGCTTGCGCGAGAAATATAATTTGTTCAAGGCGTACGCATCAAACTCCGTGGCGAGCAGTTGCCGCGTGGATTCCACCTGATCGGTTTTATTGTTGAACCGAATACCTGCGTTCAGTCCGTACACATACGAGGTGGGGTCGAGCAGCACATCCCCCGCCTCGCTGATCAGGTCGCGCTCGGAGGAGGCCCCGAAAATCGGAATGTGCAGATACATTGAAGGTTGCCACCCCCAGCAGCCAAAGGCCTGCCCGATATCTTCGTCCGCGAGATAAATTTGATATTTTTTTGTCGCCGGATCCCCAAAGCCCAGCACGCCTTCGGTGGTGTTGACGAGGAACCGTTTGGTCTCCGTGCCGGCATTGGCCCATTCGCCTTGCAGGAGATTGCTCGTGAGCCGCACAGGATAGGCGATGTTATGACCGAAATTCCGAATGCCAGTGCGGGCTCGGGAGGGAAGCACTTTGCGGTAGCCGCGCGAAGCCGGTTCCATGGCGTAATCAAACAGCACCTCATCGACTGCAAAGCTAAACCGATTCAAGGGTTCCAGCGGGTCCGGGGTGGATTTCAGCATGAGTGCGGAATCTTCCGGATGCGATGGATCCGGAAGGGTTTCCAAGGCAGGGTCCGGCAGGAAGCTAGCACAACCCGTCGCCGCAATAAGCAATGGCAATATAAATAAGTGCACTTTAATCCCAAAAGCCAAAGGGAGTCGCGTCATCATGTGTGTCACCGGTTTGTAACGCAAGCCCGACCTTGTAAAAAATGGCTGACTGCCGGGAAGAGAATAGGTCGGTTAAGGTTCAATCATATCCTGCTGCCGGAGCCATTCGCCATAGAGCCAGAATCCGTGCACGGCGCCCAGGGCCAGCCAGAGGAACCAGTCCACATGCTCGACGATGGCAAGGATCAATAGTAGGGCGGAAAAATCGCGGTTAGCGGCCCGGGCAATCCAGGCTTGGAGCTGTGGCAGCGGGCGTTCGCTCTGTGCGGCCCGCAACCGCGTGAGGAAAGAGAGCACTACGCCGAGGGCGGCGGCGATGCCCAGCCACAGCCACGGGCCGGATTGATCGTGCATGCGGTAGAGGCCCATGCCGATGCCGGCCAGCAGGCAGAGATGCACCAGCTGGTCGCCGCCGAGGTCGAGCCACTTGCCGGTGCGACTTTCCTTGTGCGACATGCGGGCTAGATCGCCGTCCACGCAGTCAATGATTGCGGAACATTGCAGCAACACGGCGCCCAGAATCATCAGGTGCGCTTCGCCGCGTGCGAAACAAACGGCTGACAACATGCCGATGCCGGTGGCCACCACCGAGATGGCGTTGGGCGAAACGGGTGTGTGAATCAACAGCCGCGATGCGAGTCTCCCCACTGGTCGGTTGAAGTTGCGGTCCATAAAACTGTCGGTCTCCAACCCCATGGTATCCCACAAGGCGTCTTCGGCCTGCACCGCGGTGAGGCCGTCCTTGACCGGTTGTGCGACGCCGAGGGCTTCCACCTTAGGACGACGTGGAAGGGAGGCTTCCAGCGAGCCGGCCCATTCCATGGCCACGCCGCAGGGCAACAATTCATGCCCAGGCCCGTGCAGGCGGCCCTGCTTGTTCATCACCCGCTCAAGGTCGGTCCGTTGCAGGGCCAGGTTTCCGGGGATCAACAGTGTGGGCTCGTGTAAGGCGGGTTCATCACGGGTGAGATGTACCTCAATCTTCAGCCGGGCCAAGGCGGTGAATTTCGGTTCCATTTCGCCTTGCTGAATGGAAATTGCCGTGGCACCCGCTTCGTGCGCGGCAATGATGAGCCGCTCCAGCACCGACAAGCCCGCTAGCGTACGCTCGCAGGCCGGATCATCGGCAAAAATCAGAACGGGCAAACCCACGTCAGTTTCGCAAGCCAAACCCGCGTTTTGCCGCCAAGGCAAGGGAAATGAATCAAAGGGACTGTCAATGTCCCACCCTGCGTGGCATCGTGAGGCGGTCTGTATGGGAATGCGTCCGGAGATCATTCATTTGCCCTGGGATCAACCGACTGTGGCTACTGCCGTGGATTGGTTGGTGGCGGACGCGGGTGGTGACCCGGTGGACCTGAGTGAGACGTGGGTGCTTTTGCCCACGCGCCAAGCGGGCCGACGTTTAAGGGAAGCCTTGGCGTGGGCTTGCCGCGAACGAGGCGGTGTTTTTCCGCCCCGAACAGGTACGCCGTTTCAGTTGCTGAATCACCAAGAAACCCAAGTCGCGCCAGAGGTGGCGTGTATCGGGTACTGGGTGCAACTCCTCGAGGGTCGCATTGTCGAGACGTGTCCGAACTTGTTTCCGGCGTTGCCTGATCAACGCGATTTTGGATGGCGCCGCAAAATGGCCGAGGCGCTCCACGCGATGCGCGCCACGTTGCTGGAAGGCGGCTGGGATTGCGCGCAGTTGGCCGACTCAGAACATTGCGAAGAGGAGGCCGGTCGCTGGCGGGATTTGGCGCGATTGGAGGCGGCGTATCGGGAGCGGTTGACCCAAGCCGGTTTGGTTGATGTCCATGATGCACGCCGTGCCGCGGTGGATACCCTAGAGCTCCCGGATGTTCGCCGCGTGGTGATGCTGGGGGTGACGGATATATCTCCGGTCATTGAGCAGAAGCTGACACGTTTGATCGATCAGGGAGTGCAGGTTCAGCTTGTGTGTTTTGGGCCGGGCGAAGGCATGGATGACTGGGGCCGGCCGTTGCCTGAATTTTGGAACGGCCGTTTCTTGCCTGTTACCGAGGATCATCTGGTACCTGCACTGGACGAACGAGCGCAGGCCGAGGCGGCGGTGGCGCGAGTGAAACCGTATCGCAAACAGGTGCACGACCGCGTAGCGGTCGGGGTGGCGGATCCAGCGGTGTTGCCACATCTCGAACGTACCCTGGCCAATGACGCGATTCCTGTATTTAACCCGGACGGTCGACCGTTAAGCCGGACGCCTTTGTTTGTCTTTTTAAAAACGCTGCATGCGCTGATGCAGCAGCCGAGTTTCCCTCAGGCGGCGGCGTTTCTGCGGTTGCCCGATGCGTGGGCTTGGGCGAAGGGCGAGGATGATCAGTTTACCTCGACCCGGTTGCTGGTCGGTTTGGATGAAATCCATAAGAACCATTTGCCGGCGAGTCTGGAGGATGCCGTCCGATTGCATTTTGACGGGGATCGGATTCAAAATCGAATTGTGGCGCGCACCGCCCTGAAACGGTTGGCCGAAGCCTTGAGGACCTTGGAACGGGAACGACTGAGCCGCGGACTGGCAGGGTTTCTAAATACGGTGTTTGCCAGCTGCGAGTTTCGGGAAGGAAACCCCATCGACAAGATGTACCTTGAGACGGCGCGCAGTTTTATGGACCGCCTGCGAGAATGGGAGTCGGCGATGGGCGAGGCCGACGTGCCGGCTGATCAAGCATTGGCGCTGCTCTTGGATGCAGTGGGCCAAGAAGCAGTATTTCCGGAACGCAGCGGAGCGGCGGTGGATATCCAGGGCTGGCTTGAATTGACCTGGGAAGATGCGCCACATCTGATCGTGGCCGGGTGCAACGAAGGGCATCTGCCGCAATCAATTGTGGGAGACCGGTTCTTGCCCGAGCAATTGCGAGAACGTCTTGGGCTCATGACCAACGCGCAACGTCTGGCTCGGGACGTGTATTTGCTGGAATTGCTGCTGCAATCCCGAAGCAGGCACGGCCGCGTGGATTTGATTCTCGGGCGGCAACGCGCGAACGGCGATCCCCTTCGGCCGTCGCGTGTGCTGTTGCGTTGCCCTGATGAACAATTGCCGGACCGCGTGGCGAGTTTGTTTCAAGAGCTTCCGTCACCGGCGTCAACCCCGGCCTGGAAAATGCCATGGACGCTAGCGCCCCGTGCTGTGCCTCCGTTGGAGCGGATGAGCGTGACCGCGTTCCGGTCCTTTCTGGCCTGCCCGTTTCGGTTCTATCTCAAACATGCGTTACGCATGGAACTGATCGACACCTCAAAACGCGAATTGGACGCATTGGATTTCGGTTCGTTGGTGCATCAAGTGGTGGAGGATTTCGGTCGGAACGAAGCGGCCCGCGAGCTGGCAGATCCGAAGACGATTCATAATTTTTTTGTCGAACAACTCCGCACTGTGATCGCAACGCGCTATGGCTTGAAACCACCGTTGCCGGTGCAGGTGCAGGCGGAGATTGCTGAACGCCGGTTGCAGGCGGCAGCCCATGCCCAAGCAAAGGAATACGCGGCGGGCTGGCGTATCACCGGCACGGAAAGAGAAATTGATGGAGAGATCAACGGAATGGCGGTGCGTGGCCGGATTGATCGGGTGGAGCGAAATGAAGAAACCGGCGTGCTGCGCGTGCTGGATTACAAGACCTCCGGGAAGGCAAAATCCCCACTGGATGCGCACACCGCCCGGCGCACCGATACCACGCCGGATTACGCGGTGGTGGATCTGGTGATCAAAGGCAAGGACCGGCCCAGAGGCTGGGTCGATCTGCAGTTGCCGCTGTATTATTGGGCCTTGGAAACGGAAGCCGATAATGGGTTGCAGTTGGGGTATTTTAATCTACCCACGGTCGGGGCTGACACTGGGGTGCAGCTGATGGAAGGGTATACCCCGGACATGCACGCCAACGCGATGGCATGCGCGACGGCCATTGTGGATCGTGTTCAGGCCGGTGAGTTTTGGCCTGCTCGGGAAAAGGTGCGCTACGACGAGTTTGATCCCATCCTGTTTGGTCAGGTGGAAAAGGCAGCCCAAGCACCGGCATGGGGGGAATTTAATGGGTGATTCTGGATCTATTCTCGGCAGTGAAATGATCCGGGCCTCGGCGGGCTCAGGCAAAACGCATCGGCTGGTGAACCGCTACATCCGCCTGTTGCTGATGGGCCAGGCGCCTGAGCGGATTATTGCGCTGACCTTCACTCGAAAGGCGGCTGGGGAATTTTTTGAAGGAATCCTGAAGCGACTGGCGGAGTCGGTGGCGGATGAAGCTCAGCGGAAGAAATTATCCCGGGACATCGAGCTGCCGGAATTGACCGCCGCAGATTATCGGCGCGCCCTGCGCGAGTTGCTGGAGCGGATGCCGCAGCTGGCCCTTGGGACGATTGATGGATTTTTCCATCGGGTGCTCGGGATGTTTTCACTTGAGTACGGTTTAAGCGGCGAATTCGAGATCATGGACGAGTTAACTGCGCAACGCGCGCGCCTGAGGGCATTGGATCAGTTGTTCGCGGCAGCCGAGGCCAGTGAAGCCGATCGCCAGGCGTTGTTGAAGTCGTTCGAATTAATGTCCGCTGGTCAGCAGGATCGCCGCATTTACGATGTGCTTGAGCAGTACCTTCGGGATTGTCATTCAATGTATCATTGCGCCTCCGGGGAACATTGCTGGGGCCAACCTGAAACGATTTGGCCTCAGGGCAATCCTTGGCCTGTTCAACCGGTGAATCCGTCAGCACTGGTGCAGGCCTTTCGGGATGCACTGGAAGCGGAGACCGGGTTTGATGACGTGCATGCGCGCGCGCGGACGGCGTGGCAAAAGGCGGCAGACCATCTTCAGCAATGGGAGCCTGGTAAGGATTTGCTCGGCTCCGCCACGCTTTTGAAAAAGGCGTTCTCCGGATTGAGTCGGCTGGAATCCGGCGACTGGACGTTTCAATTCTATCGGAAAGATTTCCAGCCGGGCGCTGTATTTCAGCAATCCTTGGGTGCGTTATTGCGACATTGTTTGGCGGCAGAATTCAACCGGCTGTTGGAGCGGACGCGTGGGGTGTTTGCCATGTTGCGCGAATACGAGGGCCGCTATGACGGATTGATCCGGCGGCAAGGGCTGTTGACCTTTGCGGATTTGCCGGTGCTATTGGCTCCAGAAGGAGGCCGGCCGGTGTTGGGCGGGGCGGGACCGGATCGGTTGTCGTTGGAATACCGGCTTGACGGCGCGTTTGATCATTGGCTGCTGGATGAATTTCAGGATACGAGCGCGGCGCAGTGGCGTGTGTTGGAGAATTTGGTGGATGAAGCGGTGCAGGATCCGGACCGTTCCTTTTTCTGCGTAGGTGATGTGAAGCAATCCATATACGGCTGGCGTGGTGGTGATCCGCGGTTGTTTGGGCGGGTAGAGGAGCATTACCGGCATGGCGCCGGCCGAGAGTTTGCTGTGCAGTCCATGGACGTGTCCTGGCGGTCGGCCCCGGCCGTGTTGAAATTAGTCAATGTCGTCTTCGGGCAACCGGATCTGTTCCGTGAGTTTGATCCAGTGGCGGCGGCACGCTGGGCGGATGTGTGGAATGAACATCAAGCTGCGGAACCCCATGCCGATCTAGTCGGGCACACGATGCATTTGACCGTGGACCATGCGGACGATCGTTATTCGGTGTTGGCTGGATTATTACGGGAACTAAAGCCGACCCAACGAGGCATGCGATGCGTGGTACTGGTGCAAACGAATAAGGAGGCGGGGCGTGTGGTGGAATACTTACGCGAACACGTGGCCAACCTATCGGTGGTGGGAGAATCAGCCACGCGGCCTGCGACCGACAACGCGCTGGGCGCCGCGATGATGTCGCTGTTCAAGGCGGTGGCGCACCCGGGAGATCGATATGCGCGCGAGCACGTGGCGATGACGCCGCTGCGCGAACAGTTCGAAGGGGAACCTCCTCAATGGGATTTGGCGATGCGACGGCTGCAGGAGCAATTGTACCACGAGGGGTTTGAGGCCGCCGCCCGCGAATGGTCGCGCCCGTTGGCGATAGATGATTTTTCAAGCCACCGGCGCAGGCAATTTATTGAGTTGGCCCGGCAATATGATGAATCGGGTTTGCGGGATGTGGATGAATTCATCGGCTTTGCCGATAGCTGGGATTTGAACGAAGGCGGCGCATCTGGCGTGGTGCAGGTGATGACCGTTCACAAGGCCAAGGGTCTGACCTTTGATGTGACATTGGTGTCGGATCTGGAAGGAAGTCGGCTTGATGCGCGGCGGGCCGAGGCGTTGCACGCGCAAGTCGATGACCATGGCGAGGTGGAATGGGTGATGGATTTGCCGCGACAGGATTTATGTGCGGCGGATGAGGTGCTGGGGAGCGCAGTGGCCGCGGGGCGCAGTAAGGAATGTTTTGAAAATCTATGCCGATTGTATGTGGCCCTGACACGGGCCCGGCATGGGTTGTATGTGATCAGTACGCGGCCGAAAGAGAAATCACCTGCGTCGAATTTCGTTTACCTGTTGAATGAATCGCTCGGCAACGCTGAAGAGGAATGGACGGGCGGTGGCGCGACGGCTGTGAAGGCGTTTGAGTCTGGCGCCTGGACGTGGGTGGAGGCGTTTGAATCGGATGCAGCGGCAGCCCAGTACGATCAACCCTGCGTGCAGGTCAAAGAGGGACGGGGTTTCCCTAAGCTGGAACGCCGCAAGCCTTCCGAACATGAGAGGGCGTTAATTCAGGGTTCGCGTTTGTTTGATCCGCAAGCCAAGGAAGCGGCGCAATTCGGGGAGGCAGTTCACGCGGTGTTCGAACAGATCGAGTGGCACACGGACGAAACGAAGGAATTATTGGATGTTGATACGGAAGCGGTCGCGATGGTGCGGGCGTGCCTGGAGGAACCGGAGATCCAAAAGCATTTTACAGCGAATTCGGAAGCGGCAGTGTGGCGCGAACGGCGGTTCGGCGTGGTGTTGGATGGGGAGTTTTGTTCAGGTGTATTTGACCGGGTGGTGCTTTGGCCGGACCGCGCAGAGATCGTGGATTTCAAAACGGATATGGTGCGCGACGCGGTGGATGTGGAGGCGGCAGTGGCGCGGCATCAATCCCAACTGGATTGGTACCGGCGCGTTTTGGCGCTCATGACTGGGTTACCTTTCGAGTACATCACCTGTCGCCTGTTGTTCGCCCGAATTCCGCGGTTGGTAACCGCGCCATAAAAAAAGCCCCGCGGGTGTGGGGCTTGTTGATTGTGTTGGAGAACGGGTTACTTGATGTTCTCTAGGTACTTCTCAGGATTAGACTCGAAACGGCTCTTGGCGCGAGTTTTGCAGAAGTAAATCTTTTTGCCATCATGTTCAATGAACGGATTCCCTGGATGTACGCGAGTGTCGGTATAAACCGGACAAAATTTTTGCGTCATTGGTTTGATGTCTTTAGAAGCGACGGCTTTCAGCTGTGGGGCCTGTTCCTGACAAACTACGGCGAAGTAGTCTGGATTTGATGCCCACATCTTTTTGCAGGTGCCGCAGCACACGAATACTTTTACCCCTTTATAAACGAGGAATTCCTCTACATCGATTTCGTCCTCAATCATAAGAGGACACATCTTCTGTGCTGGCGCGGCTTCGAGGGTGATTGTTAAACCTACCATCATGGCAGTTAGAGCGAGTACGTCACTGATCAGTTTCTTCATAATCTAAATAGTCGTTGTAAAGAGGATTGTTGGTAGAGACACCACAAAAGGGCGCTTTATTCAATTAAAAAAATAGTAAACGGCTAAAAATAGCGGGTTTTGGTGGTGGTTGACACAAAAAACCGCACCGACCGAAGCCGATGCGGTGTGAAGATTGGAGTTGCTTACAAGTCCTTCCAAGCGCGGTCCTTCGCAGAATCGAGCACTGCGTCGCAGACCTTGGCAGTCTCAAGGGCGTCGCGGAAGGTGGGGTTGCATGGGGTGCCTTCGTCGAGGCTCTTCAGGAAGTCGGCCACCTGATGCACAAAGGTGTGTTCGTAGCCGATGCACAGGCCGGGCACCCACCACTTGTCCATGTACGGCATGTCGCCGTCTGTTATGTGTACGTTGCGCCAGCCGCGCGTGGTCGATTCGTCGCTGTGATCGAAGAATTCCAGACGGTTGAGGTCATGCAGATCCCAGCGGATGGAGGCGTCCGAGCCGTTGATCTCCAGCGTGTACAGGGCCTTGTGGCCGCGCGCGTACCGGGTGGACTCAAACAGGCCGAGCGAGCCATTTTCGAAGTGACAATGGAAGATGCAGGCGTCGTCGATAGTGACTTTCTGTTTCTCGCCGGTGGCGGTGTGGACGCGCTCTTTAATAAACGTCTCGGTCACGGCAGACACATCGCTGATACTGCCGTTGAGCCAGATGGCGGTGTCGATACAGTGGGCCAGCAGATCGCCGGTCACGCCGCTGCCAGCTGCGGCGGCATCGAGACGCCAGAGGCCTTCGCCTCCCTGTGGGAGATCGGCACTTATGGTCCAGTCCTGCAGGAAGTTGGCACGGTAATGGAAGATCTGGCCAAGCTTGCCGCTCTCGATGATTTGCTTGGCGAGGGTGACAGCGGGAACGCGGCGGTAGTTGTACCAAACGGTGTTGGGGACGCCGGCTTTCTCCACAGCCTCGACCATCGGCATACTTTCTTCGGCAGTGCGGGCCAGTGGTTTTTCGCACAGCACCATCTTGCCGGCTTCGGCGGCGGCGATGGCCACCTCGGCGTGTTGATCGTTCGGTGTGCAGATATCGATGGCGTCGATGTCGTCGCGTTTGATCAATTCGCGCCAATCGGTTTCATAGCTCTCGTAGCCCCACTTTTCAGCGAAGGCCTTGGTCTTGTCTTCGGTGCGGCCGCATACAGCCTTGAGCACGGGGCGATGGCCGAGATCGTGAAAGAAGTCGCTGACGCGCTTGTAACCGTTGGAGTGGGTACGGCCCATGAAGCCGTAGCCCACCAGTCCTATGTTGAGGGGTTTCTTTTCGCTCATCTTTTGAATTGTGATTTTAGTTTTGGCCGTGGGCGTCGCGGACGTCGATCATGGCCTTGAGGATGGTGTTCCAAGTGTCGGGGTTCTCGAGGGTGGCGTTGGGGAACATGCAGCCGTCCCAGCAGATGTGTTCGATGCCGCGATCGGCGGCGCCCTTGAGCCAGTAGCCGGCGCAGCGGGTGATGTCCAGCTTGCCGTTGGGATCGTCGGCCGGGCAGTGTTTGCCCGTCTTATCATGCGATCCGGCGCCGTGCACTTCACCGTCGTTTTGGGCGACGTGGAAATCGATGGTCCACGGACGGAGCGCGTCGGTCATCTTTTCGTAGGCCGGCCAGAATTCCTCTTCGCTATAGCCTTCCTGCACGAGCGCGTGTTCGGGGGCGTTGTAGCCGAGGGTGTAGAGGTAGGTGTGGGCGAGGTCGGCCTGGAAGCCGAGAGCCTCGGGCATGCCGACGCCTTCGAGGACATCGAGCATATCCTTCCAGCTGTGCATACCGGCCCAGCAAATTTCGCCTTCGGCGGCGAGACGTTCGCCGTGGTCAGCGGCGATCTTGGCGGCTTCCTTGAAGGTGGAAACGATGGTGCTGGTGTTAGCCGCGGTATCTTCGCGCCATTTCTCCACGCCAAACTCCGCGGAATCAATGCGGATCACGCCGCGCTTGCGGGCACCGTGGTCGTTGAACACCTTGGCTATGCGGCAGGCCATCTTGACGGCTTCCAGGAATTTACCGCGCTGTTCTTCTGTGCCCATGGCTGAATCGCCCACGGTACCGGGCCATACGGGCGCGACCAGCGAGCCGATGTCGAAGCCCTTGCCTTGGATGAGGTCGGCGATTTCTTTTAGTTCATCATCGCTGGCCTCGGGGTTGGTGTGAGGCAGGAACAGAAAGTAATCGATGCCATCATATTTCTGGCCATCCACCTCGGCGGCGGCGGTGAGGTCGAGCATGCGCTCGAGGCTAATGGGGGGTTCCTGACCTTCCTCGTCGCCTTTGCCGACGAGCCCGGGCCACATGGCATTGTGTAATTTCATTGCGCTCATAAATTGACTGGTTTGTTGCGATACCTGCCCAATAGACGCAGCAGGGCTGTATCCAAAACAGGCGGAATCGGCGGACAAGTTAACAACCCCGCCCACGCGTTCAACCCTAAAACGCCGCAAGGCCTAGACGCCGGCCGTTTGTGCCGCGAGAGCTTTTTCGGCTTTTTTGCGGGCGTGTTCGTCGAGGATCTTTTTGCGGAGGCGCAGGGTGCTGGGGGTGGCCTCGACGTACTCGTCGGGCGCGATGTATTCCAGCGCGCGCTCGAGGCTGAGTTGAAGTGGGGCCTTGAGCATGATGCCCTTGCCGTCGCCCTGCGACCGGATGTTGGTGAGGTGCTTGGTGCGCACGGGGTTCACGGGCAGGTCGTTATCGCGCAGGTTTTCGCCGACGATCATGCCTTTGTAGACCTTGTCACCGGGCACGACCATCAGCTTGCCGCGGTTTTGCAACTGGTCGAGCGCGAAGGCGGTCACGTCGCCGTCTTCCATGCTCACAAGCATGCCGTTGCGGCGGGAGGGAATTTCGCCGACCTCGGCGGCGTACTCGTGAAAAAGATGGCTCATCAATCCCTCGCCGCGCGTGAGGTTGAGCAATTCTACTTCGAAGCCAATGAGTCCGCGCGTGGGACCAAGGGCCTCGATGGTCATGCGATCGCCGGCTGGAGCCATATCCGCTACGGTGGCCTTGCGGTTGGCGAGCGCTTCCATCACATCACCCACGGCATCCTCGGGTACTTCCAGGAAAATTTTCTCCATCGGCTCGAGCCATTCGCCGGAGTCGGTCTGATGCTTCAATACCTCAGGACGGCTCACCAGCACCTCGTAACCTTCTCGACGCATCTGTTCGACGAGCACAGCGATCTGCATGCTACCGCGACCGGTGACGTGGAACACTGTGCTCACGTCGGTTTGGGCGACTTGCACGGAGACATTCGCGCGGCCTTCACGTTCGAGCCGATCCCAAATCTGGCGCGCAGTGACCTTCTTGCCATCTTGCCCGGCGAATGGGCCGTTGTTGACGGCAAACGCCATCTTGATGGTAGGCGGATCGATGGGTTTGAACGGCAGCGCGGGTCGCTCGGGATCGTCCACCAGCGTTTCGCCGATGAGCACATCAGGTAGGCCGCTGATGCCCACGATATCGCCCGCGTGGGCTTCCTCGATCTGGATTTGTTTCAGGCCTTCAAACTGAAATAGCGCCGTCACCTTGCCGCCGGCCGTTTCACGGTTGTTCTGCAAACTGTAAAGCGGATCGCCGAGGCGAATGGAGCCGCGCCGGATTTTTCCAAATGCAATGCGGCCAAGGTAGTCAGAATAATCCACGTTAGCCACGGCGAGTTGATAGCCTTCGCCATCCTCGGCGCGCGGTGACGGCACGTGCTTGAGGATCATCTCGAAGAGGGGCGTCATGTCGCCTTCGCGCACGTTGGGATCGTGCGTGGCGTAGCCGTCCTTGGCGCTGGCGTACACATAAGGGAAATCCAGCTGCTCCTCGGTAGCGTCCAGCGCAAAGAAAAGTTCGAGTACCTGATCATGCACCCAATCCGGCCGGGCGTGGTCGCGGTCGATTTTGTTGATCACCACAATCGGCCGCGCCCCGCTCTCCAGCGCCTTGCGCAGCACAAACCGCGTTTGCGCCTGCGGACCGTCCTTGGCGTCCACCAGCAACAACACACCATCAATCATGCTCAGCGACCGCTCCACCTCGCCGCCGAAATCCGCATGGCCCGGGGTGTCGACAATGTTGATGTGATGATCGCGAAACTGGAACGCCGCGTTCTTGGCCTTAATGGTGATGCCCTTCTCACGCTCGAGATCCATGGAATCCATAATGCGGTCCTCCTGGGCGATCGCCTGATTGGCGCGGAAGGTGCCCGACTGCTTCAACAGACAATCCACCAACGTGGTTTTCCCGTGATCCACGTGCGCAATAATGGCAATGTTTCGGATATGTTCCATGTGGCCCCTCCCGGAGAGCCGCGCACTATGCCCGTTTGCGGGTGGAAAACAAGAAACTTCAGAAACCGATTGGATGGATTTCGGTGGCCACGAATCCGCGATGGCTTATAGTTGGGGCATGAAACTATTCGTGGCGTGCTTCTCATTTTCGATATTGCTCCTCAGCAATTTTCTGACGGCGGACAACTGGCCGGCTTGGCGTGGGCCGAGTGAAAACGGCAGTGCCACGGGGGGTACGTATCCTGTGCAGTTGACCGATGAAGGGAAATGGGAATGGCGCGTCGCCTTGCCGGGCAAGGGCTGCTCGACGCCGGTGGTATGGGAGGATCACATTGTGGTCACCGCCCCGGTCGATGGACAAGACGCGTTGCTGGCATATGATTGGACAGGTAAGGAACGCTGGCGGACCACTTTCGGCAAGGAAAACGCCGGTCGGCATCGGAATGGCTCGGGCAGCAATTCGTCAGCCGTAACGGATGGCCAGGCGTTTTATGTTTTCTTTAAAAGTAAGACACTCGCCGCAGTGGATTTTGCCGGCAAAATTTTGTGGCAACAAAACCTGAACCCCCTTGGCCGCGATACCTTGTATTGGGATTTTGGTACATCACCGGTGCTCACCGAAAAACACGTGGTGATGGCGCTGATGCGCGAAGGCAATTCCTGGCTGTTGGCGTACGACAAGCAGACTGGCAAGCTGGCTTGGAAAGAGGAGCGCAATTATAAAACCCCGCGCGAAGGCGATCACAGCTACTCGACGCCGCTGGTAATTCACCACGCTGGTCGCGAGGCGTTATTGGTTTGGGGCGCGGAACGCCTGACGGCGCATGATGCAGCCAATGGCAAAATCCTCTGGAGCTGCGCTGGGTTTAATCCGCAAAAGAAAAACAACTGGGTGGTTGTTTCCTCGTTTGTGAAAGTGGGAGACATGGCGGTGGTGCCGTACGGTCGCGGCAGCAAGCTGGCCGGTATACGGCTGGGCGGTAAAGGGGATGTAACCGAATCCCACCGCGCTTGGGAAACCGAGAACAGCAGTTTTGTGCCCACACCGGCCGCACACAACGGTCGCGTTTACATCGTGCGAGACCGGGGTGAGGTGTTGTGCATTGATCCCAAAACCGGGCAGACAATCTGGCAGGGCGCTTTGCCGAAAGATCGCGCGAGCTATTACTCCAGCCCATCCATTGGCGCTGGCAAACTGTATGCCGCCCGCGAAGACGGCACGGTGTATGTGGCGCAGATCGAGGGAGAGTTCAAAGTGCTCTCAAAAAACGTCATGGGCGAACGGATCATTGCCTCGCCCGTCCCAGTGAACAGCCGCTTGCTCCTCCGCGGAGAGAAGCATCTTTACTGCATCAAACCCTAAAGCCGGCCCGATTGCTGATTGGGATGCCTGGGGCGTGTAAGCCTGAAGGCTATTTCTCGTCCAATCGGCCGGCGGCCCAGAGCAGGCCGCGGGCGACGTAACCGAGGAAGACGGGATCCCTAAAGGTCGCGTCCGAGTGGCCGTAGGTCGTGCCGAAGACGCGAGCTTTGCCGTACTGATGGGTCCAAATCACGGTGTGTTCCTTGCCGTCGCGCTCGCTCTTGCTGGTGGCCAGCGCGGTAACACTCGGGAGCTGTTTCTCCACGATGTACAGCTCGTCTTTCGGAGTCTTCCAATCTTTGGGCATGCCCTTGAGGATGGGGTGGTTCACGAGCTGTTTTACGGGATAATTGGCCTGATGATCGTGTTTCTTGCTGGTGACGCCGAGAAAATCGCGCCAATCATCAAAGGTTGCCGCGCGGTAGGTGTGCATCGCGCAATGGATCACCACCGCCGGCACTCCGGCCTTGTGCACCTTGGTGATGCTTTGCACGTAAGCTTTGTCGTTGGTGTTGGCGAAACACTCGTTGTGCACCACCACGTCGTAGCCCTTGGCCCAGTTGGGATTCTTGTACAACGGAATCATCGCTTTGGTGCCGCGGCCGCCTTCGTTAACGATCTTCCAGTCCACCTTCGCGTGCTTCGCCACGCCGGCGATTAGCGCCTGACTCTGGAACACATAGTTGTGGCAGCAACCACCGGTAATCAGGAGTGCCTTGATGGGCTTTTGTTTGTCTTCGGCAAACAAGCTCAATGAGCCTATGGCCAGTAATGTAAGGATTTGAAGGAAACGTTTCATGTGTGATTAATCGAATTTGCGATTGCGGTAGTCGCCCATCTCGGGGGCGTCTTTGTTGACCTCAGGGCCAAAGTAGCGCAGGAGGACGAGGGGCTCGGTGTCGCTTGTGTTCTCGAAGGTCACGCCCGCCTTGGCGCCGGCTTCGGTGCAGAAATATTCATCATCGGTCAGCTCGTGGAAGCGGATCAACTTCGGGCTGTTGAGCGGTTGGCCATTGATCGTACCTTTGCCTTGCACGCAGGTGCCACCCCATGCGCCCTTGTCGGTGATGGTGCATTTGGTACCGGGATCGACGGTTAATTCCTTGGCGGTAAAGAGCTGCTCTTTCTTGATGCGACCGTAAACGATCCAGCGATCGACATAGGCTTCGCTGCGGGTATCGGCCACGGGGATGGGCTCCAGGTAATGGTTATCCTTGAAGTTCGGATCCACGTTGCCGGCCCAGTCGAGCTGGTCGACAATGAAATCCAGATCCTTGTGCTTACTCTTGGGCATGTTCTTCACAAGCATGCTCCATGGCACCTCACGGCCTTCCACGAGGTTCTGATACATACCGAATACATCACTGCCCCACTGCGGTTCGTAGGTGCAGAGACTGCCCGGTGCGTGTAGCACGCAGGGTGGGATCAGCCAGCCGGTGCCAGGCTTGAGGCGGTAGGCTTTGGAGAGATCCAGGATGCCGTTGTCGCCCTTGTCCCAATCCTCCAAGCACTTGCGCACCTGCGCCTTGGTGGTGCCGGGCTCGAGGCCCATGAAGGTATACGGGAAATTGTTGCCCACGCTGTTGTGTTGCGGCGGAAAATAATAACTTTCCGGCTTGCCCTCCTGCTTCACCAGCTTGGCCTGCTTGGCGTTCTGGTGCATGTGATGCGGGATGGGGCCCATGTTGTCGAAAAATTTAGAGAACACCGGCCACTTGCCGTACTTATTCCAAATTCGTTTGCCGATGATATCCGCGCCGCACTCGGCCACTGCATCGCGCAGGGTGAATCGGTTGCGTCCGTGCACCACGTAGCTGAGGCCCTCGTCCGGCACACGCCCTTCATTGGCCGCCTCGGTGGTGGAGCTAAACCAACGTTCATCAATACCGCCGCGGTTTAGGCCGTAGGCGTAGGTGTCGTCCGGATGCAACTTGAGCCGCAGACCTGGTTGTAGAAAAGAGCGCGGCACCCAAGCCGGCGCCAGTCGCAACAGACCGCCGGTTGACTCTAGCGCGGCGTCCACATGCTTGCGGACATTCTTTTTGACGATCTTGAGCTGCTTAACAGATTTTGGAGCAATAGCCAAAGTATGTCTTTCGCTTTAAACAGACGAGGGAGTGCCTGAATAACGGGTTCGTTTCCACGCCTCAATTCCTATTCCACCACCAACGTGCCCCACATGGTAAGGCCGTGGCCTGGGTAGGTGCAGATGTATTCGTATTTTCCGGGCGTGGTCGGAGCCTTGAAGTAGAGTTTGTAGGTATTGCCGGTGAGCACGAGCGGCGTGGCGGCCAGTACCTTGTCGCTCTCGGGCACGAAGCTGTTGGCCATGCCGGCAGCGCCCATAGTAGCGGCTGCGGTAACGATTTCAATCCGGGATCCCGGTTTCACCAGCACGAGGTTGTGCATCATGGGCATAGGGTCATTATTGGTGAAAGCGAGTTCCACGCCGGCGCCGGCTTTCACCTTGAGCTCAGCCTTATCGAATTTCATTTGCGGAGCCACGCCGACGGTGAGGCGGGTTTCGATCTCAAAGTCCGGCCCCTCCTTGAGTGGATCGCTTTGGATTTTGGCGACCTCGGGTAGGAGCGCCTCGGGCACGTTGGTGATGGCTTCACTGCGAAAGTTTTTGAGGAAGCCTGCAAAACTGTTGCCGCCCCTGAAGCTTTCGGCTTTGCGGTACCAACGGAAGTATTCGAGCCGTTGTTCGCTGGTCCAATGCTGCTTCAGATTGCGCAGCTCCTTAGCGTAATGGATCTGATCGCGTTGCGGGGAGCTGGCGGCGGTGGCGGCAAAGGCGCGGGCGTAGCCGGCATTGCGAGCGAGCAATTCGGGGCTCCAGTTGTATTTGGATTGATCGCTGCTTTGCGACATGAGGGCCAGGGTCTTGGCGGCGGCATTCGGCGATTCCAAGTACACGAGCAGCGTGCAGAGCTCGTAGTTCAAGGCGGGGGCTAGGGCGGGATACAAGGCGTCGAGTTTCTTCTCCACAGCCGTGGCGACTTTGGCGTCCGGTTGGCCCATGCGAATGAAGGCGAGCTGATAGACGCGCAGTAGTTCGGCTTTTTGGCCGAGATCAAGCTTGGCCCAATCCAGGCGGTTCAGGGCGGTGATGAGCTTGCCTTGCAGGGCATTATCGCCATGGCGTGCGAGGGCGCACAGGGCGGTGAGGGAGGCTTGAGGATCTTTCTCGGCGAGCGCTTCGTTCTGCCACTCGGTGACGGGTTGATGCTCCACCGCCACGCGGGCTGCCCAGCGGATGTGGCGGTCGGCATGGCCGAGATATTTCCAAGCCTTGACGACTGCCCCGGCCTGAAGTTTGTGGAGAGCTTCCAATTCCTGCCTTATTTGGCGAGGTTCGGCATGGGGGGACTGGGTCTTCACGGGCTCGGTGCCATCCTTACCGGTGTAGGTGACGCGGTAGAGCGCGCTTTGGCCACCGCGACCGCCCACAGTGAAATACATCGCGCCATCCCTCGGGTTTATCGCGGCATCGGTCATGCGCAGCTTTGAGCTGGCGACAAATTCCTCACGCGTGGCGGTATACGAGGCGCCTTCAGCCGTTACGTGCATGGCGGACATCGTGCCGTAGGTCCAGTCGAGACAGTAGATGGCTTTTTGATACTTGGCGGGAAACTTCGCACCGAGGCCGGAGACCACACCCACGGGTGAGCCTGGGCCGATACCGTAAGCGCCGGGCAGGCAGTCGGGATACCATTGCGGCCATTTGCCGGTGCCGGTACGCCAGCCGAAATCGGCTCCGCTGGTGACGTGGTAAAAACGGGTGGGCCGATACCAAGGGGTGCCGGCGTCCCATTCCATGTCCGAGTCATAAGCGAAGAGTTCGCCGTCGACATTGAAGGCGAGGTCGTAAGTGTTGCGGAAACCCATGGCGACGGTCTCCCAGTTCTTGCCGTTCTTATCGAAACGAGCGATCCAGCCGCCGGGAGCTCGAATGTTGCGGGCGTGGCCGCGGGCATCGGGTAGACGCTTGAGCAGATGGTCTTCACTCCAATTGGTAGGAGCTAGCGAATGGGCAAACTTGTCCTGAGGCAGGGGCGTCATATTGCCGGCCACCATATAAATGTGCTGGCCATCCGGACTGAGCACTAGGCCGTGTGGTCCGTGTTCGCCGCCGGCGCGGAGTGGCATGATGTGTTCGTCTTTATCAAACTGATCATCACCATTGGTATCGGTAAGACGATGGACGCCGGAGGCACCGCCACCGTTTATGTTTACCCAGAGCGCACCGTGGGCGTATAGCAGGCCTTGGGCGCTGGAGATGCCGATGTTGAGTTTCTCCACCTTAATCTCCTCGCCGCGTGGGTCGATGCGGTACAGGCCCTTGTTGCCCTGATCACTAGCAATCAGGCGGCCTTTGTCATCGGCGCAAATGGCCACCCACGAGCCCTGGTCGCCTTTGGGTACGGTGTAGAGAAGATCGGCTTGGAAGCCCTCGGCTACCTTGATCGCGCCGCCATCTTCAAGGGCATCGCTGCCGCGCGCCGCGCCGGTAAATACGTTGCCCCACGGGCCGTCGCCCATCTTGCCGGTAGCGATAGTCTTGCCCCAGTCAGATCCCTTGCCGGCTTTCCATTGGCCGAAAAAGGTGCGAGTTGCCTCCCAGGAGGTGTCGGTGACCAGCGTAGTTTTCTTACCCGCAATGGTCACTTCCAACTGAGCCACAAAACCAGCGATACCACCTTGATTGCGTGCTTCGACTGCGATGACGTTGTTTCCTAGAGTCAGCAGCTTGGTAATGTCTTTGGCGTACTTATTATTCCACTCGTTGCCGGCGAGGGCCGGTTTCCCATTGATGTGCGCGGAGAAGCCATTGTCGCAGGTGGCGATCAGCTGGGCCTTTTGGATTTTGCCGGCGGGCAGGTCAAAGGCTTTGCGAAAGTAGACGGTCTCGTTTTTCTCAGACCGATCCGGCCAGATCCATTGTGGAGTTTGTGCGGAAGTTAGGAAGGGAACCAGCGCCAAGAGGGAAAGCAAAATACGTTTCATCATCATGTTGTGAGGGCAAAGCTGGTCCACCAGGCGGTCTGGGGCAAGGTTTTTTGCCATTGGAATCCCCCCGAATTTCATGCAGGGTGCGCACGCGCGACCACTATGGATGGCATTTTGACGACAGTAGATTTCGTGGTGTTTTTTGGCCTGTTGCTGGGCGTGATGGCGATTGGCTTGTGGGCGGGCCGGCATGAGGACGGCTCGGCGCAGGATTATTTTCTGGCCGGCAAGGACACGCCGTGGTGGGCCGTGGCGGGCTCCATCTTCGGTTCAAATGTTTCGGCCAACCACATGGTGGGAATGATGGCGGTGGGCTTCGGGGCAGGGTTCGTGATCAGCCACTTGGAGATCACGGCGATCGCGGGTTTGTTGTTGCTGTGTTATTTTTTCCTGCCGGTATACCGCAAACTGCACATTTTCACGCTGTCCGATTACCTGAGCAAACGGTTTGATGACCGCAGCCGGGTGGCATATGCGGTGATCATGGTGACGATCATTGTGATGGTGATGATGTTGCCTGCTTTTTACCTCGGATCGCGCGCAGTTAATATCCTCATGGTTGATGAAGCCGAGATTCAGGAAGCTCAGTTTGCCTCGCAGTTGGAGAATGGGGGGGAGCTGAAGGACGTGGATAATGATGAGGCCACCGCAAAGCGGGCGGCTGATATCACTCAGATTAAGGAACGGCTGGATGCTATTCATTCCGCGACCAATTCCCATGGACTGGAGGCGACCGGCCTCACGGTGGCTTGGCAGGAATTGAACCCGAACCGTGGACCGCCGGAGTCGCCAAAGGATGCCATTTTGGCGGAGCAGTCCGAGCTGCAAGAACGCTGGTCTTCCTACAAACGCGTGGAGGTGGACCGCAAGCTCTACATCTGGGGCATCCTAATCATGGCTGTAGTGACGGGACTGTATACGATCTTAGGCGGTTTGCGTGCGGTGATCATTACTGACGTGATTCAGTCGGCGCTGATTCTGTTGGGCATGTTGATCGTGGCATGGTGCACGTTTAACCACAACCTGATCGGGAGCTGGGGCATCATGATGGAGTTTGACCAAAACAATCTGAAAGACATTGTGCCCGGCAAGGATCTCATGCACCTGTACAAACCGATGGATGATCCGCGTCACCCTTGGAGTGGCATGTTGTCGGGGGTGTTGGTGCTGCATTTTTATTATTGGGGAGCCAACCAGTTTATCGTTCAACGGGCGTTGGCGGCGCGTTCCCTCAAAGACGCGCGCACAGGCATTATCACAGCCGGCTTCGTGAAGTTGCTGATTCCCTTCATCTCCATCGGCACGGGCATAGCCGCCTACTATCTTTTCCAGCAAATCATGCCGGGGGTGCAGTTGGCTGGAGACACTGCCTTCCCGATGCTAATGCGCGAGGTGGTGGCACCGCTTGCTGTCCCGGGATTGGTCGGTTTGGTGGCGGCAGGATTGATTGGTGCCATTTTGTCCAGTGTGGACTCCATGATGAACTCAGCCGCCACCCTGATTACTTTTGATGGCTACAAGCGGTTTGTGAATCCGGATGCGGATGACAAACAACTGGTTCGATTGGGCAAATGGGTCATTGGCCTACTGGTGCTGGGCTCGGCGGGGCTGACAATTATGGTGTTCGACCCCAACACTAATGAGCCTTTCATGAACTACGTGCTCGGGCATCAAGCCAAGCTTGTATCGGGGTTGGTGGCGGCGTTCATCATGGGTATGCTCTGGAGTCGTTCTACCCCGACGGCAGGGTTGGTTTCCATTCTTACCGGGGTCGCGGTGTCCTACCTATTGCCCGGAGCCTATGCGGGATTCGTGGAGGGCGGCAGCGATTTGGGTAAGCAACTGCTCCGGCATTTGGGGCCAACATTGAATGCGTTTCACAGTGTGTTTGTGGCGTTTGTGTGCGCGGTGCTGACCAATGTAATCGCTAGCCAGTTTACCCAGCAGGACGAGGAGAAAGGTAAGTACACTTGGGTGGGACTGAAGCTGATGCGGGATACGGACCTGCAGCACTTTGGAATGAAGCTGCTGGGCTCTTTGTTGATTTTCATTTTGCTGGCCGTCCTCATGACCAGCAACATAATTGCCCCGATTTCCGCCGGGATCCTGGCAGCGATTTGGACGTTTATGATGTTTCTGGACTCACTCTTCAAGGTGGTGCTCTCGGCGGCGGCGAAAGGTCGCGCCTACAGCTTCCTTCGGGAGGATCTTTTTTGGGCGGGATTATTGGCCGCGTGTGCGGTGTTTATGCTCTACTACTTCCGCTAGGCTTCGGCCCAGAGAGCTTTCATTTTGGTTAGACCGTTGGAGATGACATCTAGGGGATCCTGTTCCCAGAGGTCGGCATTGAAGAGTTCCAGGCTCATGGTGCGGTCGTAGCCTTTTTCTTTCAGCACAGCCAGTTCGGCGGCGAGATCAATCTGACCTTCGCCGAGCATGACGCGGTCCGGGTCCTTTTGTTCGGTGGGGGCGATGTCCGGATGAGCGTCGTCGATGTGATAATGACTGACCTTCTCCTGCGGAATGGCGCGCAGATCGTCGAGGGTGGAGTTGCTGTTCCAGTTGTGAAAGGCGTCGAGGATGATGGTGGAATCAGGGTCGTCAGTCTCCTGCACGATGCGCCAGGCATCGTTAAGGTTGTGGACACTCTTAAAAAAACTGATGTACTCGAAGGTGGGGCGAATGCCTTCCTGCCGACCAATTTCCAAAAGGTCCGCATAGCGTTCGGGTAGATGATCCTGCCGGGCGAGTTCCAGCGGCGGGGTGGCCACGATGTACGGCGCGCCCAGCCGGGCGGCAAGGGCGAACCGACGCCGTGCTTCGTCTTTGACGAGTTGGTATTCCCAGCCATACATGTCACCCCATTGACGGATGGCAATCATGCTGGGGACGATGAGGCCGTGGTCGGCCAGCGCCAGCTCCACCTCGCGCACTTCGCCGCCGCGTCCAATGAAATCATAGACATCGTTGATCCACAGCTCGATGCCGTCGTACCCGGCTTGGCCAGCCAGTTCGATTTTCTTCAACAAAGTCTGGGGCTTGATGGTGCTGGTGTTGAGACAGAATTTCATCGGGACAGATGTTAAGGGGTTGTCAGCTGGAGGCAAAGCTTTACGATGGGGTGACGCGAATTCACCCGTTCCTTCTGGTCCTGATGGCGACTGTGTCCCTGTGCGTGGCGGAGATTAATTCCGACCTCAAACTTAGTCAGGCGGTGGCGGTTCTGAAGGTCAAGGATTTGACCGGCCAACATGAGGGCAAGTAGTGGCATGGTTCGCCGACGCGTAAGTGAACGAGACCAGCATTCGGCTCGTGCTGCAGGCCATTCAGAAA
>Ga0160423_10000549_pt1 | contig 30824 bp, 31 predicted proteins | sample CRUFie14St8metaG_FD_108191 | JGI IMG/M metagenome (GOLD analysis project Ga0160423, IMG submission 108191) | Marine microbial communities from the Costa Rica Dome - CRUD Field 142mm St8 metaG | ecosystem: Environmental > Aquatic > Marine > Oceanic > Photic zone | place: Costa Rica: the Eastern...
ATGTGCCGATGGTGCGTCACGATGCAAATGACCTGATCTTCCTGTCAATGGAAGAAAAATTTGAAGCCATTCTTAACGATATAATAGAAATCCGTGGCAAGGGCGCTCCTGTGCTAGTGGGCACGGCCTCTATTGATACTTCAGAGATACTTTCTAACTACCTGAACAAGAAGAAAATCAGCCATGAAGTGCTGAATGCCAAATTCCACGCCAAAGAAGCAGAAATTATTGCTCAGGCAGGCAGGCCCGGCGCCGTAACTATCGCCACCAATATGGCAGGACGGGGAACTGATATTGTCCTTGGGGGCAAATGGGAGGCTGAAGTTGAAGCTCTGGGCAACCCAAGCGAAGAAGAAATTGATGAGATCAAGTCGCAGTGGCAACAGCGCCATGATCAGATCCTGGCTGCAGGGGGGCTGCATATCATCGGAACAGAACGCCATGAATCACGGCGGATAGACAATCAACTGCGCGGCCGCGCGGGTCGACAGGGTGATGCCGGTTACTCCAGATTCTATCTCTCTATGGAAGACAACCTGCTCCGGATCTTTGCCAGTGAAGGGGTAAAGAACTTCATGCGGAAATTGGGTATGGAGCACGGAGAGGCTATCGAGCATGGCATGGTGACCCGCTCTATTGAGAAGGCCCAGCGCAAGGTGGAAGGGCGGAATTTTGATATCCGAAAACAGTTGCTTGAATACGACAACGTTGCCAACGATCAACGTACTATTATCTATCGCCAGAGAAACGAACTCATGGCCAGCAATGACATCTCCGACCTGCTCAAGGAAATGAGGGAAGAAGTCGTCTCTGGGCTGGTCGATGAATATATGCCGCCTCAGAGCGTGGCAGAGCAGTGGGACATTCCAGCCCTCGAAGCTGCGGTTAAGACTGAATTCAACACCAGTCAGCCAATCCAGCGATGGCTGGACGAGGACAATGAGCTGTATGAAGACCAGTTGAAGCGTAAGCTGGTCGGCATTCTGGAACAAGAATACGAACTCAAATCTACAGCGGTCGGCGAGAATATGCGGCTATTCGAAAAGCAGATCAGTCTGCAGATTCTCGATGGCCTCTGGAAAGAACATCTAGCCACGATGGATCATCTCAGGCAGGGTATTTTTCTGCGAAGTTATGGCGGGAAAAACCCCCGGCAGGAGTATAAAAGAGAAGCGTTTGCCTTGTTCACTGAATTGCTGGATAACCTGCAGCGTGAAGCCGTAAAAGTCCTGAGTCATGTCCAGATACGGCAGGAGGATGCGGCGGATGCGATTGAGCGTAAGCGCAGGGAAGAGGCAGCGAAAGGAAGGATGAACTACCAGCATCAGGAAGTCTCAGCCCTGTCTGGCTCTGCAGCTGCGCAAGCAACTAAGCCGGCTGACGACTCTCGGCAATCAGATAGACAATCTCCATTTATGCGTGGTGTGCCAAAAGTTGGCAGAAATGACCCTTGCCCATGCGGTTCCGGTAAGAAATATAAGCTTTGTTGCGGTAAGATTTCGTAGTGCGTTCAAGAAACCCAAGCCAACGGGGATGCTTTGCCAGTGTATCCGGAGGATAAATTTAGCGCGTTCCCGGTCTTGGTAGAACTGGCAGATTGCAACGATGCTTATGACAAAATCAGAATTGAATGCCGGGGATAAGACACACATATCAGGGGTAAAGTTGTCTGCGCTTGCCAGCGGCATTCGCTATAAAGACCGCCTCGATCTTGTGTTGATTGAAATACCGGAAGAGGGCACCCTCGCCGGGGTATTTACCAGAAACGCGCTTTGTGCTGCTCCGGTTAAGATTGCGCGCGAGCACCTTGCCGCTGCCAATATCCGCTATTTTCTCATCAATACGGGTAATGCCAATGCCGGCACCGGTGCGAAGGGTGAAAAAGTGGCCCTACAGTGCTGTCAATGGCTGGCAGATGCGGCCGGAGTCGAGGCCACACAGGTCCTGCCATTTTCCACTGGCGTAATCGGTGAGGCTTTGCCTGCTGATAAGATTCACGCTGTGATTCCTGAGCTTTATGCGGCTCTTGCTCCAGACAGCTGGCTCCCTGCCGCCACCGGCATCATGACGACGGACACCCACCCCAAATTCAGGACGCGGTTACTCCAACTTGCCGGACAAGACTGTCGGATCAGCGGTATCGCCAAAGGAGCCGGCATGATAAAGCCGAATATGGCTACTATGCTTGCGTTTGTCTTCAGCGATATTCGCGTTAAGCCGGCAACGCTGCAAGGACAACTCGAAGATGTGGTATCTCAAAGTTTCAATCGAATTACTGTCGACGGCGACACCTCGACCAATGATGCCTGCATGCTTGTTGCCAGTGGCAGAGGCGTCGTCTTTGATGAACTGCAGGCAGCCGATCAGGAATCGTACCTGGCAGCAGTTCGTGACATTTTTCAGGAACTTGCTACTGACCTGATCAGGGATGCCGAAGGTGGAACGAAGTTTATTACTGTTAAGGTGACCGGGGGTGGAAATGAGCAGGAATGTCTCGCCGTCGCCTATGCGCTGGCTGAATCTCCGCTGGTTAAAACCGCCTTGTTTGCTTCTGACCCCAACTGGGGAAGAATATTGGCCGCTGTTGGCCGTGCGGAGGTCGAGCATCTTGATCTTTCAGGTGTCAGCATTCGCTTGGGAAAGCTCAGTCTGATCGAAAACGGTGAATTGTCGGCAAGCTATTCAGAGAGTCTGGGAAAACAGCAGGTCGACCAGACCGACATTGAAATTTCGGTCGAGCTTGGCAGGGGAAGCTATACTGAGACCGTATGGACTTCAGACCTCTCGCACGATTACGTCCGGATCAATGCGGAGTATCGAACCTAGCTTTTAAGCGTCTCTCTCAGGTGTTTCTCCATGCTGCACGTTGCAGTCGCAATCATCAAAAACTCCAATCAGGAAGTGCTTGTCGCGCTGCGCTCGCCGGACAGTCATCAGGGAAATCTCTGGGAATTTCCGGGCGGTAAGCTTGAGTTGGCTGAGACAGTATTCGCTGCTTTGCAGCGCGAGATTCGTGAAGAGGTCGGGCTGCGGATTCGTGCCGCGTATCCCTTCATCAAGATTCAGCATGATTATGGTGACAAACAGGTTCTGCTGGATGTGTGGCAAGTCACCGAGTTTGACGGTGTAGCCGCTGGCCGAGAAGGGCAGAAAATTCAGTGGCTGGCGCCAAAGGACATGGAGTCCCGTCAGTTTCCTGAAGCGAACCATCGGATCATTAATCTGCTCCAGCTACCGACGCAAATGGCGATTACACCGCAATTCGAAAACTTCCCGCAGCTGTCCGCATATCTCGGCACTTTTGCACACTCCGGCGCGCATGCACTTCAGATTCGACAAAAGCATTTGACCGCCGATCAACTTCTGGACTGGACCCGCAGGAGTCTCGACAGGCTGCGTGACTGTGGGCCACGGTTGATTGTGAACGGTTCATTTTCCCTTGAGAAAGATTTGCCTCATGAGGTCGGTCTTCATCTCACCTCCACTGAATTGGGAAGGCTGCAGACGAGCGTGGGCGAGCGTTCACGCCTCGTGGGCTGCTCGTGTCATTCCGGGGAAGAACTCACCAAAGCTGAAGCGCTTGGTTTTGATTATGCGCTGCTGTCGCCCGTGGCTTCGACGGTCAAATATCCGAATAAATCGCCGCTGGGCTGGAGCGGATTTGAGGAGCTGGCCGCTTCTGTCTCTCTGCCGGTATATGCGCTTGGGGGTATGAAACGCAGTGATGTTCGTATAGCTCTGAAGCGGGGGGCAGCAGGCGTTGCGGGGATTGGTGCATTCGACAAGCTAGCAGGGTAATTTGGGTTGGCGACGCTTGTGCCGATTGCGCTGAGCATCGCTATCAGCGCAATGGACCTTTCAGGCAGAGCGCACGTTTCAATTACTGTTGGCTACTGGACGTTATCCGAGCTCTCGCCATCTTCGGGATAGATCGGTTCGCCGGCAATGGTGTGTTTCTCTGTGGCCCATTCGCCCAGATCAATCAGCTTGCAACGTTCACTGCAAAACGGTCGGTATTTATTATAGCTCGTCCATACTACCGCGACTTGGCAGGTTGGACAGTCTACTTGGCGCGTCTTACTTGATTTCACTGGTTCTTCTTGGCTCTCGCCATCGCAAGATACCCTCGATGTAGTTTCTCAACCCTTTGCCTGAGGAATTTTAGAGGCTGGTCATTGCCGATGATGTCATCTGCGCGTTCGAGTCTCTGACTTCGATCTATTTGCGATGCAATTATTGCGCGGACCGTGCGCTCTTCTCCACCATCTCGGGCAAGTGTGCGCGCGATTTGGATATCCACCGAGACGTCGACGACTAAGATACGGTCAACCAGTTCCGCCTGCCCGGTTTCCAAAAGAAGCGGGGAAACAAGGAGACAATAAGCGGTTCGGCTGCTGGAGATTTTCTTTGTCAGCCACATTCTGATTAGCGGATGTAACAGCTCTTCGAGCCAGTGCTTCTCCTGTTCGTGATGGAAAATTACCTGTCGCAGCGCTCCACGGTCTAGACCACCATCTGCCATAAGTATCTCGGAGCCAAAATGCTTGGCTATTTCTGCCAGCGCAGGGGTGCCTGGCGCCACGACTTCTCGAGCAGCGATATCGGCGTCAACCAACTCTACCCCTAGGGCGGTAAACATCTCAGCAACCGTACTCTTGCCGCTACCGATGCCACCGGTAAGTCCGACTACGAACATCGTCCGCCTCTGCAAGGTTGAATTATACTGAAATGTAGACGCGTCATAGTAAAAACCGAGTAAAAGAAAAGGTATAAATCTGGTGTCCCCAGATCATCATTATAAGGCCGGCGCCGGCTAGAAACGGGCCAAATGGCATGGGCGCCGATTTTTCTCTGCTCTTGAGGAACGTGCTGCCAATACCAAAAGTTATCCCAGCCAGTGACGAAAGTAAGACTATGGGGAGCAAGGCTTGCCACCCCATCCATGCACCCAGTGCGGCAAGCAATTTAAAGTCGCCATAACCCATTCCGTCCTTGCCGGTTGCCACTTTGAAAACCCAGTAGAACGACCAGAGTGACAGGTAACCAATAGCTGCTCCGAGAACTGATTCCTGCGTTGTGACACCGGTTCCGAAGTCCTGAGTGTTGACTGCCAAGCCAAGCCAGAGCAGCGGGAGCGTGATATTGTCTGGCAGCAGTTGATGACCAAAATCAATCATAGTGAGTACGATCAGCGCCCAGACAAACAGCAGAAGCGCCAGCGTAAGCCATGTGGTGCCAAAATTCACCACAACAAGTGCTGACAAAAGCCCAGTAGCCAGCTCAACGGCCGGATACCGAACTGAGATTCTTACCTTGCAATTGGCACATTTGCCACCAAGCAGCGCAAAGCTGACCAGTGGAATGTTTTCCCAGGCTCGGATTTTGTGCTTGCATTCAGGGCAACGAGAGCCGGGTTCTGCCAATGACAGGTTTTCCGAGGAAGGTGGAACCTTTTCGTCTGCTGACTGCAGATCCTGTATCTCAAGAAATTCGAAGCATTGCTGTCTCCAGTTTCTCTGGAGCATGAGTGGCAAGCGGTAGATTACGACGTTGAGAAAGCTTCCTACCAGGAGCCCAAGCACAAAGCTAACCGTGATGAGATTTGCTGAGTTCTGCTGTAACAGTTGGAATGGGCCCATTTAGCGTCGAACCTAGCTACATAACTGATTTAAAAACATGTTTAGCTGATGGATTGTGATGTCTGGTTTCACGCTGTGTGGATTGAGCACTAAAGTCCTCCATTGGCTATCGATCAACTGTCCCTTTACTATAATTATGACTGAACCGCCTAACACCAGCATAAAGCGACTCATTCAGCTACTCAGTAATTGAAAATCACGCAAAGTTTTGCGCTGGAATCAGCCCTATTAACACAGGTGTTTGCCTACGCAGGAACCTCCTCTTGACCATTGTATAGGGGGTTCAGCGTCATCTAAAGTCAACGTGTAGGTCATCCCATGCAGAATGGTGGAATCATGCTGCCATGTCATTGTGATTACTCCGTCAGCAACCACTACACCGTGGACGGTTTCACCGACCGTAACATTAGCAGGTATGCCTAGCGATCCCCCATCGAGATCACTTAGGGCCGACGGATTTCGAGTCCGGATTACACGCTCTACAGCTTCTTTGTAAGGAATCGCCGCAATGACAAGCTCCGAGAACTCCGCGCGGATGGAGTGGTTCTGAAACGCTGCGAGGACTATTGTTATTATTAGGGTGAAGATGGCTAAGAAAGTCATCAACTTCAGCAATGTAAAGCCAAGCGGTTTTTTCATATATTTTGACCCGATTAGGGCTATTCTGTATTAGCCCTTATTGTACACGCCGTCACTCGATGCATGGCGCCCGAGGTTTAGTAGTTCTTTCAAGGCGTCGGTGGAGATGCTTCGCTTACTTTCTCGCGTAAGTAATTTAGCCGGCGTGAGATGTCAGTTCTAAAGATACCTAGAAAAAAACCTTTTTAAAAAGCCAAGTCGGCGTTTGTATCTTGTATCGTTTTGTCTGGGCACGAATATTTTCACCGATCCAAACAAGTTGGTTTTCATGGTTTGATAATGTGTCTAGATTGTCTTGAGCAATGAAAACATGCATTTGATTGTTGAACCACTAAGCAGACACTCATCATCATAAAGGTTTGCGGAGTTCCGGACTGCTAGTCTTTTCCATGGAATAGCCAAACAGAAGCAGTGTTATTCAGGCAGTGTTCATGAAGACCAGAATAACTTAAAACAGTTAATTATCTGAATTGATTATCAAAAATGTACAGGTCTCATTGTGACTAAATGTCTCTTAGCTTGAACTGTTATCGCTGCTGGTTTATCGTTATATTTGCGTGAAACATCGTTTTTTTAGGTCTATATTATTTTAATCAATGCAGTTATCGGGGCTGATTACTCTCGGTATTGGAGGAAGGTAATGAAAAAATCGGTACACTTTACGACTGTCCTGATGACGCTGATTGGTCTAGTCATTGCACAGCCCGGCCTGAGTCAGGATAAGACAGTCAATGACGGTGTTTTTACTGCGGCACAGGTCGCTTCGGGCCAGACGGTGTATGACGCACAGTGTAAAACCTGTCACAACATGCGTTTTTACCGCGATACCTTGCGCTCCTGGAGTAATCAGCCGCTGCTGTATCTGTGGGAAAACATCATGGGAACGATGCCGGCAGACAATCCGGGTTCGCTGATGTTTGAGGAGTATACGGACGTGATTGCCTATATTCTGTCGGAGAACGGATTCCCCGCGGGTGACGCGACCCTTGACCCCGATAACGGAATGGATGCCATCAAGATACTTGCGCCGTGAGGACTGCATAGCCGCTGCCGGCGTCAGCTATCAACGCGAATCTTAAAAAAGGCCGGCACCACCGGCCTTTTTTTGTGCCTGAAAATCTTGCGCCCGCTGATCTGGTGACTGCTGTGAGACCGGTGTCGGTTTTATTGTGTCACCAGGCTGGGATCAAGGGCGTCTACGGGGCAGGCCTCAAGAACCCGCCGGATTTCATTGCGGTCGCTGGATTCCAGCTGAATATCATACTTCTCGGCAATCACTTCCCACAGCTGGGCATATTCGCATTGGAAGTCGTCCCGGGGCATGTAGCGGCTCGGGCCTCTGTCTCGCTTGCGGCGAATTTCTTGCTTGTCGACCAGCATGAGATTCAGTGGGTCGTTGGAAAACTGAATTTTTTTCTCGGGCATCCATCGGTCGCCGCCATGGGTGTGTGCGTACATGCGAGGTATGACGTGGTCGATATCGATCTGGACGGCCACGGTGAAGGTTTTTCCGGTGTATTCATCCAGCCACTCACCGGTGCGAACGACGCAATTTCTGGGGTTGGTGTATCTGACTTCGGTCTTGCTGGTGAGAATGAGCATCTCTTGGCGCGTTGACTGACAGTCTTGATCGAAGTCTTCCTCGAATGGCCAGTCATCTTCATTGAAGAATCTCTCGCGGTCCCGATAATTTGTCATGACGCCATCTCTTCTTCGGCGCATGGGATCGAAGGTGTCCGGAATTGAACAACCGGTCATGTGGCAATGGTAGGAGGGGCCGAAGTAATGTCCCCCATTGAGGTCAAGGCTGCCCGGATGCGCTTGTGCGTCCGGTTCGATGACGATACAAGCCAAGAACGCCATGACCTGCATAAGCCGAGTCTTTTTCATGGTTACTCCCAAAGCGTTGAAGCAGAAACCAGGGTCGCCCGATGCTGACTGAAGCTTCTGAAAGTGCGTGTTCAGAAATCGACCAGTAGGGAAAGATCCAGTGCCCGACAGTGCTTAGTCAGCGCTCCCACGGATATATAGTCTACGCCAGTTTCTGCGATTCTGACCAGTTGGCCGTCTTCGATTCCGCCTGATGCTTCAAGTTTCGCGCGGTTCTGATTCTGCGCTACCGCTTGCGTCAACTGGTCAATCGAGAAATTATCCAGCATGACAATGTCTGCGTGAGCGACCAGGGCGGCTTCCAATTCGTCAAGATTTTGGACTTCAATCTGTACTGTTTTGCCGGGACTGACTGCTCGTGCCTTTGCGATCGAAGCAGCAATACCCCCGCAACTCACGATATGGTTTTCCTTGATCAGATAGGCGTCGAACAGGCCCATCCTGTGGTTCCGGCCGCCGCCCACCGTCACCGCGTATTTCTGTGCTGTTCGCAGTCCGGGCAGGGTTTTCCGGGTATCCAGCAGAGTAGCCGCAGTGTGCTGAATGAGCTTGGTGAAATTGGCGGTCTGCGTGGCAGTTGCTGAGAGGGTCTGCAGAAAGTTCAAGGCTGTTCGCTCACCGCTCATCAGCGCTCTCGCGGGGCCTCGAAGGTCGCAGAGATTTTGGCCTGGTTCGATCGGCTCACCTTCTTGTACATGCCAGTCAAGACAGACAGCGTCATTTAGCTGGCGGAAGGCTTCTTGCGCCCACGGTATACCGCAAATGTACCCGTTGTCTTTACTGATAATACGGCCCTCAGCGTGTTTATGCTCGGGAATCAATGCCGCCGTGATGTCGCCGCTGCCGAGGTCTTCAGTCAAAGCGCGACGCACTGTCTCAGTCAGGTCTTCGGGGAGTTGATTAGGGGACGATGGACTGTTCATTGTTTCTGATTTCCGAGAGTCTAGCTTCTGAGTTCCGGGCGTTTGAACTGTCTCAGGGTCAGGGTATTACCGCGTTGGGTAAACTCGATCTGTTTGAGTGCGCTCATACCCAAGAGGATTGTCTCGCCCCTCATGCTCGGAGTGATGCTTGCAGACACCCCGCTGAGCTCAATTTGTCCGAGGGTCAACCGATTGATCGTGGTGGAAAAAACAGGTACCACACCGGCGGCAGTGTTCACTCGGGTTCGGGTACCATAATTCAGGCCAAGATTTTCAGCCAGGCCTGCTGGCACTGCGACATCAGTAGCGCCGGTGTCCAACAGGAAGGTGACGGGTCTGCCGTTAACAGTGCCTGCTGATACGTAATGCCCCTGTCTGTTGCGGAGCAGGACGACTTGCAATGAGCCGTCTTTCAGCGTTTCGCTGCTCGGGTCGGTATTCGGGTTGTTCTGCCTTTCTATCCAGCCGTCAAAAAAGACGGTCAACGCAGCCAGTGCCAGCGCAAAACAGATGGCAAGCATTCCCTGTCCGAGCTTTCTCTCAGGCGGCTGTGTGGGCGGGCTCATCATCAAATTATCTCCCAAGGAAAAATGATTGCAAAGCCAGCGATCGCCCGACGACGCTGGCAATATCATCCGGCCCGCCGTTCTGACGATCCACTGCATTGGCAGTTGACCTCAATGGAAGCGCGTTCAGTGTCGGGTGCGCTGCTAAGTCGATAGCCACTGCGAGATAGGCCGCTGTGCCGATGTTGGGAACCAGTCGTCGCCCAGCGGTTGCCTGGCTGGTCGAAATCAGTGGGGCGGGCCTTGAACACCCGTGTTGACTGTAAGACAGGTCGGTGGCCGGGACGGGCTGTGATAAGCTGACATCGCGATGCGGCTACAAGACTATAGCCTGCAGACTATACCCATAAGACTACACACAGTGCCCAGATGTCTATCGAATCACACAGGCTAATCAGCGCGAGCTTCGTCGAGTCACCGAACCAGAGCGCCAGGCCAGCAGAGGCTCTGATCAGCTTGCTGGTCATTCATAATATCAGCTTGCCACCGGGTGAATTCGGTGGGGACTCGATCACGCAGCTTTTCTGCAACACTCTGGATTGTTCTGCTCACCCTTATTTTCGGACTCTGGAGGGTCTGCGTGTGTCGGCACATGTACTTATTCGCCGAAACGGAGACATCATGCAGTTTGTGCCGTTTGATCGCAAAGCCTGGCATGCCGGAGAATCTTCGTTCCAGGGTGTTGGAAATTGTAATGACTTCTCCATAGGCGTGGAGCTGGAGGGGACCGATCATGATCCTTTCACCGACAGCCAGTATGCGGCCTTAACCCAAGTAACTCGCGATCTGTTGGCTGCTTATCCGAGTTTGACTGAGGCGCGTATCGTGGGCCATAGTGATGTCGCGCCGGGTCGAAAAAGCGATCCCGGTCCATGTTTTGATTGGGATAGATATCGACATTCTCTTCGTTCCTGATAACACATACTGACATCTCTGAATGAAATTTCTGGTTATCTTGATTAGTCTGACAATCAACTATCTCTGGTTGAAGGATTTCGATCGCTTTGATGATTCCTGGTTTTTTCGATTGCGTCGCCTGATTGAGGCAGGTTTTTCCCGTCTTGAAATCAAGGCAGAGATTTCTTGGCTGGTGCCAGTTGTCTCGGTTTATGCATTGTTGCTGTTAGCGCTCTTACTGCTGCTGCAGCTCGCCAACGGGATTTTGTATGGGTTTATCACCATGCTGATTCACATCTGGGTGTTGCTCGTTGCTCTTGACAGAACGCAGCCGGGCAAACCGGCGAATGAATTTCTAACTCGCTGGCGCCGCGGAGACTCGCAGGGCACGCTTCTGTTTTTGCAGGAGCAGGGTCTGTGTGCAAAAGACCGAGCCTTCGGGTCAGACTCCGAGATTTATGTCTGCTTTAAAGAGCAGCTCGTTTATCGCTGCTTTGAGAAGATGTTTATCATGATGTTCAGTTATCTGTTGGCCGGCCCGTTCGGCGTGCTGTTTGCTTACGTCAGCTATCAACTTCGCGACAGCCACGATGAACTTCAAAACCAGAAACAGGTTAGTTTAATTGCCGGGATGATTTTCATGTTGGAATGGATTCCGGTTCGGCTGTTGGCTCTGACTTTTTCTCTGGTCGGCAATTTTGTGCTGTGCTTTGATCAGCTCAAGCCCCGGTTTCTGGACTTTACCCAACGCCCGCATTCTGCCGACCTCTATGAATACGCTTCTTGTGCGTTGTCCGACAGGTCCGGTACAGGGGCGTTTGCAGGTGGGCCGTTGACTTCTCGGTTTGATCTGACTGATGAGGCGGGTGAACGGCTTGCGCAGACGGAGGAAGTCGAGGCGCTGCAAGCGCTGCTAGAACGCAGTCAGGCGATCTGGCTGGTGGGTTTGGCGCTTTTTACCCTGCTGGGCTTACAATTATCCTGACGTGTCACTGCTTTGGCGGTAACAACGGAGTCTATGTTAGTGGCTATCCTGAGTTTTTGTAGTTTTTCGGCAAATTATCGGTGGTTTTTTGATCTATTATGTCTGATTTTGCTGGTCATTAGCTCTAAGCCTCTGAGTTAACAGTAAAAATAAAAATTTTAAATTCGCGACGGCGGAAGCAAAAATGTAGTAATACTACATATTGAAGCAGTTTTACGTGGAATTATTCAAACTCTTGCGGTAAGATATCGTTAGTTTGTAATTTATTTACATACTCTAGGGACATCGCCAGAAGCCGAAGAAGCACACAGGATGTAGGACATGACACAACAAAACGACGCGAATCCAGAAGAAACCAGAGAGTGGTTGGACGCGCTTCAGTCGGTAGTGGATGAGGAAGGCATCGACAGGGCGCATTTTCTTATCGACAAACTGAACGACACTGCCATACGCATGGGGCGGTATGTCCCAATCACCTCGGTAGTTACGCCCTACAGCAATACGATTGCGCCTATCGATGAAGAGCGCATGCCCGGCGACATGTTCATGGAGCGGCAGATCAGAGGCATCGTGCGCTGGAATGCGCTGGCCATGGTGATGCGGGCCAACCGGCGGGACGGCAGCATAGGGGGTCACATTTCCACGTTCGCCTCCGCAGCCACCCTTTACGACGTGGGGTTCAATTACTTCTTCAAAGGCCCCAACGAAAAGAACGAGGGTGATCTGATTTACTATCAGGGACACTCGTCTCCCGGCATATACGCCAGGTCTTTCGTCGAGGGCAGGCTGGAGGAGTTGCAGCTCGACAACTTTCGCAACGAAGTTGAAGGCAATGGTCTGTCGTCTTATCCACATCCCTGGCTGATGCCAGACTACTGGCAATTTCCCACGGTTTCCATGGGGCTTGGGCCGATACAGGCGATTTACCAGGCTCACCTGATGAAGTACCTGACCAATCGGGGTTTGCTGGACAACAGTGATCGCAAGATCTGGGCATTTCTCGGCGATGGCGAGATGGATGAACCTGAATCGTTGGGTGCTATCGGTAAGGCAGGAAGAGAACGCCTCGATAATCTGATTTTTGTCATTAACTGCAACTTGCAGCGCCTTGATGGGCCGGTGCGTGGGAATGGCAAAATTATCCAGGAGCTCGAGGGTATTTTCCGAGGCGCAGGTTGGAACGTGATCAAAGTGGTCTGGGGCAGGCACTGGGATCCTCTGCTGCAGGCAGACAAGGACGGCATTCTCCAGGCGCGGATGGATGAGGTGGTTGATGGCGAATATCAGAACTATGCCAGTCGGGGAGGGGCCTACACCCGAGAACACTTCTTCGGAACTGACCCTGAGCTTCTCAAGATGGTAGAGCATCTCTCTGACGAAGATATCATGGCGCTTAATCGGGGAGGTCACGATCCCTATAAAGTCTACGCTGCCTACGCGGAGGCAGTGAGAGCGAATGGCAAGCCCACGGTTATTCTCGCCAAAACTGTCAAGGGTTATGCATTTGGTGGAGGGGCGGAAGCCCAGAACGCAACGCACTCAGTGAAGAAGCTGGATATCGAGGCTCTGAAGAAATTCCGGGATCGTTTCGGCATCCCAATCGATGACGCCAAGTTGAGTGAAGTGCCCTACTACCGGCCGGCTGAGGACAGTTTAGAGCTGCGCTACATGCGGAAAATGCGGGAGAAACTTGGCGGGTCTCTGCCGCAGCGCAGGGCAGTGGGTCAATCACTGAAAGTCCCGTCGCTCGAGATCTTTGATGCTCAGTTGAAAGGCAGCGGGGAGCGCGAGCAGTCTACGACAATGGCCTTTGTCAGGATGCTGAATGCGCTTTGTAAAGATCAGGAAATCGGGGAAAAGGTTGTGCCCATCGTGCCAGACGAGGCGCGTACTTTCGGTATGGAAGGGATGTTCCGGCAAATGGGCATCTATTCTGCAATGGGGCAGCTCTACGATCCGGCAGACTCCAACCAGGTCATGTATTACCGCGAAGACAAAAAAGGTCAGATGCTGGAAGAAGGGATTTCGGAATCGGGTGCTTTTTCTACGTGGCTTGCAGCGGCAACTTCCTACAGTACCAATAATTGCCCGCTTATCCCGTTTTATATTTACTACTCGATGTTCGGATTTCAGCGCGTTGGGGACCTCAGCTGGGCGGCTGGCGATTCGCAGGCCCGTGGCTTCCTGATTGGAGCAACCGCTGGCAGAACAACGCTTAATGGAGAAGGGCTGCAGCATCAGGACGGGCACAGCCACCTGTTGGCATCAACCATTCCGAATTGTGTGACTTACGATCCAACTTACGCCTATGAGCTGGCGGTTATCATTCAAGACGGGCTCCGCCGGATGTACCACGAACAGGAGTCGGTGTATTACTACATTACCACCATGAATGAGAATTATGTCCAACCTGAAATGCCGGCTGGCTGTGAGCAGGGCATCATCAAAGGGATGTACCTGCTTGAAGATGGGTCCTCGAAAGCCTACAAAGTGACTAAACCTGTCAGTAAAGATTTGCGCCTGCGTCTGCTAGGTAGCGGCACGATTTTGCGGGAAGTTCGTAAGGCGGCAGAAATACTGAGAAAAGACTATTCAGTGCTGGTGGATGTCTGGAGTGTTACCAGCTACAACGAACTCCGCCGGGAAGCACTGGCGGTGAGCCGTGAAAACATGCTCAGCCCGTCTAAAAAAGCAAAAATGCCTTTTGTTACGGAGCAATTGGGGAAGCAGTCCGGCCCCGTAATATCCACGACCGACTATATGAAACTGTACTCGGATCAGATTCGGGAATTCGTCCCGGATTCTTTCCGGGTGCTTGGTACAGATGGGTTTGGTCGCAGCGACAGCCGTGAGCAGTTGCGTCATTATTTCGAGGTGGATGCCAAATTTATCGTGCTGGCAGCGCTGAGCGAACTGAAGGCGCTGGACCTGATCACCGCAAAGCAAATCACCGATTACATGAAAGCCAACGGGATTGACCAGGACAAGGCTGATCCCGTTTCACACTAGCTGAAGCCCACAAGGTATGAATTAGCAGCGAGGAAGTAAGGTTTGGCGATAGAAAAAATAACAGTACCTGACCTCGGGGAAGCGAGTGACGTAGAAGTCATCGAATTATTGGTCACCGTCGGACAGCAGGTTGCCGAAAATGATTCTCTGCTGGTGCTGGAGAGCGACAAGGCGGCTATGGAAATTCCTGCGCCGATGGCCGGCATTGTGAAAAGCATCGCCATCAATCTCGGCGATACGGTGAGCACCGGGGTTGAGATCCTGAGTCTGGAGGTCGAGAGCAATAACGCTTCAGCAGAGCCGGTCGCGGACGTCGCTGCAGAAGAAATGCAGCAAGCTCCTCAGGCTGATGAACCCCCTGCGGAAGCAGCACCGGAGTCAGGTAAAGCGGAAAAGCCTGCTTCAGTCGAATCTGTCGTTACCGTTCCCGATCTCGGGACTGATGATGAAGTCGATGTGATTGAGATCCATGTCAGCGCAGGAGACAGGCTTGAAGCGGATCAACCGCTGCTTACGCTGGAATCAGATAAAGCCGCCATGGAGGTTCCTTCACCGCAGGCGGGTGAGGTGCTCGAAATACTGGTCAAGGTGGGTGACAAGGTTAAAACAGGAGCAGAGGTGCTTAAGCTTTCTGCTGCCGCCGGCGGCGACGTGGCGCCGGCTCAGGAAGCGCCCGCCACGAGTTCTGAGGCTTCCGGCAAAGCCGCTGGCGATTCGCGGCCGATGCCGGCGTCAGAGCCTTCCCGGTCCGATCAGCCTGCCGCGCAAAATATCCCTGTCTCTGTTGAGTCGACTAAGGTCTATGCCGGTCCGGCAGTTCGAAAGCTGGCGCGAGAGTTGGGTGTTGATCTGGCGCTGGTGCAGGGTTCCGGCGCTCGGTCCCGCGTGGTTAAAGAAGATATCCATGCCTTTGTCAAAGCTCGGATCAATGGCGCACCAACAGGGTCGGTTGCGGTAGCGCCTGCGGTACCTGATGTTGATTTCTCGCAATTCGGGCCGATAGAAGAATTGCCTCGCACCAAATTGCAGAAAGTGACTGCGATCAACATGCAGAGGAACTGGAGCACCGTACCTCATGTTGCACAATTTAATGAAGCGGATGTAACCGCGCTTGAAGACTTTCGAAACGAGCTGCGCCCTGAAGCAGAAAAAAAAGGCGTCAAGTTAACCTTTTTGCCGTTTTTGCTTAAAGCTTGTGCGAAAGCGCTGGCAGAGTATCCGCAATTTAATGTTTCTCTGCCTTCCTCCGGTGAATTTGTTATTCAGAAGAAATATTTTCATATCGGCGTAGCTGTGGCGACGGAAGCTGGTTTGGTGGTGCCGGTCATTCGCGATGTGGATACGAAGACCATCTATGAGCTGGCACGTGAAGTGTCCGAGCTGACCGCCAAAGCCAAGTCGAGAAAACTGACCCTGGAAGAGATGCAGGGAGCGTGTTTTACCATCAGCAGTCTGGGTGCCATTGGAGGAACCGGGTTTATTCCCATCATCAATGCGCCGGAGGTTGCGATCCTTGGGGTTGCCAGAACCGAGATAAAGCCGGTGTACGCCAATGGTGAGTTCGTGCCCCGTAAGATGCTCCCGCTTACTCTATGCTATGACCACAAGGCCCTCAACGGAGTTGATGGAGGCTTGTTTGCGGATTATCTGGTCAAGCTTCTCGGCGATATCCGCAGACTCGCCCTTTGAGGACAGCCATTACGTCAGGCTGAGTGGAAAAAGAACACTGCTTCACCTTTGCCGATTTCAATGCGCCTGATTCTGCACCCGAAGGCTTCCGACAGATGGTCTTCCTGAAGAATTTCGGACACGGGGCCGGCCAGATATTTCCCGCCGCCCATCAGCAAGAGAACATGGTCACACATTTGACTGACCAGATTTATGTCGTGACTGGCCATCACGAGGGCGGAGCGGTGACCGGTCACTTTTGCCTTAAGCCTCTGTAATCCCTTCAGCTGATGAGCCAGGTCAAGATGGTTGCTGGGCTCGTCCAGTAAATACAGGGCGGGTGCCTGCGCCATCAGTTGGGCAAGCGCAAGGCGCTGAGCTTCACCGCCGGAAAGGGTATCGGTGCTGCGAGCAGACAGGTGCATCAGGTCGAATTCCCGCAGGGCGTTTTCGACTACTTCAATATCTTCCCGGTTATCCTTCCACAGTGATTGATGGTGGGGGTAGCGGCCCAGCATCGCGGTTTCAAAAACTGTTTTGGGCATGGCAGGCAGGCCCTGCTGGAAAAGCAGGCCGATTCGTCTGGCCAGCGGCTTTCCGCTGAGCGTGGCCAAATTCTCGCCTTCAAGGTAAATTTCCCCGGCCGCCGCGGGCAAAAGCTTTGCCAGTGTGTGCAGCAGCGAAGTTTTGCCCGTGCCATTTCGACCGAGGAGGGCCCAGCTGGTGCCGGGCTCGATTTTCAGTTCAAGCCGGTGGATGAGCCTGCGCCGTGCCACCAAGATATCCAGATTGCGGGTTTGAAGAAGCGTCACGGCGATTGGGTTGCTGAATTTCTCAAAATCAGGATGAAACACGGCACGCCAATCAGTGCGGTCACCACGCCAACCGGAAGCTGCTGCGGAGCGAGTACCGTGCGAGCGAGGCTGTCGGCGAACACCAGAAAGCTGCCGCCGAGCAATATCGCGCCGGGAATGAGATAACGATGATCTCTCCCGCCAAGCATTCTGATAGCGTGGGGGACGATCAATCCGACAAAGCCGACCGAGCCTGCGATAACAACAGCACTTGCGGTGAGTACCGATGCAGCTAGGTAGAGTGTGATTCTCAGTGCCTCAACATTCACCCCGAGAGTTTGCGCGTTCTGATCTCCCTGGGTCAGCACGTTGAGAGCGCGGCTTAAAGCAAGCCCCCCTCCCAGACCGGCGAGCAGCAGGGCATACGAATGCCAGCTGGCGCGGCTCTGGCTGAGATCACCCATCAGCCAGAACAGCATGCTCTGGACGGTGTTTTCGCTGCTGGTGGTAAGCAGAAGGTTGATCAATGCCCCCCATCCTGCTGATATGACAACCCCGGTGAGCAGCAATCGGGTCACCGACCAGCGCTTACCGGCATTGGCGAGCGTGAAGACCACCAGGATTGACAGGAGGGCGCCACCGAATGCGCTTTGATAAAGCCAGAATACGCTGCTGCCTAGAAAGATTGCAGTCAGCGCGCCGACGGCTGCGCCTCCGGAGACGCCAAGAATAAAAGGGTCAGCTAATGGGTTACGCAGCAGGATTTGCATGATGACACCCGACAGCGAGAGCAGGCCGCCCACCAGAAATGCAGCCACGGTGCGTGGCAGGCGAATCTCTCGAATAATTTGCAGCTGAAGGCTCTTCTCGCCGGCAAAGGGCGCATTCAGCAAATCATGCAAGGACAGGGTAACGCTTCCACTGAGAAGCGAAAACAGCACCGATGCAATCGCCAAGAGCGTCAACAGCAGCAACAGCAAAAGAGGTCTTTTTGAAATCAACAGTTAAGCCCGGAGAACGGCATAGCCTTGAAATAGAATGTCTCAGTCTGCGGGAGAGCGTCATGTTCTGACCCCGCAGTGTAGCACTTTCTGGCTTGCTGTCCGCCATCAGAGCGTCCGCCGGACACAGTTTGGCAGCAATGCGGACGCGTGCATAAAGCTCGTTCAGATCAACCGACCCAAGCTCGGCGCTGACGAGCTGCGTGGCTGATCTGCGGCAGGTTCTGTAAATCATTGAGCTTGCTGTCCCTTGTGACAGATCTGAGAGTGATTAAATCCGGGCGCGGATGATAAACTTTAAGCGCGTCATGCGAAATCCGGGGGTGCAGCGATAAGTTCGTGTCCATCAGTCAATCGCATAACAGTGAGTATGGTCTCAGGGATTTCAGCCTTAGGAGAGAAGAATGCCTTCATTTGATATCGTGTCCGAAGTGGATATGCATGAAGTGAGGAATGCGGTGGACCAGTCGAATCGAGAGATTGGCACCCGTTTTGATTTCAAGGGAGTCGATGCCCGCTATGAGCTGCCAGCGAGCTCCGAAATTGTGGTTAGCGCCGAAGTTGATTTTCAGATCCGACAGATGCTGGATATTCTGAAAGCCAAACTGGTCAAGCGCGGGATTGACATCAAAGCGCTGAAAGAGGGCGATGTGGAATTGTCTGGTCAGAAAGCGGTCATGAAGGTGGTGGTTCAGCAGGGCATCGAATCAGACCTGGCGCGGAAACTGGTGAAAATGATCAAGGAAACCAAGATCAAGGTGCAAGCGGCTATCCAGGGCGAAAAACTCAGAGTCAGCGGCAAAAAACGAGACGACTTGCAGGGCATTATTGCCATGCTCAAGGAAGCCAGTCTGGACATTCCGCTTCAGTACAACAACTTCCGGGATTAAGCCCCGACGGGCGGGAATAGTGTGACACCATCAGATAGCGAATCCGTTGACATCTGGGCAAGCATTTTCAGTCCGAAAATGCTGACCTGTGTTTTTACGGGCTTGGCCTCGGGCTTCCCACTGTATGTTTTGTTTCAGTTGGTGCCTGCCTGGTTGCGGACAGAGGGTGTTGATCTCGCGACTATCGGGCTGTTCTCTCTGATTCTGTTGCCTTACAACTGGAAGTTTGTCTGGGCGCCGCTGATGGATCGGTATCTGCCTCCGCTATTCGGTCGGCGGACAGGTTGGATGCTGATTACGCAAATTGCGCTGTTGTTCAGTATATCTGGATTGGGTTGGTTGCAGCCTCAGAATTCAGTGGGCCTGATTGCCTGGGTTTGCGTCATTGTGGCGTTTTTTTCAGCGAGTCAGGATATTGTGCTTGACGCTTATCGCCGTGAAATATTGTCCGACGCTGAGCTTGGTCTGGGAAACTCGATCCACGTGCAGGCCTATCGCATCTCCGGACTGGTGCCGGGGGCCCTCGGTCTGATTCTCGCAGATCGCTTTGATTGGGATTTTGTGTTCCTGGTGATCGGGAGCTTCATGCTGGTAGGAATTACAGCCACTTTTTTCTTCAAGGAGGAGCAGTTCGCCAGTGAGCCCCGCAGCCTGCGACAAGCAGTGGTGGAGCCATTTACAGAGTTTGTCGCCCGTCACCAGTGGGGCGGTTCAGCCCTGATCATATTGTTCATGTTCTTTTACAAATTGGGCGACAACATGGCGGTCGCGCTGCAAACGCCTTTTTTTATCGATCTCGGATACAGCCTCACCACGATTGGCCTGGTCGCAAAGAATGCCGGACTGTGGGGATCTGTGGTCGGCGGTTTACTCGGTGGCGTGTGGATGATCAAACTTGGCATCAACCGGGCTTTGTGGATTTTTGGTCTGGTTCAGGTCGCGACGATTTTTGGCTTTGCGCTGCTCTCTGAAATTGGCGTCAATAACTGGGCCTTGGCGGCCGTGATGTCTGCCGAATATGTCGGGGTAGGGTTGGGTAGCGCGGCACTGGTTGCTTTTATTGCCAGATCTACCTCGCCCGAATTTGCCGCGACGCAACTGGCGCTGCTCACCGCGATCAGTGTTTTGCCGCGAACGTTTGCCAGTGCCGGTTCTGGCGTGATTGTCGAGGCCATTGGTTACACTTCGTTCTTTTATGTGTGTATGGCTCTGGCGGTTCCCGGACTGTTGCTCCTGATCAAGGTGGCACCCTGGGGCAAGGCGACCGGTTCGGACGTTGCTGCCTGATTGTTCGGGCAGTAAAGTGAGTGAGAGGTCGCCGGGCGGCCTGATACGGGTATCTTCAGTCAATCATCCATTGGTAAGTGCGAAGGCAAAACCTTCCCTCGCTGAAAACAACCCCCTCTGCTTCTAATTTTTTCTGCTGCGTCTGATATTGCGCACTGTGCTTGGGGAAGGACAGCTCGCCTTTTGCGTTCACTACCCGAAACCAGGGCAGTTTGCTGCCCCTCGGTAGCATTTTCATCGTGTATCCCACGTAGCGAGCGTAGCCGGGCAAATCGGCCAGACTCGCTACCTGCCCGTATGTCGCGACCTTACCGCGCGGAATACGGCTCACTACCTGCCAGATTTTTTCTCTGTTTTTCAACTGGCGGATTCCTTTGTGGTTGAAGGTCTGCAGTAGAGCCATCATGATAGGGATTCGGATTATTGTAAATCAGGATGTCAGATGCCTGCCGCTTTTACTGTCTTTATCATCATTCCGTTATTGGAAATGCTGTTGTTGTTTGAGGTTGCTGATCGGATCGGGGGTATTCAGACGCTGCTGATGGTTGTTCTGACCGCCGTGATCGGGGTGCAGGTTCTGAAACAACAGGGTTTTTCCACCTTACTCCGGGCTAATGACCGGATACGTCAGGGCCAGCTTCCCGCTCAGGAAATTATTGAAGGCATGCTGCTAGCCGCGGCCGGTGCCATGCTGCTTACGCCGGGATTTTTGACCGATACCCTGGGTTTTCTGTGCCTTACCGGGCCGGTCCGGCGGCCGTTGGCCGGCCGTCTGGTTGCCGCCGGGGTTGTTCGGGCCGGTGGTTTCGGGCCATTTGCCCATCGCAACGGCCCAGCCCGGGGCGATGATGAATTCGGTAATAGGGCGACCGCCCGAGGTCAGGTGTTCGAAGGTGAATACAGCACGGCAGGATCAGAACCGCCGCTGGAAGCCGAAAACACGCAGAGTGCCGGAGAAGAAAATAAAAATAAAATTTAATAAAAACAATAGCTTAAAAATCCTTCCGCAAAAATAGAAAAAAAATGCAAACAGAGGCTTCATTTGCCGTTGAATTTTGCCTAATTAACCCCATCTAGCCTTTCAGCAATTAATCCACTCGCGCTGCGTCGTTTGCGGTTCGGGTAAACAATTGGAGAGCGATCTGGTTCCGTCGGTAGCGGCCGACGACCAACCAGATGTTCAATTCTGTTCTAGATTCAGGAGTGACTGAGAATGAAAATCCGCCCCTTACAAGATCGTGTCGTAGTCCGACGCATGGAAGAAGAAACAACCTCTGCCGGAGGCATAGTCCTGCCCGGATCAGCGACTGAGAAACCGGCCCAGGGTGAAGTCCTTGCGGTTGGGCCGGGCAAGCGTCTGGACAGTGGAGATACGCAGCCCGTGGACGTCAATGTGGGAGACACCGTTGTCTTCGGTAAGTACTCAAGCAACACCGTGAAGGTGGATGACGAAGAATTGCTTATTCTCAACGAAAGCGAAATCTTCGGCGTAATCGAATCATAGGGCACTCGGAAGTTACCGAGCCAACACTGAATAATCTTTACAGACAGGAATAGTTAACGATGGCTAAAGATGTGAAATTCGGCGACTCAGCTCGCCAAAAGCTTCTGGGTGGCGTAAACGTACTCGCAGATGCCGTGAAAGTAACCCTGGGACCAAAAGGACGCAATGTAGTTCTCGATAAGTCCTTCGGGGCACCCACCGTAACAAAAGACGGAGTCTCGGTGGCAAAGGAAATCGAACTGGAAGACAAGTTCGAGAACATGGGCGCGCAGATGGTTAAGGAAGTTGCTTCTCAGACCTCCGACGTTGCCGGCGATGGCACAACTACTGCGACTGTTCTTGCACAGTCAATTCTCAACGAAGGGCTTAAGTCGGTTGCGGCTGGCATGAATCCTATGGACCTGAAGCGCGGCATTGATAAGGCCGTAGCGGCAATGGTTGAGGAAGTTAAGAAGCTATCTACACCCTGCAAAGACTCAAAGTCTATCGCACAGGTTGGCACCATCTCCGCAAACTCAGACCACGAAGTCGGGCAGATCATTGCTGACGCCATGGACAAAGTCGGTAAGGAAGGGGTGATTACCGTAGAAGACGGGTCCGGCCTAGAAAATGAGCTTGACGTCGTTGAAGGTATGCAGTTCGACCGTGGATATTTGTCCGCTTACTTCATCAATAACCAAGACAATATGATGGCCGATCTAGAAAACCCGCTGATCCTGTTGTTCGACAAGAAAATTTCGAACATCCGTGACATGTTGCCGCTTCTGGAAAGTGTTGCGAAGGCCGGCCGTCCCCTGCTGGTCATCGCCGAGGATGTCGAGGGCGAAGCTCTGGCAACACTGGTAGTCAATAACATGCGCGGCATAGTAAAAGTCGCTGCTGTGAAGGCACCAGGGTTTGGTGACCGTCGCAAGGCGATGCTGGAAGATATCGCAATCCTAACAGGTGGTACTGTAATTTCTGAAGAAGTCGGTTTGAGCCTAGAGGGGGCAACCGTTGAAGATCTGGGCAGTGCCAAGCGGGTTCAGATCAGCAAGGAAAATACCACAATCATTGACGGAGCCGGTGAAGCTTCCAATATTTCGGGTCGGGTTAACCAGATTCGTGCTCAGATCGAGGAAACCTCTTCAGACTACGATCGTGAGAAGCTGCAGGAGCGTGTTGCAAAGCTTGCTGGTGGCGTGGCCGTTATTAAGGTTGGCGCTGGCACCGAGATTGAGATGAAAGAGAAGAAAGCACGCGTTGAAGACGCGCTGCATTCTACTCGTGCTGCGAACGAAGAAGGCGTCGTGCCTGGTGGTGGCGTTGCCCTCGTCCGTGCGTTGCAGGTGGTCGACAGTCTTGAGGGTGACAATGAAGATCAGAACGTCGGCATTGCACTGCTGTTGAAAGCAGTGACTGCTCCACTTCGCCAGATCGTCGAGAATGCAGGCGAAGAAGGATCTGTTGTGCTCGATAAGATCAAGGCCGGCGAAGGAAACTTCGGCTTCAATGCGGCAACTGGTGAGTATGGCGATATGCTGGAGATGGGAATTCTTGATCCGGCTAAAGTGACTCGCACGGCGCTGCAGGCTGCCGGTTCCGTGGCAGGGCTGATGATCACCACTGAAGCGATGGTATCTGAGCTGCCAGAAGAGAAGGCAGCAGCGCCTGCAATGCCTGACATGGGCGGAATGGGTGGTATGGGCGGTATGATGTAAACGGGCATTGTCTCATTAGGTCAAGCCCGCGAGCTTCTTGTCGCGCGACAGCGTCCGCTTCTGTTTTCAGTTGCGGGCGCTCTCAGCTGTTATACTAGATTGGTAGGGGCCTCGACGAGCGCCTCTATCGCATCCGCGAAGCGGTTTCACTTATTACACGAATCCTTGCCATAGATTTGGACGTAACAACCTACTTACAACATTCAACCTAGGAGCTTCTATGAGATCGGTCATTCTTTTAATCGCCTTCTTTACTTCCGCCTCGGCCTTTGCACACGATGGACCGTTTTTTTCTCTTGAGCACCTCGATGCGATTGTTCTTTTGGCGTGTTTCGGCGTAATTGCTGCCTTCGGGTGTGTCGCGCGATTCGCAGGTATTAAAAAATCCAGTTTCAGAGAGCGAAGCAGCAGGTAGCAGAGCTAGGGCTAGAAATACACATACACCGGAGAAAACTCATGTTTAAAATACCTGTGGCACGCGCGCATTGCGACATTCCTTGTAAGATCTACGATCCAATGATTGCACAAGTATCAGCTCTTAGCGTGGCACGCCTCGTTGACTTAATTCTTGAGCAAGACGCTGCCAGCCGCTCACTGGAAGCCGAGAATCAGTTCGCCCGGCTTGTCGCGGAAAAGGAGGATCAGGCAAAAATAGTGAAACATGAAATTACAGTGATCTGGGGCGATTACTTCAAGAGCCCCCAGATTGAAGCGCATCCGGAAGTGCACGCTTTAGTCCACAGCATCATGATGGCATCTTCAAAGTGCAAGCAAAATGTTGTCCGCGAGGACGCTAACAAGTTGGTTGAGCTGGTTAACCAGTTTGCGAGCATCTTTTGGTCCACCAAAGGTATTGAGACGCGGCGAGTAGTAGCGCCATATCCGCCTGCGTTAGAGATCGTGCAGCCCATATTGAGCGATGCTTAGAATATTTAAGGTGAGCGGCAGCAGCATGTTGCCGACGTTGCGCTCCGGCGATTGGATTGTTACCTCCGGGCATCGTGCGCCTCGGGAAAATGAAGTGGTTGTCGCCTCGACCCATTCAGGGCATCACATTGTCAAGCGGGTTGCCGCAGTCGCTGGTGATGCCGTCAGGTTGGTCGGCGACAACAAAAGGTTAGCCTCATCCCACTGCGAGAAGCCTATAAGCGGCACATTATGTGTAGGCACCGTGTTAGCGTCTTTCAGATTGCCATTTACAATTAATTTCGATTTTCCCGCGCCTTCCTGAACTGATAGTGTCAAGAGGTACCAGATGCAGAAGTCCTTTTCATACCTTGGTATGTCTTTTCCAAAGCTGACCGTAAGCTATGGAGTATTTTTAGTAATTTGGGGTGCACTTGTATCCGTCTTTAGCCAGTCCGTGTCTTTCACCTCTTGGATCCCATCATTCATCGGTATTCCTTTATTAACCACTGGACTTCTTACCATAATTGTTCCAGAAAGAGCAAAGTTGTTCAGTCACATTGCGCTTACTATAGGTCTATTTGCATTTTTGGGGGGTCTAGATGTACTTCGCGGTGTCGTTAGCGGTTCTTTTATGCAGACTCCAGCTGCTGATATCTCTAAAATGATGCTCGCCATCACAGGGCTTTGGTATCTTCTTGTTGGAGTTAAATCTTTCAGATGGGCACGGCAGAATAGAAGCGCCAACCAATGATCCTGTTCGCTTCGATGCCGAAATTTAACCGACGGTCACATGGGGCTAGCTTTGGAAAAATCGGATGAATTGCAAGATATCCCCCCCATGATCCCTGATCGGGATGACCTGGACTCGCACTTGAGTAATCGTCGCTCTCAAAAGGATGAAATTGTGCGCCCCAGTTACCATGCCGAGCGCGTTACAGTCAGCACTTTGCCGGTGAGGGTCGTGCTCACGATTCTTTGCTTGGTCGCTGGAGGAGGTGCCTACGGAGCGTACTATTTCTATGAACTCTATCAGTCGAATTTGCGGCAAGCAGATCTGCGTATTGGCGATCTAGAGCTTCGCTTGGCGCTTGTCGATGAAAGTGCCGCAGAATCCGACAGTAACTTGATGGAAAATATTGAAAAGACCATTGAGCAATATGACCTGCTCTGGGCTAACTGGCGGTCCAACAACCGGGATTTTGAAGAATTCAAGGGAGAAATAGCCCGTCTCAAGATGGTCAATGAAGGTCAGGATGAAACTGCAGCGAACAACAGTGCGCAGCTTGCCCGGACCAGCGAATCTCTGGTATCAGCAGAGGCACGTCTGAACGCCATCGTGGGTGATCTAACGCAGGTCAGCGAATCAGTAGACAGTCTCATCGGATCGGTTGCGAATCTTGGCGCGTTGCGAGGTGACCTCGAATCCATACGACAGGCGCTCAACAGTGGTGACAGCACCGTGCTGGGTTTGGTGGGAAGAGTCGAATACATGGAGCAATCCATGGAGTCAGTCAACGCCCACAGGCTTCAGATCAACGAGACTTTGTTTCGACTGCAGGAAAGCGTGGAATCGCTTCAGCGCTCAATGTCCGGTCCCGCCGGACTCTAATTCCCGGTAAATCTTGCTTCGCGCTTTTCTATAAAAGCCGTCACGCCTTCCTTAAAATCTTGCCGTGACGCACAGTCCGCGAAATACTCAGCCTCCGCCTGCAGCTGTGATTCGAATTCACTCTCCAGTGAACGATAGAACAAGGCTTTGGTATTGCCGTATACATGAGTGGGGCCGGTGGCCAGTCTCGCTGCCAGAGTTGCGGTTTCTTCGCTCAGTTGGTCGTCGGGCACAACGAAATTGATCATGCCGATATCCTTTGCCTCCTGCGCGCTGAAACGGTCACCCAACAGCGCGATTTCTAAGGCTTTCTTGATCCCGACCGCCCTGGGCAAATGGAAGCTGGAAGAACCGTCAGGGCTGGTTCCGATCTTGCAGTAGGCCAGCGTGAAGAACGCGTCTTCGGAGGCGATGACGAGATCACATGCCAAGGCCATACTGACACCAGCCCCCGCGGCAGCCCCCCGGCAACTTGCGATGATAGGTTTTGGCATGCGCCGCATCGCGAACATGATGGGATGCAGATCGTGGATTCGAAGGATGAATTCCTTGCGGATTTCTTCCGGCCTTTTCTTCACAGACTCCCCCATTCCTTTTACGTCTCCGCCGGCCATGAAATGCTGTCCGGCACCCTGCAGGACGACACATCGAACAGAACTGTCTTGTTCAATATCGTGCAGGATATCCGCCAGGGCAGAACGCATCTCCATACTGAGTGCATTTCTCGCCTCCGGCCTGTTCATCGTCAGGGTGGCGATGCCGTCTTCATAACTCACTTCTAGATCAGCCATAGCTTTTCTCCATCATTAGCGGAATAGCGTCAGTATAGCGGCGAAGACGCTGAAGAGACAACGCAGGCGATCCTTGGCAAAAGCAGGTGGTAGGGTATAATACGCGCCCTCGAAAACGGCTTTTCCAGACGCCGGACCGACACTGCGGACGTGGCGGAATTGGTAGACGCGCTAGATTTAGGTTCTAGTATCGAAAGGTGTGAGAGTTCAAGTCTCTCCGTCCGCACCATCATCTATATATTTCTCTATTCGCTCTGAAATACGAAAAACCAAAGCGTGATTCTTAAGAGAGAGGCGTTTTGCCTCTCGGCTGGCTCCTATGCTTCAATGAGTCTCCAAATGTAAAGTCTGGCTAGCATTCTGATGACCGAAAAAGATCCTCCTGCTTCTAAATCCAGGAGCCCCAAGGGCGTCGATCGAGGGCAGCTTACTGTCTCCAGCCGGAATGAAATAGCTGCGTTCCTTAGATCTGCGTCGAATTTGCCTGTCCGCAGTCATGAGGCGAGGCTCATCTTTGCACTTGATGCAACTGCCAGCAGACAGCCGACTTGGGACATCGCGACCGAGCTGCAGGCCGAGATGTTCAGGACTGCGAAAGCCTTGGGCGGATTGAGTCTGCAGCTCTGTTATTTTCGTGGTCTCGGTGAATTTTTCGCAAGTGATTGGCATGGAAAAAGCGATTTGCTGCTGCAACTGATGGCTGATATCCAGTGTCAGGCAGGGGCGACTCAGCTTGAGAAGCTATTTCGTCATGCGCTTCGTGAAAATGGCGCTCAAAGAATCAAAGGGGTTGTGTTTGTTGGTGACTCTGCCGAGGAAAACATTGATATGCTGGCGCAGGCTGCGGGTAAGCTTGGCATGCTGAATGTCCCACTTTTCCTTTTTCAGGAGCGGGGAGATCCTCAGACCAGAGCGGTATTTAAGCAGCTATCCCGGCTGTCCGGGGGGGCTTATTCACAGTTCGATGCTGCCAGTGCAGCGCAATTGAAAGAACTGCTGCAGGCGGTGGCTGCCTATGCCGCTGGTGGACTCAAGGCCCTGAGAGAATTCAGTGCGGACGCGTCCGATGAAGTCCGCCTTCTCGAACAGCAGCTCAGGGCTTAAGTGTGTCCGGAGCCATGCCACATGATGCTTAGATTATTAGCGCTTCTTCTTCTGCCCATCATGGCATTTTTTGCAGCGAAATCGATCAGTCAAAAATTCAGCCTGACAGCGCGGCAGAATCAAGTTTTGTTCCTTATTATGGCTGCGTTGTTAATTGTTGCCGTGCTCGTCGCTATGGGGCGTCTGCCCGCTCAATTCATTCTCGCACCTCTGGGTGGATTGGGGGCTTTTTTGATTCGCTTTTTGCCCACATTAATGAGGCTTCTTCCTTTCTGGCAGATGGTCATGAGCCGCCGGGCCGCGTCGCAGCCTAAACGCAGTGGCCAGACTTCAACTATCCGCACCGAATTTCTCGAGATGGTACTTGATCATGATTCCGGCGAAATGGCCGGTACGGTGTTAAAAGGTCAGCACAACGGCCACCACCTGAGAGACATGACACTGGAGACTCTCCTCAGTTTACTGCTTGAGTGTCAGACTGATTCAGATTCAAAACAGGTTCTTGAGGCCTATCTGGATCGTCATCAGGAGAACTGGCGTGAGCAGGCGTCAGCTACGTCAAGGGTGCCTCCATCAGACGCTGAAGCACCGATGAGCAGGCAGCTCGCTCTGGAAATCCTCGGACTCGCCGATACCGCAAGTGAAGCCGATATCCTTCATGCTCATCGGGAAATGATGCGCCGCCTCCATCCTGATCGTGGCGGATCGGACTACCTTGCTAAAAAAATTAATGCAGCCAAGGACTATCTTATGGGTTGATCGGCGAGGGCCGGCGACTTTGTAAGTGCTATAATGGGGGATTAAATGCGGTGTGCTTGAGCAGGTGACTTTATGACTCTAATTCGTACTCAGGATGTGATCCAAAGCGTTGCAGCGGCCCTGCAGTATATCAGCTATTACCATCCTATCGACTTTGTCCGGGCGGTGAGCGAAGCCTACGAGATTGAGGAATCTGCAGCCGCTAAAGATGCCATGGCGCAGATTCTCATCAACTCTCGACTGTGCGCTGAGGGGAAAAGGCCGATTTGCCAGGACACCGGCATCGTCACAGTTTTCTTAAAAGTGGGTATGCAGCTGCAGTGGGAGGGTGATCGATCACTTACCGAGATGATCAACGAAGGCGTCAGGCAGGCCTACAGGAATCCGGATAATGTCTTGCGCGCTTCAATTCTTGAAGACCCGGCGGGTGCCCGGAAAAATAGCGGTGACAACACGCCAGCTGTCATTCACACAGAAGTGGTTTCTGGTGACAAATTGGAGATCAAGCTTGCGGCCAAAGGTGGAGGTTCAGAAAACAAAGCCAAAATGGTGATGCTGAATCCGAGTGATAACATCGTGGATTGGGTGGAGGCGACTTTACCGACCATGGGAGCCGGCTGGTGCCCGCCCGGCATGTTGGGTATTGGTATCGGGGGTACTGCAGAAAAAGCGGCGGTGCTGGCTAAAGAATCTCTGATGGATCCGATCAATATTCATGAATTGAGGCGGCGCGGCCCGGCCAGTCGCATCGAGGAACTGAGACTTGAGATCATGGACCGCGCGAATGCGCTGGGTATCGGTGCTCAGGGTCTGGGAGGGCTGACTACCGTACTGGACGTAAAAATACTGGATTATCCGACCCATGCGGCGAGTTTACCGGTGGCCATGATCCCCAATTGCGCGGCCACACGACACGTGCACTTTACTCTGGACGGTTCCGGTCCTGCCGCTTTAGTGCCGCCGAAACTGGATGCATGGCCGGAGATACAATGGGATGCCGGCGCCAAGGCGCGTAAGGTAAACCTCGATACAATCACGAAGGCAGATATCGCTGGGTGGCAACCCGGCGAGACTCTGCTGCTTTCAGGCACCATGCTGACCGGTAGAGATGCAGCGCACAAGCGACTGCTGAGCATGTTGGAAAACGGGGAGACGCTGCCGAGAGGGGTGAATTTTGATAACAAGTTTATTTACTACGTCGGCCCTGTTGATCCGGTACGTGAGGAAGTGATTGGCCCGGCCGGTCCGACAACAGCGACACGGATGGACAAATTTACGGGCTCGCTGCTCGAACACACCGGGCTGATCGGCATGATTGGTAAGGCTGAAAGAGGACAGATCGCCATTGATGCGATAAAAGCTCATGGGGCGGTGTATCTGATGGCTGTTGGTGGAGCAGCTTACCTCGTATCCAAAGCCATCCGGGAAGCCCGGGTGGTGGCCTTTGAAGACCTTGGTATGGAAGCGATTCATGAGTTTGTGGTCGATGAAATGCCGGTCACCGTTGCGGTGGATGTCAACGGCGAATCGGTGCACCGAACCGGGCCAGCTGTGTGGAGGGAGAAAATAGCAGAGACCCGATCTTTAGAGGTCACCTAGTCAGTCGCACATGTCGGAAAAGTGATGCGGAACACTGAGGCTGATCTTCGGTGAACCGTTGCTTAACTGGGCGGTCGATTTATCGATTGCCAGATCTTCGCCCGTCATGACTCCGTGATCAAACTTGTAGATGGTTTGATTCTTGCCCTCGCTGCAAGCTGTGTTGTAACGCTCTTGCTCTTCCGCAATCGATTCGTTGCGAGTGGTGTATTCGACCAGGGCTTTCTTACCATGTCGTTTGCTGAGCATCCTGCGAGTAACATGCGGGCTCAGAATGGAGGCAGTGGCGTTGTTTCCGCCGAACCCTTTGGCATTGATGAGAGCGGCATCCATGCTCTCGGGCGCCAGTTCGCGGTGTTCGAGGAGGAAATCGAGATACTCCGTCGCGACATCATCAGCGATCTGATCCACACCAGCGATTTCAGGCAGGATGTTTTCAGACCATACGCCAAGACTGGCGATAATCTGATCTCCCGAAGCTGACGCAACTGAGTGTCCCAACTGGGACTTAATCGCAGCAACTGGCCACTTCTCAATACCGAAGGTTGCCGAGAGCCTGTTCAGAATCTCTGACTCTGATACCCGGTTCTGCGGTGTGCCGGTCCCGTGCGCCTGAACAAAGCTGTTGCGCTGAGTTCGTTGTTCGCCGATGACATTTCGA
>Ga0160423_10000550_pt1 | contig 30819 bp, 36 predicted proteins | sample CRUFie14St8metaG_FD_108191 | JGI IMG/M metagenome (GOLD analysis project Ga0160423, IMG submission 108191) | Marine microbial communities from the Costa Rica Dome - CRUD Field 142mm St8 metaG | ecosystem: Environmental > Aquatic > Marine > Oceanic > Photic zone | place: Costa Rica: the Eastern...
GAATCTGGGTATCCGCTGGTGTGTGGTGCCTTTAATGGTCTTCTTTGCTGGATCCCTGCTCATCTCCAATCTTGCTTTGCAGATGGGAGCAGTAAAAGGAAAGCTCGAGAAGCGGCTGAGGAATCGGAGTGGTGTCAGCTGGGAGATTGGATCTCTTTCTTGGACGCCCTGGACAGGGGTGCAGGTTAGAAAGGTCGTTGTTGAGGGGACGGCGGCAGGGGGCGGCTCGTCCGTGCACCCTCTCTGCCGAGCTGAGCTGGATATAAAACTACACTGGGGCTCTCTGCTACGAGGGGCATTAGATCTGAGAGAGGTCAGGGTTCGAAGTGGGCAGATTGCAATTCCGATGGAGCTACTTTTCCTGCTTGGCGATGAGGAAAATCAGTCCAAAGCAATGGATTCAAAACCTTCGCTTGTGCCTGTGCCCCCGGTAGAAAGACAAGAGAGCGAGCGCAAGACAGCAAATAAAAAGCAGAAGGCCAGACCCTCCTTAGAACACAAAAAAGCAAGTCTCGCGGCGGCCTCATCTTTCAGGGTGATCATAGATCAATGCGATATTGAGGTGTATTCCAACGAAGCGGATGGGAACCCTGCATTGAAGCTGCGCAATTTGAGCGGAGAATTACCACTGGGAGGGAAAGATTCTTCCGGGTTGATTCGGTGTGAGGGGCTTTCTGTCGGGTCGCGTTTTTTCAAAATGGACTGGGCTAGCAGCGTAGAATGGCAGCATCCCTCTCTCAAGCTGCCTCCAGCGGAGGTTGTGTGGAATGGCTTTACGATTCGTAGTGAGGGTGTTCTTCAGATGCTGGGCACGCCACGTTTTGCCGTTCGGATTGATATTCCTGCAGGCGATCGGCCTTCTAACGAAATCGCTCTGCCATCTGGTGTGGGTGTGAAGCTCGGGGCGAAGCGATTAAGCCTTCGAGGTGCGCTCAGTGGCAGTCTGACTCTGCTGTCCAGCTGGAGGGGTGATCTCGCAGTGGACGCACGGGGCATCTCTCTGGGGCGTGATGGAACAAACCAAGTTGTGCTCTTCAGTGAAGGGCGAATGATGGCGGTAGTGCGCGGGGGAAGGTTTAATGTTCTTGATGCCCGGCTCCAGAGTGAACGTTTGTCTCTTCTGGGTAATGGAGTTCTACTGCCCAATGGCCAGCTTGGAGGGGTGATGCGTATCGTTGCGGATCAGGATTATGCGTCGACACTGACCCGGTTTGCGATTGGAGCGTTGTGGACAGGCGGGTGGACTAGATCCTGGCTTATGCCGATGGAAACTCCAGATCGCTACTACAGAGACATCGTATTGGAGGGAACGGTGAATCAGGCGAAGGTCAATGTAGGCCGGAAAGGAGAGAGGATGGATTTAGAGCAGGCATGGAGCCGGATGCTCGCGTTTTTAAGAAAGGAGGCTCTTGAGCCAGAAAACATAATGACAGCCAGATCGGCAGAGCCAGTTTCTTCCCAATGAGAGTGATCGCAGGCAGGGCGCGGAGGATGCCTTTAAAGGTGCCGCCCCAATTGACGCGGCCCAGCACCGACCGGCTGAGGGAGGCCCTTTTTTCAATTCTGCAAGGTCGTCTTGCGGGAGGCAGAGTGCTGGATCTTTTCGCGGGCTCCGGGGCTCTAGGAATAGAGGCTCTCAGCAGGGGAGCGGAGAAAGCGGTTTTTGTGGAGCGAAGTCGAGATGCAGCCCGGTGTATCAGGGAGAATCTGGAAAAGCTGGGCTTGGAGGAGTGTGCCAGAGTTCAGGAGGGGGATGCTTATGAGTATCTGCTCACGGCTGACGAAAGTTTTGACCTCATTATGGCAGATCCGCCATACGCATCGAATAGCAGTAGAGATTGTGCCGGTGAGTTAATGCAGGATCCATCGCTAGCGGGGCAATTGGCAGATGACGGGATCTTGATTATCGAGGTGGAGGCTAATCGAAAGGAGATGGAGGCTCCCGGATGGCAGATGATAGATCGACGGACCTACGGCAGGAGCTCGATTCTGTTTTACGCTAGGGAGTAGTCTCGATACCTTCGAAATTCATGAATGCGTGGGTGCGGTTAATCTACAACCTTCTCCTGCCTGTGTTCTGCCTGATCGCTGCACCGGCATGGGTGATTAGGATGGCCCGTCGAGGAGGTCTGGACTGGCGTCTTCTCCAGCGAATCGGAATTTACCGGGGCTGTTCTGATGAGAAGGTCCGGGAAACGATCTATGTTCATGCGGTTAGCGTGGGGGAGGTTCGGATGGCGCTTCGGTTAATTGCGCAGTGGCAGCAATGTGACTCCCTGAGGCAGTTTGTGATTGCGGCGACAACTTCAACAGGATTTCAGGTGGCTGACAGAGAAGCGCCGGAGGGAGTTCGAGTGATTTACAGTCCCTTGGATTTTCCTCCCGTTCTGCGATCCGTATTTCATCGCTTTAAGCCCATTTTGATCGTTCTCATCGACTCCGAGATCTGGCCGAACCTCCTTCATGTGAGCGGGCAGAGCCGAATTCCGGTGGCTCTGGCTAATGCGCGTTTGTCGGAGCGTTCAGCACGGCGATACCAGCGAGTGAAGTGGATAGCCGCACCCATGCTGAACCAAATCAGGACTGTGTGTGTGCAGGCAGAGGAGCACGCGGAAAGCTGGATAAAGATTGGCATTTCTCCGGAGCGTCTAGTCATTACCGGAAGCCTCAAGTTTGATCTCGATGGAGTCCAAGCTCCGATGGAGAGGATCGAATTCAGGGATATGCTTGAGAGTTTTGGCTCGGAAAGACCAATAGTGCTGGCAGCGAGCACTCATCACGGGGAGGAGCGTCTTATCGCCGAGGCGATTCGTGAAGTTTCTGGCGCCTTGGCAGTATTACTGCCCCGACACGTGGAGCGCCGGCAAGTTGTCCTATCTGATTTGGAAAATGCGGGGTTTGAGGTGGTCCTGCGGAGTAGGTTCAAGTCTCCAGAAAAACCAGAAGCTGCTGTATTTTTGGTGGATTCCACCGGGGAACTGGGCGAGTGGACTGCGCTTGCTGATATCGTGGTGATCGGAAAGAGTTTTCTTGGTCGCGGTGGACAGAATCCCGTTGAGGCCATCCTCGTGGACGCCCCAGTGGTGTGTGGACCGGACATGAGCAATTTTGAGCCATTGGTCAGTGAGCTTCGCGCCGCCTCGGCAATCGAGTGTGTCAGTCAGGGGGAGATCGCTGAGGCGCTTCGGGCTATTCTGGCATCGGATCAACGGCGCCAAAGCCTGACCGACAATGCCAGAGCCACAATCGATAAGCACCGTGGCGCAACAGATCGAATTATCATGCAGCTAAGAGCTCTTATCGGGGATTGTGTGGAACAGGATCCGGATTGAGATCTCGATCTGGAGAGAAGTCTGCAAATTCGCCGGAGGCGGACAGAAGATTAACGCGGTAGAGGGGCTTGCAGTCGGCGAAATTCTTCAATCCGTTTCTGCTCAAGGTAGGCACGGAGTTGGCGAATAACGGCAACATCAGGATCTGCCTCAGGATTAACGAAAGGATTGTTGGATCCATACCACGACCAGGGGCCACGGGGAACACCTCCGAATTCGACAAATCGCCAGTGAACTTTGTCGCCAGATTTTAGTCCCATATAATCGCGGACAGCCGGAGAGACATCAATGCCAGCGTTTTTGCTACGAGGGGCTTGGCCTTTAAACACGTATTGCCAGTCGTCTGTTACCCACGGCCCACAGTCTTCCCACTGAGCGTAGCATACCTTTCGTCCATTATAGAGCTGGATCCATCGCCCCTTGCAGACAGATTTTCCCGGTCGTGGGTTGTAACGGTAAAACCAAGGGATGACGCGTGAGGCCTCAGGGCGATGGCGGCGGTAATTCAGACAGTCGTTGTATGGCAGAGCGACGTAAAATGAATTCAGTCCAGGGCGGAATGCTTTAGGTGCGTAGTTGGCTCGCGCTGCTGGATTCGGATCGTCGTAACCTCCGTAGTTTTTTTCCCACTGCCCGTCCCACGATGACTGGTGGTTTGACGTGGTGTTGCGTCCACCGGGTTTTTCACCAATCCAAAAAATTGTCGCGGTCACGTGGAGCCGCCACGGGTAAACCGTTTTGCGGTATTGATACGGATTAGGCGGTGCCGCAGTGGGGGAGGTGACTCTTGGTCCTTGCTGGCACCAGGTCGGTAAGACCCCGATCCACTGTGTGAGTATGATTCCACAGAACAGGTGGGCGGGAAGTAGCCGTCTGGAATTCTCAGGCATAGCGGGTGAAAAATTATAATCTGTGAGCCTGCCTCGTTTTACTTTACTCGGATTCTCTCCGTGAGTTTTCCTACCATCACATCAAACTCCCCAGGCTCGATCACAGGAGCGTTTTCCAATCCGTGATAAGCAAGTTCCTTGACCGGTATTTTCAAAGTGACATTTTTGGCTTCTCCGGCCTCAAGTTCAACTTGGCGGAAAGCGCGAAGACGCTTTACGGAGGGCGTGATCGAGGCAAATAGATCGCGGGTGAAAACTTCCACTGTCTCCTTGCCTCGTCGTGAACCCGTGTTGGTGACTTTGACGGAAAGAATAATATCATCCTCCTTCGTTAGAGTAGACGAATTCAACTTGAGATCACTGAAGGTGAAGGAGGTGTAGCTAAGGCCGTGTCCAAATTCGTAGAGCGGGTTGAATCCAGGGGTTTCCTTGTCAGGTCCGACGCTATCGCTGTGCTTGTGATCGTAGGTCAGAAGGCTGTTCGGGTGGCGAGGGTAGGTAAATGGCAGGCGGCCTGAGGGGTTGAATTGGCCCGTCAGCAATTCATAGAGAGCTTTTCCTCCATGGGGGCCAGGATGGCCTGCATAAATAATTGCATGACAGTGGCCCGCTATCTCGGTGATTAGACGGGGGCGATTACCGAGGACAATAAGGATCAGTGGTTTTCCTGTGGCGAGACGCCGTACGAGGCGAAGCTGATTATCAGGCATCGAGAGGTCGGGAATGTTTCCGGGGGTTTCAGTGCTGGGTTTCTCAGCGAGGACACAAACCACGACGTCTGCATTCCGGGCCTTATTCATGGCGTAGTCAAAGTCGGTGGAGCCATCCCATTGAGCGCCTCGGGCCCAAAGTACGTTTTCGCGCCCGTGCCCGTTGTTGAAGGATTGCAGGATGGTTTCGAGGCCTTCCGGGTATGCGGCTTCATCTGTTCCCTGCCACGTGTAGGACCATGACCCATGCAGAGCAGCAAGTGAGCGGCATCCCGGACCAGTGAGAAGGATCTGACCCTTCCTCTCAAGAGGTAGCACTCCTTCATTCTTGAGGAGGACCAGGGACTCCCGAGCTGCTTGGAGAGAAGTCTCGTGGGCCTCCTCGCTGCCAATTTCCCCGGCAGTGGAGGCAGGCAGGACTGGGTTGTCAAAGAGGCCGAGAGAAAACTTCATCCGGAGGATCCTTCGTACGGATTCATCCAGTCGGCTCTCGGGTAAGATTCCTTCCTCTACCAGCTTAATCAAGTTATTGGAAAAATGAAAATCGTAGGGCGCCATGCACATGTCGATTCCAGCGTGCACTGCGATACGAACAGCTTCCTTAAGGTCAGGTGCTACCCGGTGGAGGTTATGGAGTTTTTTCACGTCCTCCCAGTCGCTGACGATCACTCCGTCAAACTTCAGTTCTTCGCGAAGAAGCTTACTTAGCATTTCATGACTGGCATGGACCGGGATTCCATTCACTTCACCAGAGTTCACCATGATTGCCTGCACCCCCTGTTCGATTGCGGTTGTGAAGGGTGGCAAGAAATATTCCCGGAGGTCGTGCTCCGGAAGCAGTGTCTGGGTGCGATCGTGTCCGCTGGCGGGAAGGCTGTAGGCGAGAAAATGTTTTGCGGTAGCAGCTACTGATTCTGGGGAGGAAAGGGAAGATCCTTGCAAACCCCGGATAGCTGCCTCTGCCATGACTCTGGTGATATAGACGTCTTCTCCGAAGGTCTCGACATAGCGGGACCAGAGCGGCTGCCGGCCAATGTCGAGGGAAGGTCCGAAATTCCAAGGAATTCCAGCAGACCTGGTCTCCAAGGCTGTTACTGCATGGCAGCGTTCAACCAGAAGGCGGTTGCGGGTCGCGGCCAGTCCCAAGTTGTGCGGAAACAGGGTTCCCTCCCGCACGTAATTTGCTCCGTGGACACTGTCGATTCCATAGAGGATTGGAATCTTAAGTCTGGTTTCCTTGGTAGCGACCGTTTGTATCTCGGAAAGCAGTTCATTCCATTGTTTAATACTGAATGCGACGTTGTGAACGTTCAGGATAGATCCAACGTGCTTGTTGATGAGCGCATGGCGAAGTTTGTCCGTGTCGAATTCGTGTGCCTCTGGATTCTCGGAACTCGCCTCACCGCTCGAAACGGCGCCCAGAGTCAATTGAGTCATCTGGCCCGCTTTCTCCTCCAGAGTCATCCTGCGCAGCAGGGAAGAAACTTGGTTCTCGATTTCTTCCTCAGCTGAGGAGAGGGCAGTGAGAAGGAGGGCCGCCAGAAGGAATGATAGCCGGCGGATAAGAGAGTGAAGAGAAATGCCCATGTCCCTCAATAAAGCAGACATAACGCCATAGGCAATTGCAGCCTTGAAAGATCCTCGGGCAGAGGCCGATGCTGAAGAGTAGGCGTGCCGGTACTTTGGATCTGCTCTGCTCAGGGCCTGCAGATGATAGTGTCCTGCCTGAAGCGAGGGTCTGTTCTCGGGTAATCAAGGGTATAGTGTATCCCGCGGGATTCCTTGCGCTGCATGGCGCAGTCCACCACCAGGGAGGCGGCAGTGACAAGGTTTCGGAGTTCCAAGATGTCAGAATTCACTCGGTAACCCCAATAGAAATCACGGACTTCTCTAGCAAGGTTTCGGAGGCGAAAGCTTGCTCTAAGTAGGCGCTTATCGGTCCGCACAATTGAAACATAGTCCCACATCGTGCGACGAATCTCGTCCCAATTATGGTAGATATTCACAAGCTCATCAGGAGGAGCAGTGTCTCCGTGCTCCCACTCGGGGATGGGTGGAGCAGGCGCGAGTTTTCCTGAGCCAAGATGCGTGATCATTGTGGCAAGCGCCTTTCGAGCCATGACGTTGCCCTCCAGCAGGCTGTTAGATGCCAGACGGTTAGCTCCATGGAGTCCGGTGCACGCGGCTTCTCCGATGACGAAGAGGCCGCGAAGGTTGGTGGAGCCGTCGGGTTTGGCTACGACTCCGCCACATTGGTAGTGCGCAGCGGGGACGACTGGGATAGGGGTCTTTTCGGCATCATGTCCAAACTCAAGAAGAGTCCTGTGGATGAAGGGAAACCTTTCAGCGATAAACCCCTCTGGTTTATGAGTGATATCAAGGTAGACGCAGCTTGCCCCGGTTTTCTTGATTTCCGTGTCAATCGATCGAGCCACGATATCCCGCGGGGCGAGCGAGCCTCGCTCATCGTAGCCGAGGGTAAAGTCTTCACCCTTGTCGTTCAGTAAAACTGCGCCTTCGCCTCTCAAGGCCTCCGAAATCAGGAAGGAGCGAGCCTCCGGTCCGGTAGCGGCGGGATTGTAAAAGCACGTTGGGTGAAACTGGATAAACTCCATATTCGCGATTCGGGCGCCCGCGCGCCATGCCATCGCTATACCGTCACCTGTCGCAGAGTCTGGGTTAGTTGTGTAGAGGTAGATTTTTCCGCAACCACCTGTGGCGAGAACGACCCCGTCAGCTTGGAGGATATGTACTTCCCCGGTAGCCTTTTCCAGAACGTAGGCTCCGACAACACGGTCGTCAGTGACGCTGCCTAACTTGTCGGTGGTGATGAGGTCGATAGCCATGTGATCGGCCAGGATTGTCAGACCCGGGGTCTTGTGGGCGGTCTCGAGTAGAGATGAAGCGATTTCATGACCAGTCGTGTCCTTGGAATGCAGAACACGGCGGTTTGAGTGTCCACCCTCCCGCCCAAGAGAGTAGCGATCTCCTTTCTGATCAAAGTCGGATCCCCACGAGACCAGTTCATCAATCGTTTGCTCACCCTCTTCAATAATGGCCCTGACGGCACGTTCATTGCACAACCCAGCGCCGGCATCGATAGTGTCGCTGATATGTTTTTCCACGGTATCGCCCGGATCGCGAAGAGCCTCGGGGAGAACGGCAGAAATTCCTCCCTGAGCCCAGGCGGTGTTTGAATTCAAGACTTCATTCTTGGTGATCAAGGTCACAGATCCGTGTTCGGCTGCCTTGATCGCAAAAGAGAGGCCAGCGATTCCGCTGCCTATAACCAGAAAGTCTGCTTTCATTAACGGGGGTATCCTTTGACTCGAAAGGAGCGAAGAACAAGGCGGTTATTGAGTTATTGGTTGTGGAGACTTTGTAAACCTTCTCATACTTGAGTGAGAGATGAATCTCAGTATTTTCCGAACCAAGGCAAAGCTCGGTTCCGCTGCGGCGGCGGCTGGAGCTGATAAAATTCGTGAAGCTCTGGCGGCTAGGGAGGAAGTTTCGATTGTGATGGCCTCTGCGGCTTCCCAGTTTGAGGTTATTGATGCTCTTCTGAGGGAGACAGGCATTGAATGGGACAGAATCGTCCTGTTTCATTTAGATGAATATATCGGTCTCGAAGGGGAGCATCCGGCCTCCTTCAGCAGATTTCTCCGAGACAGGTTTGTCGACAAATTGCCCTGCACGCTGAAAGGCTTCCACGCTATCAATGGCTGCGCCGAGCCCGGATTGGAATGCGCAAGACTGGGAGTGATGATTGAGAGAAGCGATCCTGTGGTTGCATTTATCGGGATTGGTGAAAATGGCCATATTGCCTTCAATGATCCACCGGCAGACTTCGATACCAAAGCACCTTACATTATCGTGAAGCTTGATGAAGAGTGTCGGCAGCAGCAGGTAGGAGAGGGGTGGTTTCCAGAACTGACATCAGTGCCCGAACATGCAATTTCGATGTCGGTAAGACAGATCCTGAAGGCGGAGAGAATTATCTGCACGGTTCCCGATGCTCGAAAGGCACCCGCAGTGCGGAGTAGTGTCGAGGAGGAGGTGAGTCCTGAAATTCCTGCTACGATCCTGCAGCAGCACTCCGACTGCAGGCTTTTTCTTGATGATCCGTCAGCAAGCCTGCTCACGAGATGAGATATTTTGACCTTCAGGTGAACGGATATGCCGGAGTTGATTTCAATTCCATTGCTCTGACGACAGAGGAGGCGAAGCAGGCCTGCTCCGCACTGGAGGAAGATGGGACCGAGGGAATTCTCGCTACGGTGATTACGGATTCGGTTGAGGCTATGAAGGCCAAAATACGGAGAATCGTTCGAGCGCGGGAGGAGGATGAGACCGTTCGAAGGGTGGTGGTTGGAATTCATATTGAGGGCCCTTTCCTGAATCCTGCAGATGGCTTTATTGGGGCTCATCCTCGAGATCAGGCGCGGTCTGCTTCTGTAAATGTCATGAAGGATCTGATGGAGGCTGCAGATGGTCTTACGAGGGTTGTGACACTTGCTCCTGAATGTGACATGGGATTAGCCACCACTCGATATCTGGCGGAGCAGGGAGTGGTCGTGTCAGCGGGACATTGTGACCCTTCTCTGGATCAGCTTCGAGCGGCGATCGACGCTGGCCTGACGATGTTCACACATCTGGGAAACGGCTGCCCTCAGAATCTGCCAAGGCATCAAAATATAGTGGAACGGGTGCTTAGCCTCTCTGAGAGTCTGTGGGTTTGCTTTATTGGTGATGGAATTCACGTTCCCGGTTTCGCTCTGAGAAACTATCTCAGGGCCGCCACGCTGGAGCGGTGTCTCATGGTGACCGATGCGATTTCTGCGGCACGCTGTGGGCCGGGCGGCTACACCCTTGGGGCCCGGGAGATTAAAGTCGGAGCGGATGAGGTTGCGCGATCTCCGGATGGTGCTCATTTCGTGGGATCGACTGCAACAATGCTAAAGGTGGACAGAGTCCTGCGGGAACTCGGTTTAAACGACGATGAGGTTGCGGGATTGTGCTATGAGAGGCCTCGCAGGGCGATTGGGCTCTGACGCATCCAAGGGGTCCTAGCAGCTAATGATTGGCTATTAGCGTTAGGTCAGTCAGCATCAATGGTGAAACGCAATTGGGGGACTCATGAAAATTCGCGAAAGAGTAAAATCTATTGGTCCAGCCATTATCGTGGCAGCAGTTGTGCTTGGGCCTGGAAGTATTCTTGCGAGCTCGCGAGTAGGCGCTGAGTGGGGGTGGATGGGGTTACCATTTCTGGCTCTTGCTGTTGTTCTGATGGTTGGAATGGTTGCGCTCTCCGCACGCCTTGGAGTGATTTACAAGGGAAGTATTTGTGAGGAGATATCGGATCGTTTAGGGTGTAAAACAGCCGCAGGAGTTGGGATCGTCCTCTTCGGGATAGTTGCCCTGTATCAATCAAGTAATAACCTTGCGCTAGGTGTTGGCTTGGAGCCTCTTTTTGAAGATGAGGAGGGAGGTCTACCGCAGGGATGGGTAATGCTGCAGATCCTCATTCTCTTGATAGCAAATGTCGGGATCATATCCTGTCTGTATCTGATGCGTTCGCTCTATTCCGCTGTGGAGAGAGCGATGAAGATTCTGGTTCTTTTGATGATCGGAGCCTTTGCTGTTAATCTTCTTGCCGCTATGTTCAGTGACGCCCCGGAGCGGAATGCCTCCATCGCGGAGAAGCGCGATTGGCTCCCAGTAGTTGCGCTTGTTGGAACGACCTTTTCGATAGGGGGCGCCTTTTTTCAGAGCTATCTGGTTAGAGAAAAAGGGTGGAAGATGGAGGACCTGCGGCAGGGAACGTTTGATTCTGGAATCGGAGTCGCGGTGCTCGGTGGAGTTTCGGCGGTGATCATGATTACCTCTCTGCTGATTTTTCACCGGAACCCGGGTGTCCCTGAGAGCATCCAGATTGGGGACCTCTCCAGCCAGTTGGAGCCGTTGTTAGGTTCCGGCTCAAAGTATGTGTTCTGTGGAGGCTTCATGGCAGGAGCGATGAGCTCTTTCATGGTGAATGCAGCCATTGGAGGAACGGTCCTCTCTGATAGCCTTGGGAAAGGAGCCAGCATGCAGGGGCGGTGGGCCCGTCATTTTACGGCCCTGGCACTTACAGTGGGAATGGCAGTTGCGATTTTTGGGCTTATCTGGAAGGAAAGTCGTGATTCGCTCATGCTGGGGGCTCAGGCTCTGACGGTTTTTGGAATTCCAGCACTCGGTCTCGCAATGCTTTATCTAGCGACGAGGCCTGAGCTCACTGGGCAGCGAAGAGTGCCGGGAATCCTAAAGGTTGTGGCGGGCGCAGGTGTCCTCTTCGCGGTGCTGCTTGCTGCCCGGAAAGTAGCAGCCTGGTTTTAGATCTAGGTCAGGGATTCTGGTGGTCTAGATCTCAATGTTGTCAATTAAGCGGACCGCATCGTAGGTTGCGGCGGTAGCAAGGAGGGCAGGCCTGGCGACTTTTGCCAGTGGAACAAGCGTTTCGCGATCGATGATCTCAAGATATTCAATTTCCATTTCGGGTGGAGCGCTCTCAACAAGATGCTTGCGTGCGATCTTGAGGTATACTCCTGGTCGTTGCTCTCCTGTTTCCCTGATATCCCGTGCACAAAGAAGAGCCCTATGAATACGTGAGGCATCCTTACGGTGCTCCGGTTTCAACATGATATTCCTCGATGAGAGGGCAAGGCCATCCGGTTCCCTCACAGTGTCAACACCATGGATCCGCACGGGAACACCAAGATCACGGACGAGACGCTTGATGATCGCAAGCTGCTGGTAGTCTTTCTTGCCGAAGATAGCGTCAGAAGGCTGCAGGGTGTTGAGGAGTTTCAGGACAACCGTGCAGACCCCTTCAAAATGACCGGGGCGGGTGCTCCCGCACAAGGAGCGGGAGAGAGAGTTTTCGATTATCGAGATTGAGTGATCGGCGGCGTAGAATTCCTCAGGAGAAGGGGTGTAGACTGCGTCGACACCAAGACTGCGGCAGAGCAGGAGGTCTGCTTCGAGGGTTCGAGGGTAGGTTGCCAGATCCGATGAAGAATTAAATTGAAGAGGATTTAGAAAAATCGAAACCGTGACTTTGCCCTCGTGTCCCGCAATCTCTCTCCCTCTTCTGATCAGAGCGGCGTGTCCCTCATGGAGAGCGCCCATTGTGGGGACGAGAACCGACGGGGAGGGCTGATCCAGTGGGCGGCCGTCGAGTGAAGAAAACTGAATCATGGGAAATGACCTATGAGAGGCTCTTGATTAGTGAATGAGCTTGAGTTGAATGCGAGGAGCGTTAGTTTGTGATAGCTTTGAATTCAAGAATTCTAGGGATGCTTTTTTGTGGGATCGCATGGGCGCTCGGGTCTGAGGCGTATGGGGAAGGTGTGACCGTGGAGGATGCAGAGAACTCTGCTGGATTGGGACTTGGTCAGAAAGTAGCGGTGATTGGGGAGGAGAAAAAGATGCGTATCGCTACTGTCAATATTCAGGAGATTTTTCGCTCCTACCACAAGGTTGCGCACGCTGAAGGGGAAATTAATATTGAGAGGGCGCGGGTTCAGAAAGAGCAGAGTCAGCATGCGCTTAAGCTGCGGGCGATGGATCAGGTTCTTCGGGAACTGGAGTCTTCACTTCAGGGATTGAATAAGTCAGATGTCCGGCGTCCAGACTTGGAGAGAGAGAAAGGGGTTCGATTTCATGAGCGAGAGCGGTGGAAGAGGCAAAGAGACGTAGCTTTGAAGGCCCGCCATGCTGATATAAATCGGCGAATGGTGGCGCGAATGGAGATTCTTCTGGAGGAGATTCGTGGTCTCGTCAGGTTAGAAGCTGAGCGTATGGGCTTTGATCTTGTCTTTGACGTTGACGGAACTGGTAGCTCACAGGTGCCATTTCTGCTTTTCGCCAGGGACGCCCATGACATCACACCGAGAATCATAAAGAAACTTGCAGAATCAGCTTCGCAGGGAGCCGAGAGGTAAGGGCTTGGGGTTTGACGGCTCGAGGTTTTTTCTCCAGACTACTGGGACTCCGAAACGCCAAGCACATGAATTTTAGCCAACTCCTTCCTGCCGCAATTGCTCTTCTGCTCTTCTCCTTGTCCGCTACCGCGCAGGATAAGCTGAAGATAGCCACGGTAGATATGCAGACGCTTTTCAAGCAGTATCATCGTACTAACGCAGCCCAGAAGGAGGTCAATGTTGAGCGGGCGAAGATTCAGCAGAATAACAACGAGCGTCTCGAAACTATTCGTGCGCTCGAAGATGAGTTGCAAGGCCTTCGTAAGCAGCTGGACGACCCTTCCCTGAGCGACAAGAGAAAGCAGGAGCTTTTCAAGGGGTTCCAGATGAAAACTCAGGAGGGTGTTGCCCTTGACCGTGAGCGCCGTGAATTCCTTCAGCGGCGAAACACCGCGCTGAACGAAAAGATGGTTCAAAAGATGCGGGGAATCCTTGAGGAAATACAGAAGCTCGTGGAGGACCGCGCCAAGGCTGATGATTACGATTATGTGTTCGATAAATCTGGCATGAGTACTTCGCAGGTTCCCTTCCTGCTTTACACCAAGGACGCCACGGACATCACCGCCGGTCTGCTTGTGCTTCTGAACAAAGATGCACCAGCTGCGCCTCCTGCGAGTGGAGAATAGGGAGCCCGATTAGGGCTTCTGGTTATAACACCTTCTGATCGTGGAATTTCGGATCGCGGAAGTGGTCGAGCTGGTCGGAGGGGCACTCGTTGCGGGGCAACAGGATCGGGTCCTGAGCGGAGTGCGGACCCTCAACGAAGCGGAGGAGCATGACCTAAGCTTTTTTTCCAATCCGAAGTATAGATCCCAGTTTGACACAACTCGGGCAGGAGCGGTGCTGGTAACGCCGGACATTCGGTCAGGTCCGGCCGGGGTGGCCCTCATTCAAGTTGACAATCCCTCTCACGCTCTTGCTGCCCTTTCGGAAAAAGTTGAGGAGCGTAACCGGGGATTTGCGCCAGGAGTTCGAAAGGGAGCTCACGTCTCGGAGTGCGCAGAGGTAAGTTCTGGAGCTGCGGTGCACGCTGGAGCTGTCATCGAAGATGGAGCCACCATTGGGCGGGGTTCAGAAATTCGCTCCGGGGCCGTGATTGGCCGAGACGTCGTGATAGGCGAGGACTGTATCATTCATCATAATGTCAGCGTGCGGGAAGGGTGCGTTGTGGGAGATCGCGTGATCCTGCAACCGGGAGCAGTAATAGGGTCTGACGGTTTCGGATATGAGTTTGTCAACGGCAGACACCACAAGGTGCCTCAGCTCGGAATCGTTGTTTTGGAGAGCGATGTAGAAGTCGGTGCTAACGCATGTGTCGACAGAGCTCGCTTTGGTCGAACGGTGGTTGGTGAGGGGACTAAAATTGATAATCTAGTCCAAGTTGGGCATAATGTCGAAATTGGCAAAAATTGTATAATTGTTGCGCTCTCAGGTGTGGCGGGTAGCTCGAAGCTTGGAGAAAACGTTACTCTTGCTGCCCAGGTTGGTATCAACGGCCATATTGAAATTGCAGATGGAGTGCAGTTAGGAGGAAAGTCTGGGGCTATGCAGAGTATTGACGACCCCGGCGTTTACATGGGGACCCCGGCAAAGCCATTTAAGGAAGAGGTCCGTCAGTGGCGTGACCTCACCAAGCTCAGGGAAATGCGCCGAACTTTGAAGTTCTTGCGCGATGAGGTAGACCGCTTGAAGAAGGGCTGAATAAGTTACAGGGAAAGAGGCCTTCCCGATGCCGGCACAACGGCACCCTCAACTTGTTTCTCAAACCATTCCAGAGCTGAGGGATCCCCGTGGACGAGAACGGTCTTTTGGGCATTTGCGGTTTGCATAAAGTCGAGCAGATGATTTCGGGGGGCGTGTCCACTGAAATCGTAGACCTTCACCCCGCAATTCAGAGGGACTCCCGGAAGCTCAGGGTCGAGTTGGATTTCATCTCCAGCTTGAGCCGCCCGAATCTTTCCACCAGGGCTATCCGGATCGGCATACCCAACAAAAAGGAGCATGTTCCCCGGCTTATCAATAAAGCCACGGGCGAATCCATTCGACGTCGTCTTTTCCGTCATCATGCCACTCGAGAGAGCATATATCGCCCCGCGTTCAAGGGGTATGGGCCTGCGGCCCCGGCGGTTTCCGGTGATTAGATTCATATCCCTTAGGATCTTGAAATCTGGAGCGCTGCGACGCGTAGAACCCGAGAACTTGTCATAGACGACAGTCATCTTGGTGCTGAGCCCTCCAATGTAGACCGGTGCATCTCTTAGGGAGTGGTTTAACTTGGCCTCATGAATCATAGTGAGGACCTCCTGAGTTTTGCCGATAGCGAAAACAGGGACAAGGACTGAGCCCCCCTCGTTCAGGCATTGCTCAATATCATTGATGAAGCGTTTTCTTTCTTTCTTTGGACAATAGGAAGCTGGTCGGGGAGAATCCCCTCTGGTGGTCTCGACTATCAGTGCATCGAGATTTTTCTCTGCAAAGTCCGGAAACCGCGCGCCTTTTATAAGAGCGTGGTCTTCGAATCGAATGTCACCGCTGTAGAAAAATCTTTTACTGTTTCCCTCCAGGAGGACTCCTGCTGATCCGAGGATATGACCTGCATCGTAAAAGGTAGCTTTTACAGATCCGTTCCAGTCCAGATCAAAAGGCTTTTCATAATCACGAGGCTCGATGCGGGGGATCAGTTTGTCGATCGAGCGATGTGTAAAGAGGGGGTAGTCCTCAATTCCCAGTTCTGCACGCTGAGACTTCATCACGTTCACAGAGTTATGAAGGAGTGCATCAGCAAGGGCACATGTCGCCGGCGTCATGAAAACCCGTGCGGAAGGTTGGTCACGCATCAGGACTGGAAGTGTGCCCACATGATCAAGGTGGGAGTGAGTGACAATGATGGCATCGAGGCTATCATGGGGAAGGTCCTCGTAACGAGGAATGCTAGCCTGTCCCTTTTCCTTGGGGTGCATGCCGGCGTCCAGCACGATGCGGGTATCGCCGATCTCAAGCAGGTAGCTGTTGGCCCCGATTCCTGTGGTCCGGTTAAGGAGGGTGAAGCGAGCGTCGGGCACGACTTGAGGGCTGTGATGGGAGCAGGGCGGGGTTCGCCCAGATACTCGACTGGAAACTGTCCGAACGGAAAACGTAGCAGGGGGCGGATTCGAACCGCCGACCCAAGGCTTATGAGTCCTTTGCTCTACCCCTGAGCTACCCTGCCATTTAACCTCTGAGGCGACGGGGCTTACAGATTGGGTCCGGCGGTGTCGATATCAAAAAGAGATCTGGAGGGCAGGAAAGAGCAGTGCAGGGTTTGCAGCGACCTGCGGTTGAAATTGGGGAGTCAGGAGGTGGCCCCGGACATTTTGGAGTCCAAGAAGGCGCTGAGAATCGGAGAATCGGAGCCAAATGAGGAAAAAAACAAGGATTTGAGGGCTAAATGTAAGGGAATTTGAGATTATTACGGATGTTTTGGAAGCAGTGACAAAATTCTTAAAAAATAGGCGAAATAGGCCTTGTCAACAAGGGGCTGACTCCTATAGTCGCGCCCCCAAAATCGTGGCTGGATTCTGTGAGACATCGCAGAAAACAGCCTGAAAAGCGGTTTATCAGCTTATCGGGTGCAGCTCCGGATAACAGGCTCCTGCGAGGGTAACCCTCGCCGGCCTGCCCCCTGCCTCGGTGAGTGTTCAGAGATCAATAAAGATATTCTCAAACAGCAGGAATCATGCCGACCATTAACCAACTCGTCCGTAAGGGGCGCAAGCAGGCAGTCAGGAAGTCCAAGTCGCCGGCGCTCTCAAATTGCCCGCAGCGACGTGGTGTCTGCCTCCAGGTCTACACCCGGACACCGAAGAAGCCGAACTCTGCATTGCGGAAAGTGGCGAAGGTTCGTTTAACGAACGGGTTTGAGGTTATCGCTTACATCGGCGGAGAGGGGCACAACCTGCAGGAGCATAGTATTGTGCTAGTCCGCGGGGGCAGGGTGAAAGACCTCCCAGGTGTGAGGTATCATATTGTCAGGGGTTCCCTCGATACACTTGGTGTCGAGAACCGAAAGCAGAGCCGATCCAAATACGGAGCCAAGCGGCCGAAGAACTAAGCTGATCTGAAACAGGAAGGAACTCAGGAACATGGCAAGAAGACGCAGAGTTTACCACAAGCCGGACAGGCGAGATCCGAAGTTTGATAGTGAATTGATCGGACACCTTATCTCGAAGGTTATGAAGGATGGGAAGAGGGCCCTTGCCGAGAGGGTTGTCTATTCCGCGATCGACAAGGCTAACGAAGGAACGGACACGGTAGATCCTCTGGAAGTCGTGACCCGGGCAATTGAAAACTCAAAGCCGCGGGTTGAAGTGAAAAGTCGCCGGGTTGGCGGAGCAACTTACCAAGTGCCACTCGAGGTAGCCTCGTCGCGTTCGGAGGCTCTGGCGATGCGGTGGATTATTGGATTTGCGCGAGGACGTAAGGGAACGCCGATGCATGTCGCCCTTGCGAATGAAATTAAGGATGCTGCTAACAATACGGGCGGAGCGGTCCGTAAACGCGATGATGTTCATAAAATGGCGCAGGCCAACCGCGCCTTTGCTCACTTCCGCTGGTAGTAAATAATATTAATGCTCGCCACTGCCACAGTATCAGCTTCCCAGATGTCTGAGAGTCCTAACAGCCCTAACAGCCCTGACAGGCCGTATCCGCTTGAGCGGACACGGAATATCGGGATAGCGGCTCATATTGACGCTGGGAAGACGACGCTGACAGAGCGGGTCCTTTTCTATACGGGCATGATTCACCGGATCGGCGAGGTGCACGATGGTGCAACTACGACCGATCATATGGAGCAGGAGCGCGAACGGGGCATCACGATTACTTCTGCTGCGGTTACTTGCGAATGGATGCAGAGGAAAGACGAGGGGGTTTACAAGTTGTTTGAGGAGGAGAAGCAGAGGGTGAACATCATCGATACTCCCGGGCACGTCGACTTTACTGCGGAAGTAGAAAGATCTCTTAGGGTTCTCGATGGAGCGATCGTTGTGTTCTGTGGAGTTGCTGGAGTTCAGCCTCAGACCGAAACAGTCTGGCGGCAGGCCTCCAAGTACAACGTTCCCCGAATCGTGTTCGTCAACAAGATGGACCGCGTTGGGGCTAATTTCCAGAATGTGGTTGAAGAGGTCCGAGAAAAGCTGGGGGCAACGCCACTGCGAATTCTTATTCCCATAGGATCGGAAGAGCATCTTAAGGGCCAGATTGATGTTCTGAACAGGAAGGCCGTGGTTTACACCGAGGATGATACTCTTGGTTCAACTTTTGAGATCCGAGAGCTGGATGAGCAGCAGGCCCAAGACGCCGACGAAGCTTACGGAGAAATTCTGAATACCCTGGCTGATGTCGATGAGCATCTTGGAGAAAAGTTTCTTCTGGAGGAAGAAATCACGGTGTCAGACCTGAAAAAAGCAATGCGCCGCGCTACCATAGCGAACAAGGTTGTGCCCATTGCCGGGGGGTCTGCCTTCAAGAACAAGGGAGTGCAGTATCTTGTAGACGCGGTAGTGGATTATTTACCCAGTCCCTTGGAGATCCCTGCTGCGAGAGGGCAGAGTTCTGAAGATGAAAATGATGAGGTGTTAGCTCCTACCGATGATAATGGGAAGTTTTGCTCTCTGGCCTTCAAACTGTGGGCTGATAAATATGTGGGAAAACTGGTCTTCTTCCGGGTTTATTCGGGAACGGTTTCGAAGGGTGATATGGTCTATAACCCGCGAACACGAAGGAAGGAGCGAATCGGCAGGCTGATTCAGATCCAGGCGGACAAGCATGAGGAGATTGAAACATGCTACGCGGGGGACATAGCAGCAATCGTGGGAATCAAAAATGTCACGACTGGGGATACCCTATGCTCTCAGAAATTTGACATTCTTCTAGAGCCTCCCAGCTTCCCAGAGCCGGTCATAGCAATGGCGGTTGAGCCTCGAACTACAGCTGACCAGGAGAAGATGTCCTCAGGTCTGGCTCGTCTGATGGAGGAAGACCCGACTTTCGTAGTCCATACTGACGAGGATACTGGACAGACAATTATTTCAGGGATGGGTGAACTCCACTTGGAGGTCATAATCGACCGTCTTCGCCGTGAATTCAGCGTGGAGGCTAACGTGGGTAAACCTCAGATTGCTTACAGGGAAACGATCACTGCCGATGCAGGTGGAGAGGGATTGCTTAAAAAGCAGAGTGGGGGACGAGGTCAGTACGGCCATGTCGTTCTCGATGTGTCGCCGAACGAAAAGGGTGCCGGCCTGACGACAAAGAGTCTCGTGGTTGGTGGTGCAATCCCTAAAGAGTTCATGAACGCAGTAACTGCCGGAGTTGCTGAATCGATGACAAATGGGATTGTTGCAGGCTATCCTGTCGTCGACGTTCATGTGAATATCACAGATGGCTCGTCTCATGATGTGGATTCCAACGAGAACGCCTTTAAGATGGCCGCAATCTTTGCAATGAAGGATGCCTTCCGAAAGGCAGGCTCCATCCTTCTCGAGCCGATAATGGACGTAGAGGTAACAACCCCTGAGGAAAATCAGGGGGATATCATGGGAGACCTGAACCGTCGGCGCGGCCAGATTCAGGAGATGGGCAGCAAAGGAAATGTAGCCATCGTCAAATCCAAGGTGCCTCTCGCTGAAATGTTCGGATACTCCACAGATGTCCGGACGATCTCGTCAGGCCGAGCCTCATTCGTAATGACCCCCTCCAGTTTTGAACCGGTTCCGCAGGCTATCGTCGAGGCGATTTGCAAGGAACGTGGGACAGTAGCTGCCTAATTCGCCCAGTAATACCTTTTCTTCTCTCGACCATGGAAAACCAGAAAATCAGAATTCGTCTCCGAGCTTACGACCATCGAGCTATCGATAAGTCAGCGGAAGAAATCGTGGAGACAGCCAAGCGGACTGGCGCCAAGGTCGCAGGTCCAATCCCCTTGCCTACTCGAATTGAAAAATACTCGGTAAACCGTTCTCCGCACGTGAATAAGAAATCAGCAGAGCAGTTCGAGATTCGAACTCACAAGAGGCTTCTTGATATCATGGACCCTACTGCTCGGACAGTCGACGAACTTAAAAAACTGAACCTCCCTGCCGGGGTCGACATTACCATTCGGATCTGAGTCCGAAAAATTTAACGTTTAACTCCATACGACCATGTCACTAGGACTGATTGGAAAGAAAATAGGTATGACCAGGCTCTTTGACCAAGAAGCTGGCAGTGCGATCGCGGTTACCGTGATCGATGTGGGAGGCAATGAGCTCGTGCAGCAGAAAACTCCTGAGTCCAAAGATGGGTATAGCGCCGTTCAAGTGGCCTATTCGGATCAGAAGGAGCAGCGAATGAAGCAACCAGCTATGGGTCACCTGAAGAAGCATGGTGTTGCGGCTAAAAGCATCATCCGTGAATTTCGCCTCGAAGAGGGTGAGGAGTTGCCGGAGTCTCACCCAGGTGCGGAACTTTTCAAAGATGGCCAGTGGGTGGACGTCATTGGTACTACTAAGGGTAAGGGCTTTCAAGGAGTGGTGAAGCGCTACAATTTTGGAGGTGGCCCAGCCGCCCACGGACACATGACTCACAGACGCCCGGGAGCCGTCGGTGCAGGAACGTGGCCTGGCCGTATCTGGAAGAACCAGCGAATGCCTGGACACGATGGACAGCGCAATCGGACTACGCAGAATTTGAAAATCGTACAGGTCCGCCCTGAGGATAACGTGATTCTCGTTTCCGGTGCAGTTCCGGGTTCGAAGGGGAGCTATGTGGTTGTCCGGCCCGCGAAAAAGAAGCCGGCGCCGGCAGAGTAATCGAATCTCTCAATTTACGAAGGAAGCAATATGTCAGCTACAACACTTACTCTTGAAGAAGCCAAAGCCGCCAGTATTACAGTGCTGGAGGACCGTGAGAAGGGCAGTCAGGCGGTTCACGACCTGATCGTGGCCTATCAGGCTAACCGTCGGTCCGGGAGCGCGAATACCAAGACGCGGGGCGAGATCAGAGGAACCGGTAAGAAGATGTACAGGCAGAAAGGGACGGGTAATGCTCGTCACCGGACATCTAAGGTTCCTCTTTATGTCGGTGGAGGCGTAGCTCACGGCCCTCGCCCAAGGGATTACTCCAAGCAAGTGCCCAAGAAAATTCGGAAGTTGGCCTTCCGCCGTGTTCTCGGAGATTGCATCGCCGACGGCAAAATCCAAGTGGTGGACTCCTTTGAGATCGCGGATGGAAAGACCAAGTCCTTCCTGGCCGAAGTGGGAAAGATTACCGAAGCCGAGAAGGTTCTCGTTGTTGCTCCCGAATTCGATGACAAAACCCTCCTTGCTCACCGGAATGTCCCGGGTGCAATGTGTCTTCCCGCTATCGAGGTAAGCATCGAAGAGCTTCTTTACCACGACAGTATCATTCTTACTGCTCCTGCTCTCGAGGTGCTCGCATCCCGGACCAGCTAAAGAATAGACCAAGCCGAATCATGAGAGATATTTATTCCGTTATCGACAGTGTCCGCCTGTCTGAGAAGTCCACGCTTCTTCAGGAGCTGCACAACGAGTATGTGCTTAAGGTAGATCGTCGTGCCAATAAGATCGAGATCAAGCGGGCGGTTGAGCAGGCTTTTGGCGTTAAGGTCACAAGTGTTCGCACCGCCAATTACAGCGGGAAGTCCAAGCGAGTCAGACGGGCCGATGAAGGGAAGACCGCGGCCTGGAAGAAGGCAATGGTAAGGCTTAAAGATGGGGATTCAATTGATCTCATCTAGGGCCCTACGTCACTCAGTTCAGAATACAGCGATTTAACAAAACTAGCAGTCATGCCACTTAAAAGCTTCAAGCCAGTGACGCCCTCTAACCGCTACAAGGTGTGGCCAAGTTACGAGGAAATCACCAAGAAGAAGCCCGAAAAGAAACTGACCGAGCCGCTTCCGAGGAGCGGGGGTCGGAACAATCAGGGCAAGATTACCTGTCGTCATATTGGCGGAGGACATAAACGCAAGTATCGCCTGGTCGACTTCAGGAGACGCAAGCGTGAGGTCGAGGCCCGTGTCACGGCAGTGGAATATGATCCTAATCGAACTTGCCGAATTGCTTTGATTCAGTATGCGGATGGAGAGAAATCTTACATTCTCTGCCCGTCTGGCCTTCAGGTAGGAGCAACCGTTCAAGCGGGAGAGAATGCGCCGCCGACAGCTGGTAATGCATTGCCACTCAGGAGTGTACCTCTGGGAACGGCAGTCCACAATATCGAGCTGCGTCCCGGCGGGGGCGGAAAAGTGGCGAGATCGGCTGGTCAGCAGGCAGTAGTTTCAAACCGTGAGGGCGGTTACGCCTTGGTCAAGATGCCGTCTGGGGAAATTCGGCGCTTTCATGAAAACTGTTATTGCACAATTGGTCAGGTCGGGAATCGGGACCACATGAACGAGGTCTCAGGAAAGGCTGGAAGAACTCGCTGGAAAGGAGTCCGTCCGACAGTTCGCGGGATGTGCATGAACCCGGTGGATCACCCCAATGGTGGTGGTGAGGGTAAATCCAAGTCTGGTGGGGGAAGACAGCACCTCAAGTCTCCATGGGGCCACACCAAGGGCCAACGAACTCGGTCCAAATACAAAGGCAGCAACAAGTTCATAGTCGAGCGCCGCACTGCCAAGAAGCGTTAACAACCTGAAATTATGCCACGTTCTCTAAAGAAAGGTCCTTTTGTAGACCAGAAGCTACTAGCCAAGATCGACGTCGCAGTCGAGAAGGGTGACAAGAAGCCGATAAAGACTTGGAGCCGGCGTTCCATGATTACACCAGATTTCGTCGGGCTCACTTTTATGGTGCACAGCGGAAAGGGTTTCACGAACGTATATGTTTCTGAGAATATGGTGGGTCACAAGTTAGGAGAGTTTGCGCCAACCAGAATTTTCAAAGCCCACGGAGGTATGGGTAAGAAATAATTTTCCCGGTTTCTACTGCACCAACAAACTGTTCCAATGGTCACAACACCCTTAAAGTTGACACTCTCCACCCTCATGGTGGCAGGGTTGATGCCGTGGTGTGGTGCTGAGGAGGTTGACGATTCGAAACAGCTCAGAAAAGAAAATGCGCAGTTGCGGCTACAAGTTGGGAGTTTGCAGGAAAGTCTTGTCGAGGCAAACCGAAGGGAAAAGGAATCGGCTGAGGCGTTGGTGAGGATAAGGATCAGACTGCAGGCGCTCGGGAAGGATCTCATCAGCGGTGGAGATGAAAGAACTGTAGAGGCGTGGCAGAATGTAACAGTCTTGGACCGGCGCCTGCGGAGAATGGAAGAGGCTGCGATCCGACTCAGTTCAGCTGCTCAGGCTTACATAAAAACAGCTATTACTGCGGATCCGGAAGCGAGATCGCAGCTGGAGGCGTATTTGCGAGCCCTTGAAGTGGAGTTGGGTCTGAGGAATATGCCCGAAAAGAATGTGGAGAAAGGCAACCTGCAATATGCGCAGGTAAAAAGTATAGATGAAAAGAGTGGGTTGGTGGTTCTCAATGTGGGTGCAAAGGAAGATGCCCGTATAGGGATGGTTTTCAATATCATGCGTGGGGACGTAATGGTGGCTGAGGCCATGGTTGCAGACGTTCGCCCAGACATTTGTGGGGTGTTTGTCCAGAAACTCCAAAACGATAACAATCCAGTGCGGTTCAATGACACCGCTTCGCTCAAGAAGAATTAAGTTCGCCCTACAATCATGGAAGTACGTTCTATTTACAAATACGCACGGATCTCGCCCAAAAAAGCGCGGGATGTGGCCCGTGAGATCCAGGGGCTCCCTGTTTCCGACGCCATTGACACCCTCAACTTTACGCCGAAGAAAGCGGCATTCTTGATAGGGAAAACACTCAAAAGCGCGGTCGCCAATGCCGAAAATAACCATGATCTGGCGGCGGATAGTCTCCTCGTCAAAGAGGCCAATATATCAGACGGTCCCTCATTCCGTCGCTTCAAGCCCCGGGCTCGCGGTTCCGCCAGTGCGATCAAGAAAAGGACGAGTCATATTTACATTATTCTGACCGATGAGGGAGCCGAAGAGAAGGCCCCTTCAAAGCGCGAGCAGGGTAATAAGAAAAAGCCGGCGGAGAAGGCGGAGAAGGTCAAGGAGGAAGTCGCTTTAGATGAGAGCCTAACGGGTAGTGCAGATGCTGGGCTCGTCGCCGAAGATCAGGTAGACGCAGATCTCGTCAAGGAGGCCTCGGACCACTCTGCAGACGAGGAAACTAGTGCCGAGGAAGTCACAGAAGAACCCCCGACTTCTGAAGAGGAAACAGGTGCCGAACAAGCCACCGAAGAGCCACCGACCTCTGAAGAGGGATCGGAGGACGAAGAACAAAAAGACTAAGACACTTTCCCCACCAAAAAACATTATGGGACAAAAAGTAAATCCCGTCGGATTCCGACTCGTTGTCAATCGTGATTGGCGCTCCAAATGGTATGCTGAAGGCGATGATTATCGTGAGAAACTTCATGAGGATCTTAGCGTGCGGAAGTATCTGAGTGGTCGCCTGCAATTTGCTGCCCTTTCCAAGGTAGTTATCGAGCGGGCTTGGAATAGTGTCCGCGTCACATTGCACACATCCCGGCCCGGTCTGGTAATTGGAAGAAAAGGTTCTGAGATTGAGCGTATGACGAACGATATCTCGAAGATCTGCTCCGATTCGCAGGTAAAGATCGATATCGTAGAAGTGCGCAGTCCCGAGCTGGATGCGCAGCTGGTAGCGGAGAATGTGGCGGTGCAATTGGAGCGTCGGATCAGTTTTCGGAGGGCCATGAAAAGAGCGCTCCAAACGGCCATGGATTTTGGTGCAGAGGGAATTCGAATCCGATGCGCTGGTCGTCTTGGAGGAGCGGATATTGCGCGTGCGGAATGGTACAGGGAGGGAAAAGTGCCCCTGCAGACATTGCGCGTGCCAATCGATTACGGATTCGCAGAAGCCCAAACCGTTTACGGTATTATCGGCGTAAAATGCTGGGTCAACCGCAATGAGAAAGAGGAGAAAGAGGGTGGGCGTGGTGGTCGCCCCCAGCGGCGTGACGACCGTCGTGGCGGACGCGGACCAAGCGGTCCTGGCGGACGTGGTCCTGGTGGTCCTGGCGGACGTGGTCCTGGTGGTCCTGGCGGACGTGGTCCTGGTGGTCCTGGCGGAAAGCCGAGCTAAATCATAGAAAGAAGAACGATGGCACAAATACCCAAACGCGTTAAATTCCGTAAGTCACAGCGAGGAAACCGCGGCGGCAACGCCAGTCGTGGCGTCGACGTAAGCTTCGGAGATTTTGGATTGCAAGCTCTTGATCGAGGCTGGATGACCAGCCGCCAGATTGAGGCCTGCCGGGTCGCGATTAACCGTTACCTTAAGCGAAAAGGAAAGGTGTGGATTCGTGTTTTCCCCCACAAGCCAGTCACCGCTCGCCCTCCTGAGACGAGAATGGGTAAGGGTAAGGGCCCAGTCGAGGCTTGGGTTGCTGTGATTCGCCCTGGAACCATGATTTTTGAAATCGCCGGTGTGCCAGAGGCGTCTGCTCGGGAAGCGATGCGCTTGGCCTCCTACAAGCTGGGAATCCGCACTAGGTTTGTTTCCCGGTCTCACCACTCCGCTTAAACGTAGTTTTATACCCTTTAATCAAAGCTAGAACGATGCCCCAGATCAAGATCAGCGAAATCCGCGAACTGAGTACGGAGGAACTGCAGGTCCGCCTTCGTGACCTAAAGCAGGAACGACTTAACCTCCGGCTGCAGCAGTCAACCGGACAATTGGAAAATAGTGCGCGTCTTCGACTGGTTCGCCGGGAGGCTGCCCGCGTGATGACCACGTTAAGTGAGCGTCGTAATCAAGGATCATCTGCTGAATAAGTTTCCCACCATAAACAACTTCTCAATCAATGTCTGATACAGAAAAGAAGCAAGGTCTGCGGAAGCAGCGAGTAGGCAACGTAGTCTCCACCGGAATGGACAAGACCATCGTGGTCGAATTCATTGCCCGCGTTCCGCACTCAAAGTTCAAGAAAATCATCAAAAGGTCGAAAAAGTTTTATGCTCACGATGAGAAGGGAGAAGCCTCCGTGGGAGATCGGGTTCGAATAGAGGAGATGCGTCCGATCTCGAAGACCAAGCGGTGGCGCCTTACAGAGGTTCTCAGCCACTAACATCTACGATTTAAACTCATTACATACGCAAAGCCATGATCCAGATGGAATCTAAAGTTGAGGTCGCTGACAACACGGGGGCCCGCACAGCCAAGATGATCGGAGTGATCGGCAAAGGTGGGAACAAAAGCGCTGACGTCGGTGATATAATCACCGCCCACGTCAGGGAGGCCATACCCACGGCTGCCATCAAGAAAGGATCGGTAGTGAAAGCTGTGGTAGTCCGGACGGCGGCTCCAATCAGACGAAGTGATGGATCTATTCTGCGTTTTGACGGAAATGCGATCGTGATTATCGATAAGGATGGAAATCCGCGGGGTACGAGGATCTTTGGTCCGGTGGCACGTGAACTTCGAGAAAAGAATTTCATGAAGATCGTCTCTCTTGCACCTGAGGTGCTTTGAATTTTTAACTAACCCAACGACACAAGCTAAGCTCATGTCCCGCAAAAAGACACATGTAAACCCTGGGGATCAGGTTCAAGTCATCGCAGGCAACCACAAGGGTAAACAAGGAAAAGTCCTCGAGGTCCATGCTGAGAAAGGGCAGGTCGTTGTGGAAGGCGTCCGGGTGATGAAAAAATCGGTCCGCCGCTCTGAAGAAAATCCTGATGGCGGTATCGTCGACAAAGACGGTCCTATCCATATTTCGAATGTAAAAAAAATAGAAGCAGCCTCGTGAAGGCTTATTAGCCACTCGCTGCCAACGCGCTTAAGCACAAACCAAAGCTGACCCGCAATCATGATCCCAACACTCCAGAAATACTATAAGGAAACAGTTGTTCCTGCACTTCAGGAACAACTTGGCCTGAGCAATGTGAATCAGGTCCCCAAGCTCTCAAAGATCGTTGTTACCACTCACGTTGGTTACGCGCAGGCCGAGAGGAAAAACGCAACGGAAGATGCGGTGGAAGAGATTTCGCGTATCACCGGGCAGAAGCCAAGCGTGGTCTACGCGCGTAAAAGTGTCGCGAATTTCAAGGTCCGTGCCGGAGAGGCAGTCGGAGCACGTGTCACCCTGCGAGGAAATCATATGTGGGAGTTTCTTGACCGGTTCATCAATATTACGGCTCCAAACATACGGGACTTTCGGGGACTTTCTCCTAAAAGCTTTGACGGACAGGGCAACTACGCGGTGGGAATTACCGATCAATCCATCTTCCCCGAAGTCGAGCTGGATAAAATCAAGCGAAACCTTGGGTTCGATATTATTCTCGTAACTTCTGCGACTACGAACGAGCACGGGAAAGCCCTATTGGATGCTCTTGGCTTTCCTTTCCGGAAGCCTCAGGAGCAGGAAAATCCTGAGAAATCAGAGGCAGCTGCCTGAAACACTACCAAACGACGAACTAGAATTAACCATGGCTGTTCTTTCAGATCCCATTTCTGATTTTCTGACCCGTTTCAAGAATGCATCGCGGGCTGGGAATGATCAATTTTTAGCGCCCTTCTCAAAGGTCAAGGCGGAGATTGCCCGTATCCTGAAGGAAGAAGGATATATTTGGAACTACGAGGTCGATACCTCTGGCAAGTTTCCCCAGCTACATGTGAAAACTAAATTTGTGGATGGCACTCCGGCGCTCACCGATCTCAAAAAAGTGTCCAAGCCAGGGCGCAGGCACTACACGGGATCCCAGGAAATACCCAGAGTCCTTAACGGCCTTGGTATTTCTATTGTTTCCACATCAAAGGGGATCATGACTGGGGCGCAAGCAAGGCGTCAGAAAGTAGGTGGCGAACTGCTGGCCTTTGTTTGGTAAACTCAATCTAGAACAGAACAATGTCACGAGTTGGCCAGAAAGTTATATCACTCCCTGATAAGGTCTCGATCAATGTCGGTTCGGAGGGCGAAGTTACGGTCGAAGGCCCGAAGGGTAAATTGCAATGGCAGTTGCCTCAGGGGATCTCGATTGATCAGGAGGAAAGCGAAGTTGAAGTAAGGCGTGAAAGCGATCAACGACAGCTGCGGGCACTTCATGGAACCGCACGAAGCCTGATTAACAACATGGTGGAGGGTGTTACGAATGGTTTCGCGAAGGAGCTGGAGATCCAAGGTGTTGGTTTTCGAGCCGCGGTTAAGGGAGATAAGCTCGACCTCAGTCTCGGGAAGTCTCATCCCATCCTGCATCCCATCCCTAGTGAAGTCACTGTGACTGTCACTGACAACACAAAGATTAAGGTAGAAGGGGTGAGCAAGCAGGTCGTCGGCCAGTTTGCAGCCGAGGTTCGGAACTACTACCCACCGGAGCCATACAAAGGAAAAGGGGTTCGTTATGTTGGTGAATACGTACGCCGGAAGGCAGGCAAGAGTGTGCAGAAGTAGATACCACTATTAAAAAGACCATGAGCATTCTGAATCGAAAAGAGTCTCGCCGGAAGATCCACCGTCGTATTCGTAAAAAAATGGCTGGAACTGCAGAGCGTCCACGCCTCGCCGTGCATTACTCCAATAAAAATATTTATGCGCAGATCATCGATGATGAAGCTGGACGCACGCTCTGTGCTGCCTCCAGCCTCGACAAGGAGGTAGAAGCCTCCGGATCCAATGTTGCGACAGCAGAAAAAGTTGGTGCTTTGATCGCGAGTCGTGCAGGTGGTGCGAGCGTTGGGAGTGTGGTGTTCGATCGTGGTGGTCACCTCTACCATGGAAAAATCAAAGCGTTGGCGGAAGCGGCTCGGGAGGGTGGTTTGAAATTTTAACGTTCTCTATTTTCTAAATCATGGTTACAAGCAACGACAACCCCTCCTCCGATCAGGACGATCCTGCTCCGGAGGAAGTTTCTCCTGAGAGCCAAGCTCCCGCAGCAGAGGAAGCTCCCTCAGCGGCAGAGGAAGCTCCCGCAGCAGCAGAAGAAGCTCCCGCAGCAGCAGAAGAAGCACCCGCAGTAGCAGAGGAAGCACCCGCAGCAGCAGAGGAAGCATCCGCAGCAGCAGAGGAAGCACCCGCAGCAGCAGAGGAAGCACCCGCAGCAGCAGAGGAAGCACCCGCAGCAGCAGAGGAAGCACCCACAGCGGCAGAGGAAGCTCTCGCAGCAGCAAAGGAAGCACCCGCAGCAGCAGAAGCTCTCGCAGCAGCACCTCCGGTCCGTCAGGAATCTGGATTTGGTGGTCAGACGCCATCTGATGACGAAGACGGGCAGGAGCTCACGGAGAAAGTGGTCTTCATCAACCGTTGTGCCAAAGTGGTCAAGGGTGGTAGACGCTTTAGCTTCTCGGCTCTAGTGGTCTCGGGAGATAATGCCGGGAAAGTCGGTTATGGTTTCGGTAAGGCGAACGAGGTTGCTGAATGTATCCGTAAGGCCAGCGACAATTCGAAACGAAATCTTGAGAGTATGACCTTGGCTGGTCATACCATCCCTCACGAGATCACCGCTGAATTTGGCGGTGGAAGAGTACTTCTTAAGCCAGCATCTCCGGGAACGGGAATTATCGCGGGAGGCGGTGTCCGCGCCGTTTGCGAAGCGGTCGGCATTAAGGATGTTCTCGGTAAATCTCTAGGTTCAAACAACCACGCTAACGTTGTGAAAGCCACATTGAAGGCGCTCTCGCTTCTCCGCAACCGCGATGAAGTGATGAGTCTCCGAGGAAAGAAGAAGGCGAAGGCGATTTAAATTCTGACAGAAGTAATCAATTCAAATTTCGGGGAGGAGTGCATGATCCGCATTTTCCTCAGAGCCCACGGGATAGTATCCTGAAAACTTGATAAACTCATCGTTCAACACACAGTATGAAACTTCACGACCTCAAACCCAATCCCGGCGCTAAGCATCGTCGTAAACGTCTCGGTAATGGAGAAAGCTCTGGCCTGGGAAAGACCTGTGGACGCGGACACAAAGGACAGAAGTCCAGATCGGGAGGCGGTGTTCGCCCTGGTTTTGAGGGAGGGCAGATGCCGCTCCATCGTCGCCTTCCGAAGCGGGGATTCAACAACGTCCAGTTCCAGGACAAGATCGCCATTGTGAACGTAGGTCAACTCAACAAGAAATTTGAGGATGACGCTACTGTTGATGAAAAAGCATTACGCGCTGCCGGTCTGGTTTCCGGGCGATGTGATGCAATTAAAATACTCGGGCAAGGTGATCTTGAAAAAAAACTCAAGATCGTTGTTGATGCTGTAAGTGCCTCAGCCCGCGCCAAGGTTGAAAAAGCCGGAGGCTCCGCTGACACCGGTGCTTGATCTCTCCGGAAGAAGTGCTCTTCCGGAATAGATCTTCGACGGAAATCCAAAATTACATTTCTCTAATTCCCAAGACATGATCACGGCATTCGCTAACATCTGGAAGGTTCCCGAGCTTCGGGACCGGATTCTGTTCACGCTTGCCATGGTTGTGATCGTCCGCCTCGGCGTGGCGATCACTCTCCCGGGAGTAGATGCCAGCGTCATTGATCGTTGGCTCGAGTGGAGGGTGGAAAATGATGAAGGTGGTAATGCAATCGGAGTTCTCCTGAACGTGTTTTCCGGAGGCGCGCTCCAGCAGTGCGGGATCTTTGCTCTGGGTATCATGCCGTATATCTCTGCTTCGATTATGATGCAGTTGATGTCGGCTGTGGTGCCAACCTTGGCGAAGCTGCGCCGTGAAGAAGGTGGTCAGCAGAAGATCAATCAATACACGCGATTCATCACCATTGTGATCGCAGTCGTTCAGGGATTTCTCTTGGCGCAGACCCTCCAGAATCCTGAGAATATTCCATACATGGAA
>Ga0160423_10000551_pt1 | contig 30792 bp, 24 predicted proteins | sample CRUFie14St8metaG_FD_108191 | JGI IMG/M metagenome (GOLD analysis project Ga0160423, IMG submission 108191) | Marine microbial communities from the Costa Rica Dome - CRUD Field 142mm St8 metaG | ecosystem: Environmental > Aquatic > Marine > Oceanic > Photic zone | place: Costa Rica: the Eastern...
ATAAAGTGCAGTGCCATTTACAATTCTCACATTTGAAATTTGTCCAGTAAAGAAGTCTCCATATGAATTTCCGGCATCATTAGTTCTAGCACCAATAGTTGGTTTCTTATAATTAGAACCACTGACTGAACCAGAGGAAGCACCGACATCAATTCCATCAACATAAACTTTTGCCTGAGTCACTGCAATATGATGCCAAGTATTGGCACTTATAGCACCTCTTGACTGCCAACTACCATCATAAATTTTTAATATACCTGCCTGAATTTGTAATCTGCCTTCATAATTTGAAGCTGCTGCTGAGAAATCAAAAATGGTTGGATTACCTGAAGTATCTGTGTAGTATATGAATGCTTCATAAGTATAATCTCCAGTGAAATCATAGTCATCGGATTGTGGGACAGTCAAATAACTACCACTACCATCAAAACTTACAGCACCATCAATAATCTTAGTAAGTTTAGTACTAACACTCACACCTGAAGGAGTGTCTGGTAGAATATCTGGTGAGGTTGATGCTGGGATAAATGCAATATCTCCCACACTAGTGACACTATACTTTGCTACACCCTTGTAAATACGAACATCTTGAACATAACCAGTAATTTGGTTTCCACCAGATCTTCCACCAACTCTTATTGCTGAATTAAGTGCATTATGAGAACCACTGAAAGATGCAGTTCCTGCTAGTCTCCCATTAACTAATATTTGTAATGTATTTCCTGTTCTTTGTCCACAAACATGAACCCATCTATCAACATATCCAGTTGATTGTGCATCAGATGATGCTGTTGTTGTTGATCCATCATACATGGAAAATCCAAATTCATCACCTCCTGCATCAGCTCCATAAGATAACTGCCAGGATATATTTCCTTCCCAACTACCTATAATAGTTTTATCACTAGCATGAGAATCAATATATAACCAACATTCTACAGTGCAATCACCACTACCAAAATCCATATCAGAACTGGTTCCATAACTTATATAATCACCACTTCCATCAAAGTACCAACTTCCATTATAAAAATTACTATAAGCAGATGAAGCAACCGCATCACCACTAATAGTGGCATCTTTTGTAGCACTAGTAGCATTAATCTGATTACTTACATCATTAGCAACACCAACATATGGAAGTGCAAGAACACAGTTTGATGCATATTGATCTGCTTTTGTAGTATCAGTTGTTACACTGATACTATTTCCCATTCCACTATGGTTGGTACAATAATAATAGAGAGTATCTGGTGCATTGTAGGGAACAGTGAAACTTATTACATTTCCTGATATACTTGTCCCAGTAGTGTATTCAGTGCTCCCAGCAGCATCAGCAGCAGTAGCAAATCTAAATGGGTGAGATGATGCAGCACTATAATCAAAGGTATAAGTGACACCTCTAATCATACTTAGAGTTGGTTTTGTGCCTTCATTCTCAAACACATAACCAGTGCCAGAACCAGTACTTCCAGTCAAAGTATAGTATTTGTTTTCCTTACTTCCAAATACACCAACTCCTGATTGAGTTCCACCCGGAGTTGTATTCAGAATAGGCAGTGCTCCTGTTGCTTTTTCAAGTGAATTAGAACCACCAAAGTTTACTGGTGTCCAGTTGTTTCCAATACCCGATTGATCTTGTCCGATTGGTGAGTTTCCATCCATCGGCAGATAGAAACCATTTACACCAGCTGGAGATCCGTCAGCAAGAATAACCCCGTCAACTCTTACAGCACTTAGCACCGATGACTGAGTAATTTTTATTGAAGTTAGGGGACTTGATATTGAAGACGATATGTCTTTAAATGCATAGGCGCTATCTATAGAAACACCTGTTCCGTTAAATTCAAACCCACTGCCATTGCCAGCAAATTCTATTGTTGTAAACGGTACGTTAAGCGTTAAAGTCGTTCCTGTAGATCCGTTGCTTGTTTCTACATAACCACCAGCAGCCCCAGGGCCTTCTCCATTAAATCCTTGATCCCAACCGTAACCTGAATTTGTATTTCCTGTATTGTTTGCACTATAGACAACGCCAGATCCAATAGCAGCAGCATTAAAAATACCTGTATACTTTTTAGGCCTCCAAGTATTTGTAAGTGGATCAGTGAATCCAAAATATGATGCGTCAAGTGCTAATGCGTCTATAAAATAGACATTTGACATCAGTCCATTAAAGCAATTCTCAGTAGCACTTTTATCATCTTTACCAATCCCATGAAACTTTGTACTATCATTAATCCAAGTGGTTCCACCATATGATGGGTAAGTCTCAGAACTCCAAGAAGTAACTCTTTCGCCGTTTACATATACTCTTGCCCTATCTCCAGATGTACTATTAGTTGAATCAAATACAACAACAATGTGATACCAACCAATATCTCTAAATCTTCTACTTGAGCGTAAATTAGTCGTATATGAACCACTATAGTGAGAAAACAATAATTGTCCTGAAGTTCCTCCAGAACCTCCAAAAGCAATATGAGTTTGCTGCCCACTGGTATTGTATGCTCCAGCAAAAAACATTGGAGCAAATCCACCAGAACTATTAACTGGATTAGGATCAGTCTTAACCCACGCACTCCAAGTCCATTTTGTCTGATTTCCAGAACCAACTGTTCTTGTTAATGATACACTTTTGTTTCCATTAATATTTAAACTACCATCAATAACCTGAGCGCCACTAGCAGCACTCTGTCCGATAATCGGTGCAGAAAAAACTCTTGTCATTTATCTATTCCCCCTTAGCTAAAGTTAAGTGCTGCTGTTGTAAGAACTTGTGTTCCTGCTGCTCCTACTCGATGAACGGTAAATGATAATTGACTTATCGTCCCACTAGCAGTAGGTAATGATGGTTCTGAACCTGACGGGAATAGGAAGTATGTAGAGAAACCAACAGTTGCAATACCAGTATTTACAATGGTAAGAATATGAGTTCCATACTCTGAACCACCCTGACAATCGATAGTTGCTACACCAGATACATTAACTTTGTGAGCATCTTTTGAAAGGTTAAGTGTGGCAATTGTTCTATCAGTCGCAGTAATTGATTCTGTGGTAATACCAGCTGATATTCCAGTTAGTGCTGAACCATCACCAGAGAATGATGTTGCGGTAACAACACCAGTGACGCTCACACCAGTTTTAAATGTAGAGAAACCGGTGACATCAACTCCATTAGCAAGAACTTGAATGCCCTGTTGGAATGTACCAATACCCAACACATCCATGTTGGTGACATCTTGGTACGTTAAAGTGCCACCTATAGAAACATTACCAGTAAAGGTTGCTGCTGTGCCAGTTATATTGCCAGCAAATTGTGTCGCAGTGACTTTTTTGAATGGGTATGTAGCATTTCCAAGTTCACCATTGTCGGCATTATTAGGCCTAATACTTTGTGTTGATAACTCAAAATGTAACTTATCAGATCCTTGATCTTGGAATACAACATTTATTCCACTACCAGTGTTAATTTTCGAATTAGCACTATCGAGATTTAATGCGTTTGAAAATGTAGTAACACCAGTTATTTTTACTCCACTTAAGAAATTTGCTTCAGTGGCAGTCTGTATATTATCTGTGCTTGCAACACCTGTTAGTCCAGCACCATCACCACTATAGGATGTGGCAGTGATGACACCAGCCGTGATATTATTTACGGTAATATCAGGTGTGCCAGAAAGTCCTGTGGCATCACCAGAGAAAGTGGTGGCAGTAACAACACCAGTGACATTTAATCCACCAGGATTAAATCTAGCAACCTGTGAACCAGCAGCGGAGACTCCAGGTTGATTGACTGCTGCTTGGAAGAAACCAGAATCCTCATCATTGCTAAATGTTATGGATGGTGCTGCGGCACTAGCAGCGGAGAACGATGCACTTTGAAGAGTTGTAATGATGCCAACATTAAATGGTGCGGCATCAACCCATTGTGCAGAATCTACATCCTGGTAATAGATGAATAATCTACCTTCACCTGTATTATACCAAAGATTACCCGCAGTAACGATACCAGAGAAAGCATCTCCTACTGTTGTACCGATACCAATACTAGCGGATCCTCCGCCACCACCGCCACCTCCGGCGATGCTAATATCAACGGATGTTCCATCAACGGCAAAGGTATTTCCTGCGCCAATAAAGTTGAGCATGGTTAATCCATACCCAATAACGGTGCCAGTGGAATCAGCAATACCAACACCAACACCACCACCAAAGAACTGAGCGGCAGTTACAACACCAGTGACATTTGTGTCACCAGCTATTGTAGGAATGGTGGCAATACCAGTCAACTTCAGGTTGCGGCCTGAAATTTCATCATAAGAAAGATCTGCAAAGGTAGCAACTCCAGAAACGGTTAATTGATCAACCGACAATCCTCCTAATGTAGAGAATCCTGTGATTGTTGCTTCAGTACCTCTAACAGCACCAAAGTTTGAAATATCTACACTTGCTGCGGTAAGAATGCCTGAGAAGTTACCATCCGTTGCAGCAATTCCACCACGTACATCTAATGTAACACGTGGGCCTGTGCTCGCGATACCGACTTTTTTATTTTGACTGTCGGATATATCAGTTACAATTAGATCAGAGTTAACCTCTAAGCCATTTTTTACGACAAAACTCTTATCTACTGCCATTTGGGTTCACTATCCCCCGTTAGTTTTATATATTTATCAGATCAGACATTAATACAATTTCTCTATATTCAGAATTAATACACGCACCATCAAGAAGTTCCTTTGTAATTGCCTCTCTTGTGTGAATTGTAATTCCAACTGTGTATCTTTTCTCTTCATGAAGATTTCCCACGGTATGAAATAATCCACAATTGAATAATTGCAACTCACCTAACTTATTTTCGAAAGTTTGTTCCCATCCTGGTTCCATATATGTAATACCAGGTTGTGTGTTTCCAGATATAAAAATATTACACGCAAAAGAATATCCAGTCAAACCATGATGATTATGAGGTTCTATTCTTTGCCCCTTTTTATAAGAATTTACCCATGCTTGAACAGCAATCGGAAAATCTAAATGAAGAATGTGTTTAAGTTTAAGAACAAACTTATCAACATATTGAGGATTATCATTAAAAAAATTATATTTGTCAAAATATTTCGTTGTATTGAAATTTTTTGAGTCAATATATTCTTTTACTTGATTACATTCTTCGGGAGAGAAAAAATCAGTTCGTATAACTTCATTAGATTCCAACATACCAAAACGCAAAAGTATATCTCTCTTTATTTTTTACTTTCTTTACATGATGATTAATCTCAGCATTTGAAAATACTATCAGATCTCCTTTATGAGGTGGCACAATCATGTCATCGATAACAGTTTGTCCGCCATCATAATCATCATTAAGATAAATCAGTGCAGCAAAAACATCAGGTGGAGGATCCGAATGCTCCTCCATGTCTGAACCTAATTCCCACTTAACAATTTGTGCCTTGTCAAGTTTTAGATTATTTTCAAACTTACTACAAATTAAAGTTACATAATCAAGAAAGTTATTGATAAGATCATTATCATATATTTTACCCTTATCATTATATAAGTCAAGAGGGCAAGTAAGTCCATGTTCGAACGCATCCTCTTGATGATCATTATAAAATTGAATCAATTCATCACATGCATCAAAGGACACAAAGTCCTTGACACCAAAAAACATTTTCATGATATTTTTTAATTATTTATTAGTCAGGGACATAAAACTCAAATGTGCAGAATGCATTAGTGCTACTGTTTCCACCTTGCTGAGTAGTTAGTAGTTCGACATCTCCGCTGCTATATCCGCTTCCACCTCCTCCAGCAGAATCACTTGATCCAGCATTACCCCCTTGTGCTCCAGAAGCACCACCTCCATTGTTACCAGAACCATTTCCGCCGTTGTTTCTATGTCCAATACCAGCTTTATATCCTCTATCAAGGATAGGTGTTTCTGATATTTCAGAACCAGATGAAGTTCGGAATCTCGACTGTCCTATATCATCACATGGGGAAAATCTACTACTAAAGTAATCACTACCAATGGTGCATCCAGAAATTCTACCTGCACTAGGAGAACTCCAGTTTACACCACCATAAATTTGTCCACCAGGGAATACACCAATAGTAGGTAATGTTCCAGTATCAAAGGCGCTACCGCCTGTACCACCACCTCTACCACCGCCATTTTGTCCTGCTACTCCGATTCCACCACCAGTTCCACCATTAGCACCTTGTGCTGAACCTGCTCCGCCTCCTCCACCTAAGGCGACAAGCAATCTACCTTTTTTATAAATGTACGCTGCACCACCACCACCGTTAGCACCACCGGTTGGCATAACTTGCGAACCAAGTTTTAAAATATACTCTGTATTTCTTTCTAATGTAATTACAAATGTAGATGTTCCTCCTTGTCCACCACTATTTCCACCTCTTCCTCCTCCAGCAGCAGCACCCATTGACACTTTAACAGTTATATCCTGCTCTGGTGAGTGGAAAGATACTGTTTGTGTGGATCTATTTGGATTAGCAGTTAGTGTTAAGTTACCGTCAAACAAGTTCTTTGATCCAGATCCATAAAAAGATGCAGTGTCATCATGGAAGTAATAATCAATAATTGTTCTGGCGGATACAACTGTAAAATCAACTTCGTCAGATGTAACAGGTGAATTACCTGCTGTAGGATGAGAAACATCAACAGTAATCGTCGAGTCTCCTATGGTTGTGCTTGAAACCGTAAGTGTGGGAGTGTTAGCACCGCTTACCGTATCACTATCAGATAAAGGATTACCATCCTGATTCCACTGATAGTTTACATCAGATCCATCGGATGCGGATGCAACAACAGTGAATACGGCATCAATTCCCTGAGCAGCAGTCGCTGCCACAGGTTGTGTATCAATAGAAATCGTAGGATTGACGGTGATTACAACTGCTGTAGTGTCAACAGGTTGATTAACTCCATTTCCTGTTGATGCAGCAATACCAGCAGTGATTGCGCCTTCTTCAGACTGATAAGCAGATCCAGCATATGTTGCACGTAAAAATATGGATCTACCTGTTTCAGTTGGATTAGAGAGATTTGATAATGTGAGTTCGTTTGTTGATGATCCGCTTATTTTATCGGTAACATCTTCAGCAGCGATGCCTCCAATATACCATTGATATTCAATATTACCAGTGTTTGTTACCCTCTCTCCAGGAATTGTCGGATTATGTTTGAACTCAGCGGTAGCGATACCGGTTAAAGTAACACTACCACCATCATCAACTGTAGAAGAATCTGGTTCAGATGTAAACCTTAAAAAAGGGCCGTTAAGATCAGTTGTCGTTTGAGTTACGTTATAGAATCCTAATCCTATCATGCGAAGTTCTGTCCTCCAACTACACCGAAGAGTGTTGATCCGCCATCGAATGTCTTAAAGGAATAGATATCCGATGCGCTTGCTGTTGTGGTAACTATAGGTAATACACCACCTGCAGGGAACTTGACATCAATGTCCGATCCTCCGCTATCTTTAAAGGTGGCGATGCCAACAGAATATCCAGTGCTATCCTGAGTGATAAGTATAGAGAACGCAGTGGCACCTGATGGAGGATTGAGAAGAGTGAACTGTGTTACTGCCTCATCAACAGTCAGAGTGAATGATTGTGCATCAGCCAAGTTAATATTGACGTTGCCACCTGATATATCAAGCGTCTGAACAAATTCAGAGTATGTCTTAAACTTAGCAGAACCTTCAATATCAACCTTTGCTCTAGGTGACGCTGTTCCGAATCCAGTTTGATTACTAGACGTAGAGAGTGCAGTTCCTACAACAATATTGTTCGCAGTGATAATACCAGTGCGAATCTCACCAGTTGTACTATCTAGTTTATGAGATGTAGCAGTCATTACACCGCTAACATTTACGTTCACTACATCAATTCTTCCGTCGAAGATAGAATTATTTCTAACTTTTAGATCAGTGGTTCCAGTTCCAGTTGTTCCAACATCAAGGTTGAAGTGTGGAACAGATGTGCCAACACCAACACGAACCAAGTTATTGGGGAAGATGCCAGTTCCGATACCCAGTGGAACAGAACTAAACAGACTGTCCGTAGGAAGATTATTAAGTCCAGAACCGTCACCACTGAATGAAGCAGCAGTTATGATACCAGCGGAGTTTACATTGTTACTGAAGTAAGAGTCACCTTCTACTCTAAACTGGAATACATTTGCTGATGTTCCAACACCAACTCTACCAGATGTGTCAACAGAGAACTCGGTGCCACCGCTACCAACCTTAAGAACTTTATCTCCAGGTGTCGTAGTAGCGATACCAACTTTGTCGAAGATTGCGACACTCAAAGTCTTCTCTTGACTTACAGTTCCAAAACGATACCAATCGTTTTGTGTGGTGTAGATCCAACCAACATATCCACCCCTGCTGGGATTAGCATTGAAAACAAGATCTCCAGGGTTTCCTGCAAGAGAAGGAGTTGCGATTCCAACAGTATACTTTCTTGAAACTGTCGTATCACCCTGTAAGAATAAAGAGTTAGACTCAACACCCTTGGTAGAAGTAGAAGTAATCTTATTGTTAAAGATTACCGGGCCATCAAACTCAGATACGATATTTGCTTCAGGGCCACCCTCAACTCTTAAGGAGCGACTGATAGATGCTTCAAGAGGTGTGAGAACGTCAAATCCAACACTAACGCCACTAGTGGATACATCCTCACCGGTTACAGTTGGAATAGGTGCATCAAAGACTTCTTCCTGTCCTGTGGCAGAACTTACTTTCTTATTACCAACATAGAAGTCACCAGCATCATTCATACCAGTGTAAACGTTTACACCACCATCAAACTTGAGAGACTGTGAAATAAGTGCTTCTCTAGTGGTGAGATCTCTATCTTGCTTTTCAGGTAGTGCAGTGGAATAGTTGCCAGGGCCATAACCAACATACTCAAATGTGTGTCCAGATGCACGAATAATAGAGTTTCTTCTAAATTCAACCGGACGAACATCAACTTTCTTGATTACAGAATTGACTGCATGTGAAGTTGCTCTTGTTCCAAGGACACCTCTGAATACTGATACAGGATTACCTGTAACAGTTGTCTTGACTCTGACTATTTCCTGATCAACCAGCAGATAATCACCAATATTGATATCAGTTTCTGTAACATTCAAGATATCAACAGAAGCGGTTGCGGCAGTAAGAATAGCAGCAGATATAGTGGTAGTAATACCCGCATACGTTGTTTGCTGTCTTCCACTTAAGTTTTCATCTTCGACAACAACGTTTCCACCAGATGCACAATAACCATGAGGGAATGCTCTGATAGTACCAGAAGGATCAGGAGCAGTTGTTCCTACACCAACACTAATCTCAAAGGAGTCAAGTGCATCAGTTTTCTTGATAATGAAGTCTCCCTGATAGAGAGATTGATCAACACCTGCAATCTTAACTTTGTTGTTGACTCTAAGTCCATGGTTTTCGGTGGTTGTAACAACACCAACACCAGTGACTCTATTATAGTTGAAAGCACTTACATTTAAAGATCTTCCAACAACTTGTACAGCAGCAGATGCAAGATTGGTAACTCCGATTCCTGATGCACTACCTACAGTTGCAGCAGATGCAACCTGAACTTCATTCGCAGATCCTGCAGTAACACCAGTAATTCTATACAGAGTGTTATAAGGATGATTTGTTTGTGGTTTAGCGTTAACTAACTCAACTGTATCGCCGGTATTATCATAGATTTTAGTGACGGTTACGATACCAACAGAGTGAGGAGCAGTCGTTCCAACACCAACAACTTGTAGAGAGTCACCAACGGTATAGGCACTACCTCCATCCATAATCTTGGCAGTAACCAGATTACCAGAGGAGTTGACTTGAATTCTTGCTGTAGCGTTCTGTCCCTGAGATGTTGCAGCACCAGCAGATACTAATTTAGCATTGTAGATAAATCCAGCACTTCCATTACCATATCCAGAACCACTATCAGCAATACCGACATTGATTACGCGATTGAGTCCATGATCAATTGTGGTAAAGAAAGTATGCGCTGTTCCAGCACCATTAGACTGAACTTCAGTTACACCAAATCCAATATTGTAGTCAAAAATCTGAGCATTCAGAGTTTCTTTGGTTACACTGCTTTGGGGATCATCAACTACGGTTTCACCAATTGGTGTTGGTAGTGCAAACGATGCAGACTGAATAGGATCACTCTTAGGATTGTCTCTGTTAGTCTGCGGATACAGTTGTTGAATAGACTGAGAGAATCTTTCAGTAGAGAATGGAGATACAGATGGGGAGTTGGAGTTATTGATAACCAACAGATGATAGATACCATCTTGCTCTCCAGCAATATATCTCTGAATTTGCTGAGCACGATATACCTGATAGGTGCCTTTTGTTCTTGACTGAGCAAAGGTGGGCAGACTCGTAGTTCTTGCCGAAGTATCATTATCAAATGTTCCAGGGCCAGAGGAACTTACAAGAGATACGGTAAATTCTCTCGCGCTGGTGATACCAGTTACATTAAACTTACCGTTGAAACCGGAGTTCGCAGTACCAACAGGATTATTCGAACTAACGATGTTCTTGATTTCTACTTCCGAACCAACTTTAAGTTTGTGAGGAAGTTCAGTTAAAATATTAGCAGTATTGCTGCTCCAGTTTGCATTAGCAATAAACTGGAAGTTCCTTTGCTGGTTGACATTACCAATGGTAACCGTTGTTGGACTGAAATAACTTGCAACTTCAGTATCATTTGCACCAGTAACAAGAGAAGAATCCTGAATGATATATCCATCAACAGGAGGACGTGCAGATGTAATTCCAGATCCTGCAGGTATAACGTAACGTGCTCTATAAATCGTATCAATGACATTTCTGGTGTCAGGTTGACGATTAATAAAGGTTCTAGGAGTTGCAGCACCAAGAGATGTTGTTCCGAGTCCTACAAGAGTAGAATAAATGCTATTATCGGTGGCAGCAGTGCCAACAGTGATATACCACTGAGATTCATTTGAATCAAACTGAATCGGGTGTCCGACATCACCAGCAGACTTATCAGATACTCTACTCTGTATTCTTAAAATACCACCCTTATTATTAATGGTAAGTGCATCACCATTAATTGAATCATTAAGTGTTTTTGCAATCTTGAGTTGATCGGTTCCAACACCAGATGTAATAGCGAAGTAAATTACATTACTTTCCAGTCCATCGGGAAGATGTGCATTTTCAGAAACGACACGAATGCTTTCACCGGAAAGAATGTTGTGAGGAGAATCTAAAGTTATCGTGCTTGATGTGATACTATTGATTCCAGAAGTTCTGCCAACTTTGTGAATTTTTTGGAAAGTATTCTGATCAGATGTCAACTCAGTATCAGGCATTACGATACGAGCCGAATAATTGGTAGGAGTACCGGTACTGTCAGGAATTAAAACATTGAGAACATCATTCTCCTTTGCACCAATCCTAAAACCTTCAATTACGTGATCAGGTGCTACGTCCTCGTTAGTTTGATTATAAAGATAAAGTCTGCTTGTGGATGCGACACCTACAACCGTCTTCTCTACGTCAATTGCATTAAATTCTATCGCACCTTGTGCAGTTTCAAGTTCCTTAGGAGGGATGATGTGAGTAATATATCCAACATCGTCTCTAGCAAATGATTGTAATTTAAATCCTTTAGATACAAGTGCCTTTGCACCAAAGTTAGAGTTTGAGTTGGTAACTGATAAGTCACCACCACTCTCGGTAACAAAGTGATTAGCATATCCAATAGCAAAACACGAAACGATTTGAATTACTGAATCGTTTGATGCCTTAATGTGGAAGTTTTCATACTCTGGTTTAAAAACAGCAGAACTATCTTCATTAATATTAGCATTTCCAGCGAATGTAGAGTCTTTGTACTCTCCACTGGTGGCATTATACTTAACAAATGCATTCTTATCTTTCTGAAGTCCGATGCCCGTAAACTGAGCAACAACCATGGACTTGAATCCAAGTGCTTTGCTTCCATCAGCGTGCATACCGCACATACCGAAGACGGAACGCAGAGAGATATTAAAGATATAGGGAGATGCAGAAGTAACAGTATCAGACTGCAGATCAACCTGAGATCCTGTTACCGTGGGAAGTGCATCGGAAGGGGCGTTTGATACGCTATACTTAAACTGTGTTGTTCCTTCTGCATTAGATGCTAATACATCACTTACAACAAACTGTCCATTATATGCTTCTGTTCCGACATTCGATACTTTGAATGGCGTATCTACATCAAGTCCAAAAAGTGCTTCCGAAAGTGTTACTGTAATGTCAGTGGAAGGAGTTACACCATCGCCCGCTTTGATACTAGAGATGCCAATCGCACCGCTTTTAGGGCCAACAATACGGAATTCATCAATTTTAGGTTGAATGTCAAGTCCTGAGTCAGGATAATCAGGTTGAATTTCCCTACCTGAGGAAGGCCCATATGCTAAACCAACCTTTTCATAGAATATATCAAGATCAGTTCTGCCAGCATCAAAATTACTGATAAATGCATCACTAATTTTTACATCATTCTTTCCATCAGCGTACTCAAAACAAGTAAGTTTATGGTGAGAAAAATTAGGAACAAATGTATTAGAAGAGTAATCCTTGTATACGACTCCATTAGGATCACCATCAAATATAGAAAATTGCCATGAATAACAAGTACCTGTTACTCTAAACAGGGCAGATCTTTCAATATTAACGTTTTCTGGATCGGGAACGTATTTGGGACGAATCTTAGTTTTACGAAGATCTAAACCAACAAGAGATGTGCCCCTTGGCAGAATAACTCCACCATGCACACTATTAAGCTTATATAATGCGTTATTCTCTGTGGTAAGATCGAAATTAGTGGTTAGTGAAAAGGACGGAAAATCTGACGAGGTGAGTCCATTTCTCAGTCTAAAATTACCAGATCCATCAGGAATCCATCCGGGACGATTATCTACTAGGTGTTCACCGGGATATAGAAGGATTGTTGTCTTACTAAATCTATCGTTATCTAAACCAGATTGATATGAAAATCTAGCTGCCTCAATTAACGCTCTTTGAATTGTTTTAAAAGGGCGAGCAAGCGAGTTTCCCTGATTTTCGATTGAGTCTGTGGCGTCTAAATCGTTAGGATTAACGTATAGAATGTTGCCACGAGCATTCTTTAAAAAATTATCTAGACGACTTAGAGGCATCTTACTAACGCACTATTTCTGTTGTTAGTTATTTATCAGCGTATATTATCAAGCTACATTGGCATAGGAGTGGGGGGACTTGAACCCCCACGAAGTTACCTTCAACAGATTTTAAGTCTGGTGCGTCTACCGATTCCGCCACACTCCCGAGGATTCACTCTCCTTTCCAAGTAGGGGTGTGAATCACATTTCCATAAATTGACTGGTTTTTACTCTCGTATTCGAAACATCTGATGATTTCTTTATAAAACCCTGCAGGGTAATTTTTTACCGGAATTTTTTTTGCAGCTTTTTTGGAATCAAATCTCATTTTTGCACAGAGGATTAGCGTATGCAATCGTATTTTCAGGTGCGGTGGTGCGAATAAATTCCATTACAGTCATGAACTCATCGATATTATCAACTTCAATTACCTTCTCGTCACCCTCATTAGAGTAGAGATGGAAACTGCGAGTAGAGGGATCGATGACGACTCTTGTAAGGTACTCGTCTTGCATGGGGTTCGTTTGATTACCTGCTTATTATAGGGTATCTAGTCGCTCTTGTCAAGGTTTGACTGTAACCTCCTGCTTACTCACTTTAATCTCTGTGGGGAGTTCAGGAACCGGTTTGTACTTACGATATCGAACAGTCTCAAACGTCTCAAAGACTTCCTCAGGGTTTCCATAGCATGTTTTTTTACGGACTTCTACAAACTCATCATAAGGATCAGACTTAACATCAGGATACTTCTTGTGAGCGTCCTCTGTCTTTTGCCTACTGATCACTTCATAATCGACACCATCACCTGAGACAGGCAGGACGGCTTCGACATATTCTTTCTTTTTAGCAGCCATAGGGAAGGGAGGGTTACAACAATATTATATCACCATTAGAGCATACCTGCCAACATAATCAAAAAACAGATGATTGCGAAGACGAGCAATACTGCACAAGCAACTATCAATTGCTTCAATGTGGAACTCTCACCGTTTGGTTCATGATGTGTGTGTTCTGAATGGGCACTCATGACATCGTTTATTCTTTTTCAAGTAATTCTCCAATAATCATATAATAGCAGTCTACAGGAAGTCCGTTGGTATCAAGAGTAATCTCCCTTCCTTGACGACGCTTGACACGAAGATCTTGATTCGCTCCTACCTGTGTTAGGTGAATGGTGATAGAGTCCATATCAATGTCCTCTTCCCATGATTCTGGAATAATAATTTCTTTTTTAGTTGTTCTTCCATGCAGAAATTCAAAGTTTGGTTCAATCATTGTACGACATCTGATACAGTAGTTAGTCCGATAAATTCTTTCAATAATTCAAGTTTATCCATATCCTTATTTAATTCACCAAGAACTTTCCTGATTCCATGTATTCCAAGTTGCAGACTGTTTCTTTCATCTCTAAGTGCTTGAGCACTTCCTAGCAATAAATTATTAATACTATCTTGTGCGATTAGTGCAGTTTCTAATCCGCTTGAGATACCAATTCTTGTGGTGATTTCATTTTCTACAGAACTAGAACAAGCAGACAGTGGCGTATAAAGTCCAGTAGCTAGATCACTAATTCCAACAGTTGTTACTTGGCCTTCAATAGCTCTACTTGCTCCAACGATGGGAGCATGTCCGAAACCTTCTCTAAAGAATGCTTGCCCCGCACCTACTTCTGGTTCAACTTGTCCACCAGAATCAAGTGGTAAGAATTTTAACCCTTGATTCCATGAAGCAAATGTGACAGGCACTCCAGAATTATCAATATAAACAGACACACCTGTGCCTAATGTACTGGTGTTGGCGATGCTAATAGTTTGTGGTGTAAATGGATCTTGATTAAAGGGAATGTCAAATCTTTTTCTGCCACCAGTCCTGAATGCAATAGGATCATCCAAGACTCTGAACTCAACAAAAGATCCATCAGATTCTGGAGCAGAAGCAGGAGCACCGCAAACCGTATCTACCGTCAAAATATTTACAACAACACCTGTACTACCAATACCTGTAGAGGGAATGATACGGATATCTTTAGTTGTTGTACCAACTCCAACAATATTGGCATTTAAAGGAAAGATTGCAGTTTTTCCTGCACTCACAACGATTTGTCCAACACCAAAAGTTATGCCAGTGCCAACAGCTTGCATGACAGTAATTTCAGTAGATCCAATGCTACAAGTGCCGATAAATTCTCCAATTAAAGTATTACCGATGTCTTTATCATAAGGTTCTGAATAGAGTTTCAATCCATATAAATTTCTTCTATCAAAACCAAAGTAAGGATTATTGACAACAACATCAACTCCGGCTTCCTCCTCTTCTGGAATATCATTTCCATATGTTGAACTGGCAGGATAATACGTTACAATACCGGTAGAACCCACATATGCGACAGTGCTGCCAATACCAGAAAGTCCATCAATATTTGAACCTATAATACGATATCCACCAGGGTTTAACCTCGTGCATTCTAATGTAAACTCATCTCCTGAATCTCCTACTGTTTGGGTAGTAATACGCCAGAACAAATCACTTTTACAATCAGAGTCAATGCGATCTTGATATGCATCAGCGATGAGGTTAAAAGATTCATTAACCTCATTAAGGCGACTAAGTAATTCAGTTTCTAACTTTAAAATACCCTGATCATAGAGAGATTTTTGATCGTCAATTAAAACTATCTCATCTTGAAGTTTATCGATATTCATTTCTTTGAATACGATATCTTCGTTTGCTCTTTTTATAAGTTCAGTAGATAACATTATTTCCTCACATCGTAAGTGTATCCGGCAATGGAGTGATCAGACTGATCTCCCGGATAGTCGGCGGGCGAGTCACCCTCATATTCGACTATTAATTTACCAAGCCTGTCTGCCCACACTTGATAGAAGCATTTAACGTTAGTTAGGTGATCACCTGCAACTATGATTCTATCTTCTTGTATGTCTTTTACATACAACTCATCCTTTCTGCCAATAGGAGTAAGATGTACTGATATTGTATCATAATCTATCAAACCTTTCCAGTAGTCTGGTAATTTAATAATATGATCTCCATCTAGTTTACCTCTTATATAAACAGCAGACTCTGGGCCTTCAACACAAGTATGTCTTAAACGCCACCCTTCTTTGTTAGGATGCTGAATATCAAAGTTCTTCTTCTTAGCAAGAACATTACCACCTGTGTCAGAAACGGTAAAAGCAACTGCCGGCCCTGATGTGACTGTAGGGCCAACTAATGCCTTTGCAGATGCTCTAACCTCAGCACCTGACTGTGCCTCAACACCAGTTTTTACGTGCGCCCCGGTGTCAATCTTAACACCAAGTTTCTTCATCAAAGAAATAATCTTAAGATCAAGTGGAGAGACAGTTTTCTTTGATACAGCATTGATCTCAAGCACGATGGTTGTTGCCATCGTGATTCCCACAGGGCCTAAAGGATCACCAATCACCACATCAATAGGAGTTGATGCCGGAGGGGGAAGTCCTCTAATATGAACAATCGATGGTGCTTTAAAAGCAAGAGGATTACTAACAGGATCAGGGCGTGATACCTGTAAAGCAGCAGTATGTAATGGTTGAAGCACCGGACTTCCAACCATCACACCACCATTAAAAAAACCAGTGCCAGGGATAGCAGCACTACCTGTCAGATAGGCTGCACAAGGAATGGGAACTGATCCTTGAGGGGAAAAGTTTACCTGTAATTGTTTACCGACATGTAAGTCTGTTAATTCCATTTATAATAGGATGTCCTGTAAAAGTTTTTTTATACCTTCAAGTGTTTGGATGGGTGAGTTTGAACCAGAACCTAAAAGTGATGTAACAAGAGAAACATCCGGTGACTCAACAACCTTAAAACTACCGGCGGATATTTTTGCTCTAGTACTACAATTAATATTCAAACTTCTCTCAGATTCAATACCAACAGAATCACCACCTGCAATTTTAACTTCAGAGGTGTTGATATCTACAGTAGAATTTGAATGAATATTTACAAATCCAGTCTCCCAACCATTTCCCTCAGCGATGAGATCAATGTCTCTTGCCATGATTCTAATTCTACCTCTTGGAGCATATAAAATCAAATCACCATTCTCAGCATAAGTAACTCCTGCTACCCCATCGACTGGTTTTTCTCCGCATCGTACATTATATACTGAAGGTGCTGAAATGTTTATTGCACCATCTAATTCACCACTCTCTTGAAGTCCAATATATTGACTTCTTCTAAATTTAGGAGAAGGAAAAATACGACGGATTAATACCGCCATTTTATTGTTTCTTTTATCAATAGACTCAAAGAGAACCTCTCCATGAGTATTACCGAATCTATTAAAATCGTCGCACCTTTGAGCTGACATTATACCTTACCTACACAATCAATCACTTGAAGGACAGGAGTACCAAAAGGAACTACAAATCCTGCATTATTAGGATTAACAAATCTAAGAACAGGTTTCAAAATAGCGTTATGTCCGGTTCTGGTATTTATTGATAGATTCGGAAGTGAAGTTAATCCTATGGTGGGATTCATTCTAACTCCAGTGATCGTTCCATTATCAATGATTAGTTCTCCGTCACCACCAACTAGAGTATCTCCATCATCATATCCAAACCCACCGTTCTCAACAAACACATTATCAAAAACAGATATAACATCACTTCCATCATCAAAACCACCAGATGGGGGTTCATTTGGATCTTCAGGAGTGCCTACTGGACATCCTGGTGCGGTAAATGTGACACTAAACTCAGGTATTCTTCCCCAGTTTGGATCAAGAAGTTTATCTCTCATCCTAGGGCCAACTCTCAAGAAAAACTTATTCTCTAAGAAGAATCTGATGTCTTGCTCTGTAAAACCCTCAGCAAATGCTCTTTGTGCATCAACCTCAAATCCAAACTGATGTCTTATACCAGTCTCATATACTTTACCATAGGTGTAATCAAAGGATTGCATATCTTTAAGTCTAGGATTAACACCATTTACAACACAACCAGGTATCATGTCTTCAGTGAAGTTCTCATCGATTACTACAGAATTTTGTCCAGGTAAAGTAACCGTATCACCATAGAAAACAGTAACAGTTTGTCCATTACTATATGGAATATCCCAATCATAGTTTGCCCTCAGCACGGTGCTTTGACATCTATTTGCCCATACTCTTCCACTACCACCTTTATCACCGTATGGAAATGGTTCATAACCATATCCAGGATCATTTATAACGACATCAACAACACCCAAATCATCATCATCACTATCCCCGGATTCACCATCGTCACCGGTTGGCACAGGCCCTATCACTGTGGTTCCATTTGCACCATTACCGTTCCCACATGCATCCTGAAATTCTATGAGTGGAGGGGTTGAATAATTTCCAGGCGTAATAATTTGAACACCAAGAACTTCTCCCACAGCGTTAATAACAGCATTACCCGATGCGCCAGATCCACCTCCCCAAAAAACTACATTAGGAGGGCCACAGTCTACTGCACCAGTATTACATGATCCATCAATTACATTTTGCCAAATGGTTCCGGCATTAATATCACCAAGAGGATCGAAGGGTGAACCATCAGCATTTGTAAAATTCCAATCATCAACTAAATCATCAAATGTTGCCGTGATCTTACCCACTTGTGAAGAGACATCTCCAACAATTCCTTTTGCTTGTTCAAAAATGGAATTAAAATCAAGAACAGTTTTAGGTGAGGATGATCCATTTAGGAAATCCCACTGATCTGTTTGAGGACATACGTTTTTGACTGGGCACTTTACAAAGTCTAAAATGGATATTACAAAATCTAAAAGATCATTTGCAAAATCGATAGCAATGCCAAGAATATTTCCAATCGAAGATAAAATTGAGTTGATTGCCCCTACAATATTACCAATTATGTTACCAATAAGTCCTGCGAGTAAATTTTCTGTGAGGCAAGTTGTTGCATTAAGTATTTTGTTTATGAATGTACGCAAAATTTGAGCAATTATATCCTCAAGTCCCTTGAGGATTCTATAAAATATACATGAAAGAGCAGATATTGCCTTATCAGTTGCTTCATTTGCAAGATACCTTGCACTCAGAGGAACATTACCTATTAAATTATTAATAATAGTTGTTGTTTTTCTAAGAACAAATTTTCTCATCTCTTGAATGAGTGCTGCAATAATATTTGCAATGTCTCCTGCAGCAGTTCCTAAAGTGATGTCAAACGAATTATCACCTATATTAATACCACTCGCTATTTGTGCTCCGTTAATAGTATTCTGTGCATCCTTCATGAAATTTTGAGAGGTTGCAAGAAAACTATCCTTTCCTACAATTCCTGTTCTTAATGCCTCAATCTCCGAAATAAGATTGTTGATTGAGTCATTAACACCTGCAGTGTTCACCTTCTTACATGCACTGGGCATCGTAGGAAGTTTTGTATTAAAAGTCGTCCTTTCGTCTTCTTCAGACGGTGCTTGCGCTCCAGACAACTCTGCGAAATTTAGTTCACCATCCTTGAAATAAGTTTGAGGAACCACACTATCAGGTAAAAATCCACTTAATGCTTCTGTTCCTTCGCTTAACCCTCCGAAATCTTGTGAAAGATTAGTAATATAGTTTGGAACCACTCTTTCAATGAGATATGTTCCACTATTAGGATCCTTAGACACATAAACAAATGTGTTTGGAGTGTATCTAATATGCCCCGTATCCTGTGCTCCTAATCCACTTGTATTTTGAAGTGGATAGGCGACGGGAAGCATTGATTCATCTTTATCCGCTGGATCCTGTCCTAAAATTCTAATTTTATATCGTTGAGCAACAACCTCCCTCTCCTCACCTTCAAATTTATTGAAGGGTTGAGTTTGTATTTGTGTTACTGTACCAACGATTACAGCAATCATTCTCTGGGATTGAGCCCAGAGTTTAGCCGCTGCCTTAGAATCGTATCTGCTTTCTAATCCCATCTATCAATCGTCGTAGATTCTGCATTCATCTGCATCTGGTTCCATCTCACAGAAAAGTTCTAAAGCAGTTGGATCATGGTGATCTCCCGCATCAATTTCTTTCTGATGATTTTCAACATATACTTCCAACTCATGCAACTCACCTTCGATGTGACGACGTTGCTGTGGTGATGTTGTGGGATCTTGAAGAATCTCCTTATCTTTTTGGATGTGCTTCTCGACGCTTTCCATTAATTTTTAACTCCGTATGAATCTCTTACTAAGTTTAATCCTGTAAATGCCTTAGTAGGTGTGCTGTAGTGACACAAATCCGCTATCATATATATGCCACTATCCTTGGGACTCCCTAACTGACTTTTCTTTTTAGATGTTTCAGGGAACTTACAGAATACAAGATCACCAGCACTCAATGAAAGATCTGCGTCAATTACTATATTAAGCGAAGAACTGAATTTTTGCCTATAATTTTGCAATGACTGTAGGGAAGTCCTGACAACATCAAAACTCACATCATTAATATCAGCAAGTCCTTGCCCAGGTATGATCTTTTGTCCATCATCTTTAGATTTGTGCAGTTCGGCGGTGGGCTTATCTCTATAATCTTTACTCAAAATAGGAAGATTTGTCCCAGCAATAATACCATTACCCTCTTCAGGTGACGTTCTGATTATCTCTTGAAATCTATCTGCTTTTCCAAGAGGATCAAACAAATCAAGTTGAGTATTATATGCCCCTTCCTCAAATTGCTTGAGCATATCATTAATAAAAACAAAATTTGATTTCAAAATCTTACCACTAAATCCAGGTGATAATCTCTCGTCGGCAAAACCAGTCTCTTCAAATTTCTTTATACTCTTCCCTGCTGTATCAAACATTTTATCAAGAGATTTAAAGTTATATCCCTTTGATGTTTCCCAAAAAAGATAACCAGCACTGTCTATTCCCTCTGGTATTGATACCTTTTGAACATCAAGGCACATCTCAAAGGGATATCTGTTGTCTCCATTAAATTGAATTTCATTCTGTGTTGACTCTGCTGAAAGATTTTTTTCTGTGCCTAAGTTTCTAAGAGCCTGAGTAATCAAAACATCTGCCTTACCGATATAACTATCTTTCATTCTTTTTTCGGCAAGACAATTATCAAACGCTTCTTTAGACACAACTCTAATAGCACATGAGGAATCTTTAACTCCCTTATCAGCAAACACTGTCTTTGCAATTTTTAAATCATTATCGCCAGACAAATCAATTTGATTTCCACCCTCATCTTCTATTCTTAATTTAAACTTTTCTGTTCCTTGAAGTTTAATTGATTCTAAGATACCTATAGTGCCCTTAGAACCATCTTTTGCAGGCAATGCAGTGCCAGTGTCAATAATGGTAATATCGACTGTAATATAGGGCAGCAATACACTCTCACGATACTCCAGCAGAGGAACACCTGCCCTAATATCTACAGAGTCATCGTTTTCATTAGAAAAAACTTCTAATATTTTATGATTGAGAGATTTTCCTTGCATTATACCGGTACTTCTTCTCTTATGGTTTGTAAGACGATGACATTATTAGCGATAGTTCTTACACCTCCACTACTATATGTAGTATCCATTTGTATGGAACCAACTGTATCACCTATGTTGATTTTAGTCCCATCAATCCTGAAATTGTCTTCATCAGCTTTTTTATTTGGATTAGGTGTAGGTGCATTGATATTAAAAGGTTGAGTGGGTTGGGTAGGAAGACTACTTGGTGATTGAGGGGGTTGAAACAATTCAAAAATATCTTGCACTTCTTGACTTGTGGTTATACCCGCTTGAGACGCAAGAATGGGTGCTAGATTTTGCAATATCTGAGTTGCTCTTTCTTTATTTGCCAATCCAATAGAATCTAGGAAAAATGGATTTGATTTGGCATCAATCAACATTTTTTGAATTATTTGGTTCCTTTCCTCGACAGACATCTTAGCTAATTGTTCTGCCTTTAACTGAAAAATTCTTTCTTTCTTAATTAATCCAAAGTATGCTAATGTTTGAAAATTCTCAGAGAAAGGTAATGAATCTGATATACTACTACCAATAGCTTTGAGTCCCGCTTCGAACGCAAGTCCAAATATAGATCCTTTAGCAAGATCTTTTAAATTTCTAGGGTTTTTGAAGAAATTAAGTACATCTTTTGGGTTAAATTTAAAACCCATACCAAAGTTTTTAAGTTGTTGTCCACCTCTCCTGGTGCCCTCAACTGCTCTATCAAAAAAGTCCGTAAAAAAGTTTGGATTATTAGGTGGTTTTCCTATTAACTTATCAATTGAAGTAAAAGGCAAACCGGGTGCCCGAAGAGGAATATCGTCCGCTATTTGAGCTAAGTTAGCTTTGTAGAATTTATCACCTCCATCAATTCCTACTGATTTGAAAAAGGCAGCATCCCTTCTTGCTTTCTCATTAATAGCATCTTTAATTAAAGAATCATTAAGTCTTTGCTCAGCAGCACGTTGCCGCGCTGCCTCAAGGTTTTGTTTAAACGTATCAAATACATTTTGATCTCCAAGACTTGCACCAACAGGAAGTCCTTGTGATATAGAACCTGCTCCAACAGCAGTGCGACTTCTCAAGAATGTTTTAGCTATGCTTCTTCTTCTAGCAGTCTCACTTAAAGCAGCATTTCGTGCGCCTGTTACAACTGGTTTAGGAACTTTAGCAGGTGCCTGTACAGGTGCCTTTACAGGTGCTTTTCTAAATGATGATGGTGTCTGTGGAATTTGAGGCCTTGGTTTTACTTGACTTTTTAACCCAAGTCTAGTTGCAATACCAAGGATGCCATACATCACGGTGTCTAAAAGACTACTCAATTCCTTAAATGGATTCATCTCAATTAAGAAATCACCAAGAAAATTCAATGTAGGGCCTAAGATTGTTCCAAGTTCTCTCAGACTTTCAAAAAATGGTACTAATGTTTCATCATAAAAAATTTGCGCCTTTTTGACAAACTCTTTTATTTTTTCAACAACTGCCTTCACCCCCAGAGCAATTTTATCAATATTCTTAAGAAGGAATCCTAGTAATGTAAACAATCCAAATCGAAGTAGCGTGTCTGTTATATTACCGCCCCTTTTTTTGACACCTTGCTTTAATTTTTTTTCATCGAATAATTTACTAGTTTCAATTCTTTTTTCACGATTCTCTCTCCTTTCACCAAGATCATCTGTCTTTTCACGAGAAAATCTTTTTTTCCTTATGGCAAAGTTTTTCTTATACGTATCAACGACTGATGTAAACTCGGTTAGTTTAATCATGATACTAAGTCCTCAATACCAAGAGCTTTACCCACATATCCTCTCATCTTGATGCCGGATGAAATACTAAACTCGGGTATATCATTAGCAGATTGAGTGGTAGTATTGTTTACCTCAGCCTTCTTAGTAATTTCAGGAAGGACGATAAATTTTGTATTGGATTGCGAATTTGGAGGGCCTATAAAAGGCGTCATCAAGTTTCTAAGATTTCGATAAATCATTTGCTGCGTCTTTTGAGCATCCAGTTCGCGTTGACGCGCTCTTTGAAGTCTCCCACGCATATGGCCAGCAGTTGTATCATCGCGAAAAGCAGGGCCCATCGATTGTGGGCCTGTAGTATATGATGGTATCACAGGTGGTGCTGATTGAGGCACTGGTGGCATATTAGTTCCAACAAAAGAGGGAATCTGTCCTGGATCTGGGTTACTTGCTCCATAAGATATGGATCCAGGCCCTACAAAAAATCCAAAGAAATTATCTTCACCTTTCTTACCTCTTCTTACATCACCCTTTGCAAAATTTGCATTTTCATTACCACCCATGAAGTCAGTTCTTCCACCAACAAATTTTCTTGCTTCTTCTTGAAGTTTTGGATTTTGGATGGCATCTGCAACTCTCTGCAAATATGCAACTGATTTATTTGTAGCAACAGCAGCACTCTCAATGTCTGTAATATTATACCATTCTGGATTTGGAGTCCTATCTACTTTTTTTCTTGGATGTTTCCATGTTGGTTCATACTGATCAGGTGAAAGAATTATTTGTCTGATGTTGCTACCACCACCGTAAACTCCAGATGCTGCTCTATTATAAATGGATTGCGCTACGTCTGCCCATGCCTGAGGATCACTATCTTCAGTTCCTGCAACTGCAACTAATGTCCAAAAATCTCTACCTTTTTGAGGAACTTTAGCGACAGCACCACCATTTGAATATCCAGGAACAAGTCCTTGCTTTGGAATATTTGTACCGCCACCTGCTTTATTGATGGCCATCATGGTGTTTACGCCAAACTTTTCAACAGCACCACGACTCATAATAAATTCACCAGGGGATAACATTGCAGGAACAGTATCTGTTCCCATAGCTAAACCACCATCAGCAAATAATGGAACGAACATAGGGACACCTCCAGGGCCGACATTAGGTAATGGAAATCCTTGTCCAGGTTGCGTTGAAGTGCCTGGTGGCGAAGGAAGTCCTTTTTCTTTTTCTTCTTCAGTTGCAAAAAATTGTCCTATGAAAGGGAATCTTTTTAGGATGTTTCTAAAGTCCTCACAAAATTTCTCTACCTTTTTTTGTGTTTCTATAAACCAATCAATAACAGGTTGTAAATTTTCTCTGAGTTCTTTAAATCTATCAGGAATGCTCCTAATAAAATTAATCACATTGTTAATTATATCCTCATTATCAGGATTTGACAAGAAATCAGTTACTAATTTAATTAATGTTCCGAGCAGAGTAAATCCAAGAAATCTCAGAATGGTATTGAATACGTCACCTAATTTTTTCTTTGCTACATCTGTGGTTTTACTTATAGCACCAAAAAGTTTGCCTGCTTCTATTCTTTTCTCTCTTTTCTGTCTCTTTTCTCTTGCATCGCTTTTTCTTTCATAATCTTGTTGATCCTCTTCTAATTTATTATCATCTTTGATAACTTGAATAAGTTCATCGAGTTTTTCAATTAACTCTTCAGCAGCAGTATTCTCCTCTTTAGGAATAAGTTTACTGGTGTCAACCTTGATATCAACTGCCTTTATATCTGGTGCTTTATATCTTTGTCCAATTAGTGGATTTGTAAATGTTTTTGTTTTTAAAAACTTGTCAGGATTAATCTTACCTTTTCCTGCAATTTCAGAGTCACTTGCTCTCTTAGAGTAAACATCACCACCCTCTTCAGCAGGCGGCCTCATTGGGCCTTGAGGTTTTTGCTCAGCATTTGGAGTAAATTTTATATCCCCCTTCAACGCAACTTCCATCATGCCAGCCATGCCTCTGGCAATATCTAAAAATTCTCCACCACCTTTTATGATATCACTATCTACTTTACTCTGCTCTTTAGGAGATAATGAATTATAGTATTCAGAAAGTTTTTTAATTTGAGCATCAGAAAGTTTGGACACTAAGTCCTTACCGAGTTTATACTCGTATGCTAACCTTAATCTTTCGGATGCATTTTTATTCATAACCCGTTTTGTTGTTGCATCTTAAGTTTCTCTTCCTCCAAATGCGATCTTAAGAGTTCAACATATACGTCTCTCTCCCAAGGTATCATATTTTCAATCTCTGTTAATGAGTATTTATGATACTGCATCAAAGAAAAATTTAACTTAAAATAACTCTCCAAATTCATATGGGAGAGTGCTACGCGAAAAAACTCGCTAATCCCTCCAGAGTGACAGTGCTTTTCTTTTTAGTTTTAGGATTGACAATCTCTACATCGTGAGAAAGTTTAGGCATTGTAGAGAAGAATGTTTCAATTTGTTTGAACTGTTGAGAGTTCATCTGCTCAAGAAATTCTGTAATCTCTTTCTTTGTAAAATCATCTGTTGTCCATGCTTCATCTGAGTTATAAACCTTATCAATGCAGGATGCAATCAATTCAAATGATTGATCAACTTGATTGTCATCAGAAAGTTCGAAATTATTCTTGACAAATTGATCAAGGGAAGGATATTTCATCTCCATCATTAGAGAATCATCAATCTTGATTTGTTTAGTGTGATCTTTATCATTGGTTACTTTGATGTCATCAATACTGATTTGAACTTCGGCATACGTTTCACCATCATCTGGACAAAGAACACTAACTTCAATATCTTCTCCGACAGACTTACCACGAATGTTAAGAAAAAGAAATTCAATGTCAAACGTGGGAAGCAATTCTACCTTAACACCGCGTGTCTGAATGCATTCCTTCAGCACAGCTTTGATGGCATTCGTAATTTCTTTTGTACTATCACCCTCTAATGCCAGGACTAAAAGTTTTTCTTCTTTAACGAGAAATGGACGATACTTAATTGTTTTTCCAGTTGAAGGCAATTCCAACTCATAAGTTGGTGTGACAATTTTTGGTAAAGGCATGATATGTTATTCAGTATGAGTATTTATCGTGGTTTAAAACATTTCTCTAAAACTTCCATCAGCATTACGAACAGGAGTTCCATCAGGTAATAATAATAATCCATCACCGAAGAACGCTCCGTCCATTCTTTCACCAGTGGCAGTATCTCTCTCTACAAAGTCTGTGCCCTCTCCATTAGTATTTCCAAATGTTTGAGGAATAGAATCATTGATAACAGAATCTCTTTGCTGATCCACAGGAAGATTATCTAAAGATGAAGATGATGGAGGTGCTGATTGCGTAAAACCACCAGGAGGTATTATAACATAACGAGAAAAATTAAAGTTCACTGTGCAAAGAAGAATCTGTGATTGTTCATAACTAACTGGCATTTGATTTATAGAGATTGGATACGCATTCAAAAATTTGTATACTAAGTTATCGCCATTATAATCCCTTTCAAACTTTCTAATGAATATTTCAGTTTTATATTCTTTGGGAAAACTAACTCTATAAAAGAAATTATCCTTTTCTACATCTGTATTTTTTGGTTCGTTTACAATGAAAGCAATATAGTTTTCAAAAAAATTAATTATATTATAATCATGATCTACATAAAAAGTAAAAGACGCTGTGGTATCAAATTGTCTTCTATATACGTGTCTTTCCGTTACACCTGAACGATCATTATCAAGTGTATGTGTTGCTAATGAAGTTCCAGGAAGTGATGCCTCTCTACAAGATAAGGTGATATCCTTTTTTAATGTAGAATCATATGGAAGTCCCCTTGAGTTCATCCAACTTGCCATCGTGGAAAGTGCTCCCGAAGGAATACTAAAATGACACTCATAAGTAGAGGTAAGAGATGGGCGTAGTATACTTGCTTTCAAATCAGCAACATTTCTTGCCTTTGGTTTTGGCGTAGCCATCTAAATAGTTTTTACCGTATATATTATGTATGGGAGTAAGTAAGAAAAGTATTTTTAGTCCCTCCAATCCCAAAAAATATAAGGGAAATGCTAATAATATTATTTGCAGAAGCAACTGGGAACGTCGTTTTTGTAAGTGGTGCGACTTGACAGAAAATATTCTTGAATGGGGAAGTGAAGAGTTTTTTATTCCCTATATGTCACCAGTTGATCGAAGGGTGCATCGTTACTTCCCTGACTTTATCATAAAAGTAAAGGAAAGCACAGGACATGTAAAAACATATGTCATAGAGGTAAAACCTAAGAAACAAACAAAAAAACCAACTAGCAAATCATCTTTATTTGAATGCAAAACTTACGCTATTAACATGGCAAAATGGAAAGCTGCACGAGAGTGGTGTGCAGACAGAAGAATTGAATTCAAAATCATCACCGAAGACGAATTAGGTATCAAGTATGGAAGATGATTTTGAATTTGAAAGACAGGTAGGCGATGATAGGATAGAACCTGTCAAATCATTCATTAGAGATAAGGAAGATCCTGAAGAAATGATGATTGAAATTATGGGTATATTAAATGAAACCGTCCTTATTCCAGATGTAGGGGAAACCTATACGTTTGTCTACAACGCGAAGACTCCAAGGATTGAATACGATCAGCATCCTATGGTAGGTGTAACTGATGTATTCCGATGGGGATTTAGAGGAATAAATTTTCACTGGGATAAAATAAGAAATTACACCTGGCAAGAAATACCTGGACAACTGCATATTGTAAGACAAAGTGAAATACAATCTTTACTTGATATACCCTACGCATATTATATGAAGAACATCTAAATAGTAATAAAGTTTGCTATAATGGCTGAAGCGACTAGTAAGGTTCAATCAATTCGCATAGGTATTGGAATTCCGACAAGAGACTTCAGAACAATCACTACGCATGAAAATGGACGGATACAAAAAACTGTAATACAACAGGAAATCTCAAAAAGTACATTTGATTCATATGCGACTGATTCTGTCTTAAGCGATTTAATCGCTCAGAAACCTGGTGTTGCTCCTGATGGTTCAGATGATAGATATTTTGTGACTGTAATGGATGCAGGAGTTTTAACTAATGCAGCCGATTTTGAATTTGATGTAGCGATATCTAAATCCGGGCCAACATCATTAGGGACACAATTAGATAATTTGCAACTTGATGCTCTTGAGGATTCAACAAACATAGGAAGGTTCACATGGCGAGATGAACTCAAGAGATTTCAGCACAATGAAAGGACAGGAGAGGATCCCGTTCAGACACAATTTACTATATCAAGCGATGACTTTGATATAAAAGGAAAGCGAAACGAGAAATATGAAAATCTCTTTTATCCTGAGGATATAAGGGATACAAATCAAGATAGAATAAGATTTAGTATGTTCTATCAATCAGGTAGATCACTTTCTTTTGATTTACAAGATGGGAATAATCCATTCACATTTGGAGAAAGAAAGGTAACGACAATAGAAGGATCAGTGACACTACCTATTCAAAGTGGTATTCAAGATACAAATCAAGTTGATTATCAAAGAGGACAATTAAATCCTATCACAGGTGCTCTGGCTTCAATCGCATTAGATCCATTACAGTTTGGAAGTCAAATTGTTAACATCCTTAATATGGATGCTGGCAGAATAAGAGAGACTTTAAAAAGTGATGCGTCACAAAATATAATCAATGCACTAAGAGTTTACCTTGCTCAAACTGCAGTTGGCACTCAAGGATTAATCCCAAGAACAACTGGTGCGATCCTTAATCCTAACATGGAATTGTTACTTCAGGCACCTCAACTTAGAAGTTTTCAATTCAATTTCACAATGTCTGCAAGAGATTCAAAAGAGGCATCTCAAATCAGAAAGATCATCAGATTTTTTAAACAAGGTATGACTGTAAAGAGATCTCAAACCTCTTTGTTCATCGTATCTCCTAACATGTTTAGGATTCAATATATTAGAGATAATGATTCATCTCAAGATCATCCATCAATTGGAAAAATAAAAGATTGTGCATTAACTGCAATAAATACAAACTATACCCCTGACGGGACTTACATGACATTTGATGATCAAGCTAGATCAATGACATCATATCAAATCGGAATGCAGTTTACAGAGTTAGAACCCTTAACTGAAAGTGATTTTCTTGAGGGTGATCGTCCTGGTAGAGTTCCTAATCCAGAATCAGTAGGTTACTAATGGCAAGTTACTTCAGACTAGTCCCAGACTTTGATTATGTAAGTAGAGATGCTGATGGTAAAAGCATTGGTGATTATACAAGAGTCAAGAATCTTTTCAAAAGAGTAGAGATTCGCCAAGACATCTTAAAAAATCTAGCATTCTTTACTCAGTACAAAATACAGGGAGATGATCGTCCTGACAATGTTGCCTTTAAAGTTTATGGCGATGAGACATTTGATTGGTTAGTCTTATTGTCAAATAATATCTTAAATATTCAAAGTGAATGGCCTCTATCACAGAGAGCATTCGATGAATTTTTAATTAAGAAGTATGGAAGTATCCAAAAAACTGGCGACATTCATCACTATGAAACCAGAGAACTAAAAAATGATGATGGTAATATAATTGTTCCTAAAGGATTAATTGTACCTAAGAATTTTAAAACAGAATACTTTGACGTAAAAAGAAATCAATATGTAATTAGAGTCAATGAGGTTGATGCAATATCCAATTATACCTATGAGATTCGTAAAGAAGAAGAGAAGAGAAACATTTATCTATTAAAGAATACTTACATTGAACTTGTAATGGATGATATTCAATCACTTATGCCATATAAAAAAGGTTCTACTCAATATGTGAATAGAACCTTGAAGAAAGGAGAAGATATTAAACTGTTTGATTAACTCTCTGCGAGTTTCTGGAAGTAAGAGAGTGCATCATCTTCATCCTCATCCTTGGACGCAACTGGTGTAGGTGCGGTGATGTCAGGTGCGTTAAAGTCAGGCTTAGAGCGTGACAGAGACTCCTGAATCTGACGTTCTGCAGATTCCTTAGCAGCATAATCATCATACTCAGTCTCCTCATCTTGAGGAGTGGTAGGACGAGACTTCTGTCCCAGGACATACTTGAGACGACGCTCAAGATCTTCGTAGGACTTGAACTGATCTTCAGCAGTCAGTCCAGCAAGAGAATATTGCTTCTTCCAAATTGCTTCCATAGCATCATCATCACTCAGCAGAGGAGCAGGAGTGTCAAACTCAGACTTATCATAGTTCCAGTAACCGTCTTTCTTGACGATCTTCAGTTTGAAGTTTGCACCTTGCCAGAAGTCAAA
>Ga0160423_10000552_pt1 | contig 30763 bp, 25 predicted proteins | sample CRUFie14St8metaG_FD_108191 | JGI IMG/M metagenome (GOLD analysis project Ga0160423, IMG submission 108191) | Marine microbial communities from the Costa Rica Dome - CRUD Field 142mm St8 metaG | ecosystem: Environmental > Aquatic > Marine > Oceanic > Photic zone | place: Costa Rica: the Eastern...
AAGTAATCCTGAAGAAAGCTTACACAAAGACTCTCGATCTCCTGAAGATTTGTTGAGCCCAGAAACGAGAGCTAAAAAAATGAAAAAGCTCGGCTCAAACCGGGGCGTTGAGACAATGTTCCGTAACGCCTGTCGCGTTCATGTGGAGCTGAGTGCGATTGCTGACAGTAAGGCTAATTTTCTTATTTCGGTGAATAGTATCATTCTTATTCTAGCCGCTGCTCATGGGAAGGAAGTTGTGACGGACAAGCTGCTGTTGTTTCCTGCAGTGATTGTGATTGGTAGCTGCGTGGGTTCAATGGTCTACGCAGCCATCGTTGCACGACCTCGAGTGACTCGCGTAAGGGAAAAGGGGGAGCGGAAGCTCAATGACGAAGAAGACCCTAATCTGCTTTTTTTTGGAGGATTCACTAAAATCCAGAAAGAGGAATATGTTGAGAGTATGAGTGATCTGATCCTCAGGCCTGAAGCTATCTACCCAACAATGGCAGCTGACATCTACGATATGGGAAAGGTGCTGGAGAGGAAGTTTGAGCGGCTTCAGACAGCATACGGATATCTTCTCTATGGTTTGCCGATTGGCCTGGTTTTATTTTTAACCATCCAGACGATTCTTAAGCTGATCGAAAAGGGTGTGGTGTAGGGTTGTGGATCCTAAGCTAAGGCTTCGGAGTGAAATGGGCCATAGTGCTACGGTGACCTCATCCTGCATCGGGTCTCATATGCAAACAGTAGGGCAGACCTACCCGTTAGTTAGAGATCACCCCGCAAGAAAGTTACGGGTTCTAGGTCAACGCGATCAACGTCGCCGCTTCGGTGCTGGTCTCCGCTTTCGGACAGGCTGAGGATTTTCTTCGAGCAGCGCTGTGTAAGCGTAGTCGAAACTTTCGAGCTTCTTGCGCTCGATCTTTTGGTCGATGAAGTGTTCGACGGCCGCTGCGTTTTCCAATTCATCGGCAGTGAGGATGGTGAAAGCGTCTCCTTCCTGCTGAGCACGCCCCGTGCGTCCAATACGGTGGACGTAGTCCTCCGGGTTCTCGGGTACTCGGTAATTAATCACGTGGGTCACTCCGGAGATGTCGAGACCTCGAGCCGCAATGTCGGTGGCCACGATAATGTTGAAGGTGCCGTCGCGGAAACCTTGGAGAGCTTTGGTGCGGTCGCTCTGCTTGATGTCAGAGTGGAGTGCGGTGGGTTTGGTGCCTTCAATTTCCTTAATTCGGACAAGAAGCGTATCAGCCTCTTTTTTTGTCCGGGTGAAAATCATCATACTGTCGTAGCCAGTTTTTTGGATAAGCGCCAGAATGAGGTCATCGCGTTGGTCCATGCCGACGGGGTAGAACGCGTGGGTCACAGTTTCTGCCGGAGACTGGCGCCCGCCAACTTCGACGGAAATAGGCTCATTCAGAGCCCACTGGGCCAGCGTCTGAATCGCGCCTGGCATTGTGGCGGAAAAGAAGAGAGTCTGCCGTTCCTTCGGGCATTGATCGATGATTCTCTTTACGTCCGGAAGAAACCCCATGTCGAGCATACGGTCGACTTCATCGAGGACAAGAAATCGAACTTCGCTAAGATCGATATTGCCTTTCTCCATGTGATCGAGCAGGCGTCCGGGTGTGGCAATGATGACGTCTGGTTTGTTCTCCAAAGCTTCGATCTGGTGACCGTAGCCAACGCCTCCATGCAAGAGCATGACGTTGAGCGGCTTGTAGTAGGAAAATAGATTCATCTGGTCCTCAACTTGGGCCGCGAGCTCACGGGTTGGTTCGAGGACTAGGCACTGTGGCTTGGTTGAGGGCCCCATTTTGCAGACAATAGGGAGCGAAAAGGCAGCGGTCTTACCGGTTCCTGTCTGGGATGCACCCACGATATCTTTACCCTGTAGCGCCTCTGGAATGGCTTGGGCTTGGATCTGGGTAGGTTCATCGTAACCGGCCCGTGTCACGGCTCGCAACACTGGTCCGGAGAGTCCCAATTCTTCAAAGGAAGGCATTACGGACATAGGAGGCTTCAACCCTACCTTTCAAGAGGAATTTCTGGGAGTTTTCCCGATTTTGCCTTCGATTCCGTAGCGTTTTGACATTGTTTACTCCTCAATCAGACTCGAGGCAGTTAAAATTACAAATATTCTGTTTTTCTGAGCGGGAGACGGGGTCTAGGGTTTGGTTCTCGCAAGATGGACAACTCCTTCTACCAACCCTTTGATTTTGCTCGTGTTAACGGACTTTTGCCGGAGAGCAAAGGGGAATATCGGACCGGTTTTCAGGTAGATCGAGACAGAATTATCCACACATCGGCCTTTCGACGACTCCAGAGCAAGACGCAGGTTTTCTTCAGTGGGGAATACGATTTTTACAGAACGCGCCTGACTCATTCGATCGAAGTCGCCCAAATCGGTCGTAGCATTTGCAATCGTCTCAATCAGACTTCGCCTCTGCTGGGTGAAGGATTCCAAATTGACGCTGATTTGGTCGAGGCTTCCTGTCTGGCCCATGACATTGGGCACCCTCCTTTCGGGCACACGGGCGAACGAACCCTCCATCGGCTCATGGCTCCGTATGGTGGTTTTGAGGGGAATGCTCAAACCCTACGCATTCTGACAAGCATCTTGTTTGGACCTGATCGAGGTATGAATCCCACTCGTGGCTTCATCGATGGCGTTCTCAAATATAAAACGCTTTATGGTGAAGTTGCTGGGCAGAAGAACCACTTTTTATATGAGGAGCAGGATAAGGTGCTTCAATTTGTCACTGACGGCGCATCATTCCCAGACTCAATTCCGGCGGGAATGGCTCGCAACGGCTTCCGCTCGCTAGAATGCCAAGTAATGGATTGGGCTGACGATACCGCATACTCGCTGAACGACATTGCTGACGGAATAAACGCCGGCTTTATCACTGTGGAGAAAATTGAGCGATGGGCAGAAGGCCGTGATCTTGATGCCGATGACGAGGTGCAGGTGGAAGAGTTGCTGACTGCTATCCGGAACGATAGGGTAGAGCCGACTATCGGCAAAAAAATTGGGTCGTTTATTGCCGGAGCCAATCTCGAAGAAGTATCTGGCTTCTTAAGTGATTTGACCGCCCGTCATCGTTACCGGCTGGCCATCGGGAGAGATATAGAGAAGGCCTGTTCTCTTTACAAAGCAATCTCTCTCGATCTGGTTTTTAAAAGTCAGCAACTGCAGCAACTAGATCGGAAGTCCGACTTCATCTTGACCCGATTGTTCGAGGTATTGGTGGAGCAGTATGTCACCAGTGACAAGCCGAGTTTTAAGCTGCTTGCCGATGAAGAGGAGGAATTGCTTCGCGCCCAACCAGACGAAACGGGGCGCGCTCGTGTCATCTGCGATGTTCTTGCCAAAATGACCGATGGGATAGCCACGCGGACCTACAAGCGGCTCTTTGATGCTGACTTTGGATCGATTGTTGACCTGGTCTAATCGAGGTAGGAGGGCACCTCATCCGCGAGTTGTTGGCGCAGAGAGTTTACCCTTCAATCAGCCCCATTTCTTTTAGCTTTCGCTGCATGGTGCGGCGGGAGATGCCGAGCAGTTGAGCGGATTCAGTGCGATTGTTGTTAGTGCGATCGAGAGCCAGACGAATCAATTTTTCTTCGACGCGGGCGAGATTGAGATCTTCGTCGCTCAGGACCGGAGTGGCGGTCATTGCGGGGGTAACGTCCGAACCTCGGAAGGCCCGGTGAGAACCGTCCTGTAGAAAGGGAGGAAGGTGGCGCACACCGATTTTGGTGCCATTGGACATGACAACGCCGTGTTCGATAGCGGTGCGAAGTTCTCGAACATTACCGGGCCAGTCGTAGTCGAGAAGAAGTTGGAGTGCTTCCTGAGTGAGTTCCATTTCCGGCTTGTTGTTTTCCTCGGTGAACTCTTTGAGAAAGGCTTCGACCAGCAGAACGATGTCTTCCTTACGGTCGCGCAGCGGCGGCATATCGATGGTAACTACGTTCAGTCGGAAGAACAGATCATCCCGGAAGGTGCCCTCTTTGACCATGTCGCTGAGATCCTTGTTGGTCGCGGCAACAACCCGGACATCAACTTTAATGGGCTTGTTAGATCCGATTCGCTCGATGGTTCGTTCACCGATTGCGCGGAGCAGTTTGACCTGGGTATTGAGGTCAATCTCGCCGATCTCATCGAGAAAGAGGGTCCCGCCATTGGCTTCCTCGAATCGACCGATGCGCCGTTCGCTGGCTCCGGTGAAGGAACCTCGTTCGTGGCCGAAGAGTTCGCTCTCAAGTAACTGCTCACTCAAAGCTGCGCAATGGACCGTGACCAGTTTTGACTCGGGGCGTCCGCTGAGATGATGAATGCCACGACCAACGAGTTCTTTACCGGTTCCACTTTCCCCTCCGATCAGAACAGTGGCCCGCGTCGGGGCGACCTGCTTAATCGTTTCGAAAACGGGCTGCATTGCAGCGGAGTGCCCGATAATATTTTCAAGTCCGTAGCGATCCGTGACTTGCTCTTTGAGAGCTTGGTTCTCCTCCTCAACGCTTCGGGAACGGATCGCCCGTTTAATTACGATTTCCAGCTCGTCGATGTTGAGCGGTTTGCTGACGTAGTCGTAGGCCCCCTTCTTCATCGCTTCAACGGCGACGTCGACGGAGCCGTATGCGGTCATGAGAATGCAGACCGGTGGTTTTGGGCTGGTCAGGGTTTTGGCGATCAACTCCATCCCATCTTCACCGCCGAGGCGGAGGTCGGTAACCATGACGTCGACCGATTCGTTTTTGAGCACTTCGTTGGCTTCCGCGGTGTTGGCAGCGACATAAACATCAAACTCGTCCTCCAGCGAAAGGCGGAGTCCATCTCGTGTGTTCTTTTCGTCGTCCACGATTAGGACGGTATTGTCAAAATAATCCATAGATCAGGAAGTGACATCGATATCGATCACGGGTGAGGGTGTTTCTGATTTTTCGGGGAGAAACCGCATGAGTTTCTCAACGCGTGGGAGGTAGACTGTAACTTTAGTTCCCTTTCCCTCACGACTGGCAAATTCTATTTCGCCTCCGTGTTCGTGGACGATACGCCTTACGATCATCAGCCCAAGGCCAGAGCCAGTTTTCTTCGTGGTGAAGTAGGGGTCGAAGACACGGCTGACTTGGTCGCCCGGAATACCAGGTCCATTGTCTACGAAGTTAAGGAAAACGTTCTCATCGTCGAAGCCGTTGCGAATAGTAAGCTCTCCGTCGGAACCCACGGCTTGAGCGCTGTTGCGAACGAGATTGTAGAAAACCTGTTTCAGTTGGTCGCGATCAGCGTTGACGAGGGGGAGGTCATCATCGAGTTCCAAAGTGATGGCAATGCGCCGATCGGCGATCTCCGGTCCGATGAAGTTTATCGCTTCATTGATCACTTCGTTAATGTCCGTTGTCTCAAGGTTGGGACGAGTTGGCCGAACCGCGCTGAGGAATTTTTCGACAATAAAGTCGAGTCGCTTGATCTCGCTTCGGGAGATTTCGATGGACTCTAAAAGCTCAGCGACGAGTTCCGGATCGGCATTCTTTCGAATCTTCCGTTCAGCAACTTGAAGGTGAATGTTGAGAGAGTTGAGTGGATTTCCAATTTCGTGAGCGACCCCCGCGGCAAGGCTTTGCACGGCCTGAATTTTTTCAGATTCGATTTCTTTCATCTGTCGTTCGCGGGAACGGGTGTTGTCACGAAGGATGATGACGAAGCCGCCGAGCTCTTCCGTATCCGCCGTTTCCACCTCATCATCGTGGGCTAGGGGGGCGATGTAGAAGTTCAAAAAGCGCAATTCCGGGTAACGCACAACAAGGTCACGATTCACTACACCGCCGGTTGCGGTGACGTCGTCCCAGGCAATCCCCGGGAAGAGCTCGGAGACATTTTCTTGAAGCGCATTTCTGTTCTCAAGCCCGAAGAAGTCGCAGGCCGCTTGGTTGATGTAGTGGATCGATCCGCTGGGGCCGGTCACAATGACGCCCTCTCGCAGCACCTCAAAGACATTCTCGAGCAGGCCTTTCTCTTGGACTGCTTTTAGAACGAGGCGCTGTATCTCCTCCGGCTCAAGTTTATCGAGCCGATCAATCAGTTTGTCGATTATCCCGGGATTCATGTAGAGTAGGGAAATTCAGGAGCTCAAAATGAAAGAGAGACAAAACGACGCGGGCAGTATCATACTGGCGCTCACCACATTTCCAAACCAAGAAGTGGCGAGACAAATTGGCACACAAATTGTGGGGGCGCAACTGGCGGCCTGTGTCAATATCCTACCGGGTGTGGAGTCAATTTATGCTTGGAAAGGTATGGTTGAACGGGAATCGGAACTGCTAGGGCTCATCAAAACTACCAATGAAAACTGGGAAGCGCTCAAGAACTGGATAGGAAAACACCATCCCTACGAAGAGCCTGAGTTGATAGCGATTCCAGTGGAAAAAGGGGCGGCTGGCTACCTAGACTGGGTGCGAGCGTCTGTCGCAGGTGATCGATGAGGGATTGTCAGACTGCGGAATCACGGTAGACAAACGATCATCCTGAGGCATAAGTCTCCCCTCTCCAACATGAGACCTGCAGAAAAGTGAGTCTAATCGTCCAGAAATATGGTGGCACGTCCGTTGGGACGCCTGAGCGCATTGTTAATGTGGCGCGCCGCATTCTTGCTACCAAAGAAGCGGGCAACAAGGTGGTCGCCGTAGTTTCAGCGATGTCAGGTGTGACCAACAACCTGATCAAGTTGGCCAATGAAGTGACGGGCGATGCTGACCCAACCGAGCGTGAGATGGATGTGCTGCTTTCGACCGGAGAGCAAACTACGATCGCTCTCACGGCGATGGCTCTGAACGCCATGGGAGCTAAGGCTGTTTCTTTGACGGGCGCTCAGGCCGGCATCAAGACCGATGGCGTTCACACTAGAGCCCGCATCTCGAATATTTCTCCGGAAGGGGTGCACGAGCTGCTTGATGACGATAATATCGTTATCCTTGCCGGCTTTCAGGGGGAAACTCTTGACGGTGAGATCACCACTCTGGGGCGCGGAGGGTCCGACCTGACTGCCATCGCGATGGCGGCAGCGATCGATGCTGACCTTTGCCAGATCTTTACCGATGTCGACGGTGTCTATACCTGTGATCCTCGTGTGGTGCCGGACGCTCGCAAGATTGACGAAATCAGCTACGACGAAATGCTGGAGATGGCCAGCTCGGGCACGAAGGTGATGCAGTCCCGCTCGGTGGAATTTGCGAAGAAGTTTGGTGTGACCTTTGAGGTTCGCAGTAGTCTAAATGATAATCCGGGAACAATCGTAAAAGAAGAAACCATGAGCATGGAATCTGTTGTCATCCGTGGCGTTAGCTTGGAGCGCGCCCAAGCCAAGGTCACAATCTCCGCCGTCTCGGACACACCGGGAACGGCCAGTATGATTTTCGGCGCGGTCTCCGACGCCAATGTCATCGTCGATATGATCGTTCAGAACGTGTCCAAGACAGGAATCACGGATATCTCTTTCACGGTGAACGAGGCAGATGTTGGCAAAGCCGAAGAAGCTCTCAAGCCTGTCCTCGCCCAACTTGGTGAAGAAGCCACGATTGAGGCTCAAGATGGAATCGCTAAGCTTTCTGTCGTTGGTATCGGGATGCGCTCACATTCCGGTGTTGCCGCGGAGATGTTCAAGGCCCTCTCAGAGGGCGGGGTGAATATCGAGATGATTTCCACCTCCGAAATTAAGGTGACAGTAACTGTGTCAGAAGATCAGATCGATAAGGCGGCTCAAGTCATGCATGACGCGTTTGGCCTCGCTGAGGCTTAATTCCAATCTGCGCAGGGCGTCTTTCAGGAACGCGCCCTTGTTGGTGTTGGGCGAAATGCGATCAGTTACCTATGATTCGGATACTACTTTCACTTCTGACCTTTGCAGCAGCCGGTTGGCTCACTGCTGAGGATCGCCCTAATATCCTCTGGATTTCGGCAGAAGATATCGGCCCCCATTTTGGCTTTGCCGGTGACAAGCATGCCATCACCCCTCATCTCGACGAGTTGGCGAGTCAGGGCACTTACTACTCGAACGCGTTTACCAGTGCCGGTGTCTGCGCTCCCTGCCGGTCAGGAATCATTACCGGGATGTTTCAGAATTCGATTGGCACGCATCATATGCGCTGCAATGCCAAGCTCCCTAATTGGTTGAGGCCGTTCCCCATGTATCTGCGCGAGGCGGGTTATTATTGTTCGAATGCTTCTAAGACCGACTATCAGTTCTCAGACCCAGGCAAAGATGAGATCTGGGACGTGTGTGGCGCAAAGGGCCATTGGAAGAACCGTGAGGAGGGCCAACCGTTCTTTGCGGTCTTTAACTTTACAGGATGTCATGAGAGTGGCATCGCGAGCGAATCCAAGTATAAGAGTGTGACAGAGAATTTGACCAAGGAGCAACGCCAGGATCCTGAGGCGCTTGATACATTGCCGCCGTATTACCCTGACACACCCATTGTTCGTGAGGATTGGAAGCGGAACTACGAGTTGATTACCGCCTTCGATACTTTTGCGGGAGAACTCATCCAAGAGGTCAAGGATGCGGGCGAGTGGGAAAATACGATCATCATGTTCTGGTCAGACCACGGCGTCGGTTTGCCGCGGGCTAAACGCTGGCTCTATGATTCTGGAACTCATGTTCCGCTAGTGGTTCACGTGCCGGAAAAGTTCATAAGTTTTCGTACTGCCGAGCCGGGCGAAACGGATGACCGTCTTGTCAGTTCAGTCGATTTTGGGCCATCTGTGCTGACCCTTGCCGGTATTGAAGTGCCGGAACACATGCATGGCTCCAGCTTCCTCGGGGATGCACCTGAGCGCGACTACGTCTATGGGGCTCGCGATCGCATGGACGAGCGCTATGACATTATTCGGACGGTGCGTGACAAAAAGTATCGCTTCGTTCGCAACTTCGAGCCGCTCAAGCCATACTACCAGTACATGAATACGCCGGAGAAAGGCGCGACCATGATGGAAATCCGCAAGGCTGAAAAGGCAGGAACCCTAACAGGAGCTGCGGCACTTTTTTCAATGGGGTCGAAGCCAGTTGAGGAGCTCTACGATCTTGAAGCGGATCCCCATGAGGTGAACAACCTCGCTGCCGATCCGGCATATGCTGAAAAACTAGAAGAGCTCAAGGGAGCTCTCTTTAAGTGGCAACTCGAGATCGGTGACATCGGATTGATTCCTGAATCTGAGATCACAGCGCGCGAAGCTGCCGCTGGTGCGACCTATGCGATTTTGCATGGCGAAACTGATCAAAGTGAGCTGATTTATACGCTAACAGCCATTGCGACTTCAGCTTCCGAAGGGCAGGAGGCCTTTGCGGATCTGTTGGCCGCATTAAATTACGAGGATGCTGCTGTCCGTTACTGGGGCGCAACTGGGTTTGGGAATTTTGCCGAAGAGGCAAGTGAATTTGAAGGTGCGAGGGAAGCACTCAGGGTGGCTCTGAATGACGAAGCTCCGGCCGTTCGAATTGCTGCAGGCCGTGCTCTCTGCCGGATGGGAGATGATCCCAAGGCGCTGCGTGTGGTGGCCGATGCCATGAAGGGGGGCAATGAGTGGGCTCGCCTCGAGGCTGCAATAGTTCTTGATGAGCTGGATGAGGGTGCTCGTCCTGTTCTGAAAGATCTTCAGGCTGGATTGGATAAGCAACCTAACAAATACATTGTTCGCGTTTCGAACAAGGCAGTGAACGATTTGCTCGGCACCGATAATAAGGTACCGTAGCGGATGCCTGATCCGTCATCACTGGATGCTGTTCTCATTGCGGGAGGAAAGTCCTCCCGTTTTGGGGAGGATAAGGCTTTCCTTGACTGGAATGGAGAACCGCTTTTCCAACGCCAGTTGAAGAAGTTGCTGGCATTGGGGCCCAATCAACTTTGGTTGTCTGCCAATGGGGACCAGGATTACGGCGAACTACCGAACGGGGTTATTCGCGTTGATGACGACGACGAAGGTCTCGGTCCGTTTGGCGGTTTGTTAAATGTTTTCAAGCGAAGCGAAGCTGAGCGAATTGTTGTCCTCGGCGTTGACTTGCCACTCATGGAGGAGGGCTTTCTTGCGAAGTTGGTAGATGATGATTCCGGTATTGTTCCGAAAACGCAGCGATACTGGGAACCCCTCGCTGCGGTCTATCCACGCGAAGCGATGTTGGCAATTCTTGAATCAGCAATGGAACAGGGTAATCGGAAGTTGCAGCGCCTTCTCGACAAGGCGGAGCAGAGCGGAGTTACGAGGGCCTACGCAGTGAGCGAGGGGGAGGGCCTTCTCTTTACCAATTTGAACAGCCGCGAGGATCTCGAAAAGATTGATCCTCATCGTAGGGATGAAGGGTTGAACCTGCGCCGCTACCGCGTCGAGCGGGGTTGGGTTGAGGAGGGTGACCGGGTAGCGATGGAAGAGCCCCTCGAAGTTCGGGTGAACGGTCAAAGCGTTGCTGTGATGATGCGGACACCGGGTCATGATGAGGAATTGGCCACGGGATTCCTTCTCACTGAGAGCGTGATAGAGTCGGCTGATGATATCGCAGAGATTCAACATCGTCCCGACCTCGATCCGGAGGCAGTCGGCAATTCGCTCGAGGTCACGCTGAAGAAGGAGACCGATCTGAGTGAACTGACCCGTCACGTTTTTACGTCGAGCAGTTGCGGGGTTTGCGGCAAGGCGACAATCGAATCGGTATTTCAGCAGTTTTCACCGATTGAGCGTGGGATAACGCTGAATTCTGACTTTCTTCTCGAGCTGCCGGGTAAGTTGAGAAAACAGCAGGAGACCTTCGATCGGACGGGTGGTTTGCATGCCTCTGCCTTGTTCTCGACAGAAGGGGAGTTGTTATTGCTAAGAGAAGATGTGGGGCGTCACAATGCGTTGGACAAGGTGATTGGCCGGTCTCTGCGAGACCAGATTGATTTATCAAAAGTGGTATTGTTAGTGAGTGGTCGGATTTCTTTTGAACTGATGCAAAAAGCTCTCGCCGGAGGCATTCCAGCAGTTGCGGGAATCTCAGCGCCGAGCAGCCTGGCGGTGAAATTGGCCAGAGACAGCGGGCAAATCCTGGTCGGGTTCCTGCGCGAGCGCGGGTTTAATGTCTACTCGGGCGAGGTGGAGTAGATGGGTGCTCCGCCCGCGGAGGATGCTACATTTCGCTGGCGACAGCTGCGGCGATTATTAAAAAGTAGACAATCACGAACAGGACGCTGAGAACGATCCCGACATACCCGGTGATGATACCAGTCAGTGCCATTCCGGCATTTGAAGCCACCGTTGGATTTTCAAGCGCCCGCTTGCGGGCGATGTGACCACAAACAACTCCGGCGATACTGAAAGGAGTGAAGCAGGAGAGAATACCCAGAATGCCAAAGACGAGAGCGCAGACGGATACGGAATCAGTTTGTGATTGGTTGGCTACCAAGCCTGGTTCCGGTTGAGTTGCAGTAACAATATTGCCGGGTTGTGCTGAACTAAGGGAAGGTGGCAAAGAATCGCCCGCAAACAAGTCGGGCCGAACTTCTGAGCAGGGCTGCCACTCGGTCATGGACTCGTTCCAGACCAACGTGGTGGGTTTAATGGTTTGCGAAGCAACCAACTCTGGGAGCTGGCTCTCTTCGACGGATACTTGGCTATCCGAATTGTCAGCGTAATACCAATTCATGCCCGTGCTAGAATAGAAAGGTTAGGCCTTTAAGGCGAATTCTTTTCTTTTTCGATATCAGGTAAAGGTGCAGTAGCCACGGAAGGTCTCGAGCCGTTCGTTAAAGGCCTCCTCGGTCAGCGCTTCTACCGCATGAGTACTGAAGCTCTCGCAAGTGAAGCTTGCCACGATGGTTCCTCGGGCAATAGCACTGGTGAGATCTTCAAAGCTGAATTCTTCTTTACCAAGGCTGGCGAGATAGCCTGCAAAACCACCAATGAAAGTATCGCCAGCTCCCGTGGGATCGAAGACGTCGTTCAGAGGGAAAGCGGGGCAAGTGAAAAATTTGTCCTCACCGAAAAGCATGGCGCCGTGTTCGCCCTTTTTTACGATCACATACTTGGGTCCCATCTCCCGGAGCGCCTTTCCGGCGCCCACGATGTTGGAGGTGTCCATCATCAGTTTAGCTTCACTGTCATTGAGGACGAGGAGGTCGATTCGTTGAAGAAGGCGTTCAAGCTCATCGCGGGAAATCTGAATCCAGAGATCCATGGTGTCTGCGATAGTGAAAGAGGGGTTGTCTCCGAGTTGGTCGATCACCTCGAGCTGGTTGAGGGGGTGGGCGTTGGCAAGTAGGTTGATCTTGGCACCTTTCTGGGAGTCCGCTACCGCGGGCCTCCAGGATTCGAGAACATTGAGGGCCACTTCGAGAGTTTCGCGATCGTTCATGTCCTCCATGTATTCGCCGCTCCAGCGGAAGGTCTCCCCTTCGGAAAACTCGATACCCTCGAGGTTGATGTCACGGCTCTTAAGAAGGGTGAGGTGCTCCTCAGGGAAGTCGTGTCCGACAACGCCGACGATTCCGGAGGGGCCAAAGAAGCTGGCAGCGATCGCGGCATAGGAGGCAGAACCTCCAAGGAGATTCTCCTGGGAGGCTTTCTGCGTTTTAACGTTGTCGATAGCGATGGATCCTGAAACAAGAACACTCATGATGTCGGTAGGTTGGAATAATTAAAAATTCAAAGTGTGTCAGCCAGAAGGGCTTTGGACTCGCGGACATAAGCAGCAATATCAGACGCTTGCAAGATCCCGGATACAATGACAGCTCGTTTTGCTCCGGCATTCATGACCTGATTTAGGTTCTCTTTTTTGATCCCACCGATACAGAAAATGGGAAGATCGGGGTGCGATTCGTGGACCTGACTGATTTCTTTGATGCCGATGGGCGTGTAGGTCGGCTTGGTGGGAGTCGCAAAGAGGGGACCAAATCCAATGCAGTCGGTTCGAGGATCAGCCGCTGCTGCAGCCGCCTGCTCAACACTGTGAGTGGAGCGCCCCACTAGCATGTCATCTCCGACAATGTACCTTACTTCATCCATGGAAGGGTCATCCTGACCCACATGGACTCCATCGGCTCCGATTGATGCGGCGATCTTAGGCGAATCGTTGACGATGAAAGGAACGCCTCCGCCATGGCAGATTGGCAGGAGTTTACGGGCCCAGCGCTCGATATCGGAATCAGAGTAGCCTTTGGCTCGAAGCTGGATGATATCGATACCACCTGCAATCATTTCGCGAGTGACGCGTTCGAGGTCAGCCGGTTGGGTATAGCCGAGGTCGACGATACCATAGAGCTGGGCGGGAAAGAGGAGGGAGCGAGCCATTGAAGGACTCAACATGGTCGAGTGGTGGAGTCAACAGAGGGTTGAGTTTGGAATCACTCCTCTTCTTCAGGGTCAGCCGAGAAACTGCCCGCAGCCGGGCTGAAGTCCCAAGGTTTTGTATCACCGCCCATTTTGTCAAGAAAGGCGCCGCTGGAGAAAGCGATGAAGAAGTTGTTATCGCCGGATTCATTGCGGGTCTCGTTGTAACGCTTTTGCATCAAGGGAAGCAGTGGACGAGCTTTTTCACCTAGCAGTTCGATGGCGCGGCAGGCGCGCAATGCGGCCCACCATTTTTCATTGTAGAGTTCGCGGGCCAGCACTTGGAGAGCAACCGCGCGATGTTTTTCAGACTCAGCTGCCATCCACGAGGACATCTCGATGCGAACTGGAGCAATGTAGTCGTCCATGTAGTCGTAAAGATCTTCAAGAAGGTCCTGGTCTTCAGGAAAGGCGTAGCGCAAACCGATGATGCTCCAGTAACGTGAGGAAGGGTCGCCAGAGCGGGCCAGTGTGAGCAGTTGTTCACGACTGGTGGTGCCGACAAGATCGGCGGCGGCCCAGGCAGATTTAAGGTCAGGGCGGTGGTTGCTGCCGCCATTGTTGATGGTCAGAATATCAACGCCTTCGTCCTCTATATACTGAGCCATGATAGCTTCTGGCAGAGCGCCGTTATCTTTAATCTCCATGCGCTTCCGGATCAGTTCGGCACGATGAGCGTTGAGAGCTTTTTTCTGCTTATTGCTCATCTCGGTGAGCATCAGATTGTTGATATTTTCCGGGTCGCTGCTGATATCATAGAATTCCTCCGCAGCCCGAGTGGCGTTGGTGTAGTGGCGCTGTGCCATTGAGAGAGTTTCGGAATTTTCGTCAGCGTGTCGCGTGATGTTTCGACGAATATCAGCGAGGTCAGAGAAGACGCTTGGGGGATTCCAGGAGAGGTGCGGCATGTAGTTGCGAATGTAGAGATACTGCTTGGAACGAACCGAACGGGCCATGTCGAAGACTTCGTCAACGCGGTCGCGAAAGCCGTAAAGGTATTCGGGTGCGTCATCAGCGTCAGGCCCGATAAAGACGCTACCCTGCATGTAATCCGGAACTTCCAGTCCAACCATGGAGAGTAATGTGGCTGGAAAGTCGACAAAGGTCACTAGTCGTCCGATTGATTCCCCGGGTTTGGCTGGCGCGAGGTGCTGCCACCTTTCGGGGAAACGAATCATCAGAGGCACGTGCATACCTGAATCAGTAAGGAGGCGTTTGTGCCGCGGCATCCCAGAACCATGATCGGAGTAGAAAAAGACGATGGTATTGTCGGCGACCCCCTCATCTTCCAACTCCTTGAGCCGATCGCCGATCTGTTGATCCATCGCTGTGACGCAATCGTAGTAGCGAGCTAACGTTTTACGGACAATCGGTGTGTTGGGGTAATAAGGAGGAATGGGAGCAGTGTCAGGATTGTGGAAGAGATCTTCGGATATAAGGGATTGGACATGTTGTTCAAAAGCCTTATGAGGCCAAACCGCAGTGCGTGACTGGTGAGAGGTCATGTGATTGAAGACCGCAAAGAAAGGTCGCTGGCCTCGCTCCTTAGAATTCCAATGAGCGGCATCGCTGTTTTCGTTCCAGGATTCTTTGATGAGCCGGGCGATGCTGCCCGTATTGTAATCCGTCTTCACATTGTTGGTGGCATAGTAGCCGGCTTTTCGAAGATAGGCTGAGTAGCCTGTGACATTGTCGGGCAGTGGAAAAGCGGAACGCATCTGGTGGGTCCCCGAACTGGGAGCCCAGATCCCCGTAATCAACGTAGATCGGGAGGGAGAGCAGACTGGTGACGCAGCAAAGGCGTTGGTGTAGCGGACAGATTCTTTAGCGAATTGGTCGAGATTAGGGGTGGTGGCGTATTCGTCGCCGTAGCAACCGAGGGTAGGACTCATGTCCTCAGCAGTGAGCCAGAGGATGTTTGGAAATGCCTCAGTAGCGTTGGCCTCGGGAGAGGGGGCGGGTAACTCGCGAGCCTTGATGTTGCGAAAGCGGATCGTCCCTCCTTTGCCGTGATGCTGGATACCGAAGTAGCCGTTGAGTGATTGAGCGTCGGTTACTTGCGCGATCCTGACGTCATTGACAAAAGTGGTGATAGAGGGGCCGTCGCAAACAACGCGATAGGTGTTCCATTGACCTTCCTGAATCACTCCATCAATCTTTCCAAGGAAATCTTTTTGTTCCTCTTTCTTCGGGTAAAGCCACCCTCCCATGCCAATGGCGTAGACGCCACCGTTCTCACCGGGGACATCTCCTTCGATTTCGATCTGGTATCCCTTTGGTTTACCTTCTTCTCCTAAAATTCGGAAAGAGAATCCGGTATTCAGCCCGGCTTCCTTGGCATCTTCCGGTAACAGGACCTCGACAGAGGCCTCAAAGTTGTCCATCTGAAGTTGACTAGTCACCCAGACATTCTTGGTCGCTAGTAAGTGAATCTCTCCGTCGATGGCTTCAAATGTTTCCACCTCTTCCCGAGGGGTCCAGCCCTCGGTATTTTTACCGTTGAAAAGGTTGACCCATTCAGCGGCGAAACTGGGCGAGGAGATGGCCAGAACGAGGACCAGGAGCATCGAGAACTTCATGGCATCACGGTAACGAATGGTGAGGTGATGCAAAGGTAAAATGGAAGCGAATGGTCACGCGATCACCTTCTCAACAAGACGAAATCGGTTGTCGTATTCGCCGCCGTTATAAGTGCGGCAACAGTCGTAGCAGGCAACAGCTCGTTTGATCTTGCGAACGCGTTCGACCACTGAGCCGCAGACCGGACACTCGTAGGTGTAAGAGCGCTTCATCTTGCGAGACGGGAAGTCGAGATTGTGACAACGATCCTCATCAGGGATTCCGAGGTCGCGGCAGGCTTGCTTCCACTCTGGCCCGTGGGGAAGAATACGTTGTCCGTCTGCTCTTGCGTAGGATACAAGGTGAGCCAACTCGTGAAGAAAGGTGCCGAATATTTCGCGATCTCGACTTGCTTCAGGCAGATCCTGAAGCTTCGGGTTAAGCTCGATCTGGTCCGTTTGAAAGAAGGCTCGGCCGGCGGCAGTGCGCATGCGAGAGTTCCACGAAACAGAGACTCTCTCAGCGAGTTTTGGAAGTTCCAATTCCATCGCGTAGAAGACCGCGATGCGGATCAGGAACCTATCAGGACCGGACCTTGGGTGGACCACCTTTGGCACTCTGGTGGGTAACCTAAAGGATGCTTCGGGTAATGGTCTCGCAGCAGGCGCCGACGTAAGTGGTGCCGCGTGGTGATCTTCAGAAGTCAGGCTACTGCTTTCAAACAGTTCCAGTTGCTCGGACATGATGGGAGGGGAACCTACTTGGGGCTGGCGTAAGGTACGGTTTCACCTGTGCGTTTGTCGATGATATTTATTTCTTCACCGACAGTTGTCACAAAGGAAAATTCATCCACACTTTCGCGAAGGAAGACGTTTGCTCCGACGGTGGAGGATTCTCCGATCACCGTTTTCCCCCCCAGCACCGTCGCGTGGGGGTAGATCACAACATGATCCTGAACATCAGGATGTCGCTTGTTACCTTTGACAATGCGACCGTTTTCATCTTTTGGAAAGTTGCGGGCTCCCAGAGTAACGCCGTGGTAGAGCTTCACATGGTTACCAATGGTGCAAGTTTCCCCGATGACCACGCCGGTGCCGTGATCGATGAAGAAGTGCGTTCCGATGGTGGCACCCGGGTGGATATCGATTCCGGTCAGACTATGTGCATACTCCGTCATTATCCTTGGGATTAACGGGACGTCGAGTTTGTAGAGACAATGGGCGCAGCGTTGAATTGCGATCGCCTCAATACATGGGTAGGCCAGAATGATTTCATCGAAGTTCTTTGCGGCGGGATCTCCCTCGTAGGCTGCTTCCACGTCGGTCTGAAGCAAACGGCGAAGCTCGGGTAGATCACTCAAAAACTCGCAGACGAGATCATGAGACTGGGTTGCAAGGCCTGCATGGGATTCGCCACTTTCGTCATCACGTAGACGCAGGGTTTTGGCGATTTCCATTTCGAGAGTCTCCATAAGAGATGCAATAACCTCGCCCGTGATCATTTCCAGTTCGTCCGTCGGAATTGGTTCTTCGTCGTGATAACCGGGGAACAATACCTGCAGCAATGACTCGCAGGTGGCGATCACCTTGCGCTTTGAGGGGAGGTTTGCACTGTCAATTCGGTTGATACCTCCGATCTCATGATAGGACGATACAAGTGAATCGATTATTTTTTGCTTTCCGCAATCCATGTGTGTTCAAGAAGGTAGGCAGAGAGAGGCTATTTCCAAGGAAAAGCTTAATACGATTTGAATGATATTTTGCGTGAACTTGTCGATTACTTCAAATTACTGCCTCCAGAAAATCAGTAATTGGGAGGGTTTGGGAGGAAATATGTCAGATCGTGAGACTTTTTTGGGTCAATGCTCACAAAGGTTTCGCAAGAGAGTTTCAGACGTATAATTGTCGATTTTGAAATCTTCCCTCAATACTCGGCCCCATCTTGACCTAGCGTTTATCGCTTTAGTTTGGTTCGTTTGGTTGGTGATCACTGCTGGCGCAGACCGTTGGGCATTGTTTGTCGACGATTGGTTCATGCCTGTGACTATGGCCTTTGGTTCCTTCGTGGCGGGCTCGACGAGTCAGGGTGGCGGAGCGATCGCATTTCCGGTGATGACACTTGGATTCGATATTGATCCAAGAGGCGCGCGCGATTTTTCGATGATGATTCAATCGATTGGCATGACCTCGGCAACGATGGCGATCTTGTGGAGGAGAATACCGATCGAGAAAACAGCGCTGCTGGTTGCTGGACTTGCAGGCGCTGTGGGGATTGTCTTTGGCCTCGAAGTGGTTCAATTCTGGTTTGAGTCAACACCGACCAAGGTGTTCTTCGTTTCGCTCTGGCTCGCCTTCGGAGTCGCTCTTTGGACGATCAATCGGGTCAAAGGATCGATAAAACGTGAGTCATTGGCTGATCGGAACCCAGGCACGTTGATTTGCCTGGTCTTGGCAGGATTTGTGGGCGGTACGGTTTCCGGGCTGCTCGGTAGCGGTCTCGATATTTTCGTCTTTGCTGCCCTTGTCCTTGGTTTCCGGGTCTGCGAAACGGTGGCGACTCCGACTTCGGTTATTCTGATGGCAAGCAACAGTGTGGTCGGATTTCTCTGGCGCCTCAGTGGTAGAGGGGGTGAAGCAATAGCTCCCGAGATTTGGAATTACTGGTGGGTTTGCATTCCTGTTGTAGCGATCGGAGCCCCGCTGGGAGCACGCTTCATTTCAAATCGCGGTCATCTCTTTGTGGTAAGGCTTTTGCTCGTCGTGATCGTGGCCCAGTTTCTCGGGGCGGTGCTTATTATAAGTTTCGATGGGCCTCTGATCGCGTTGGCCATGGCAACCTTTGGGTTGGGAGTCGCACTTTTTCTGCTTTGCTGGCGTTGGGGGCGACACTATGCCTGACTCTTTAATTAGGTCCCAAAGTAACGATCCCCCGCATCACCGAGCCCGGGAATAATGTAAGCATTTTCATCGAGTCGCTCATCGAGCGCGGCGGCAAAAACGGGAATATCAGGGTGGCGTTCCTCGAAGGCGGCGACGCCTTCAGGTGCAGCGATAAGGCAAGCGAAGCGCAGGCGCTCAGCCCCAGCCTTCTTGAGCTCATCAGCGGCGTCGGCAGCACTGCCGCCGGTCGCGAGCATCGGGTCAATGAGGATGACCTCGGCCTCTGCGATGTTGGCTGGCAGTTTACAGTAGTAGCTGTGTGGTTGATGCGTTTCTTCGTTGCGGTAGAGCCCAATGTAGCCGACTGAGGCTTCGGTGAGTATCTCGGCGAAACCATTGAGCATACCGACGCCGGCTCGTAGAATAGGAACGAGCACGATCGGTCGTTCGAGGTCGTATCCGTCGGTTTTCTTGAGTGGAGTTTCCACTTCAATGATGGTGGTTTCGAGATCTTTGGTGACTTCGAAGGTCATCAACCGGGCGACGTCGTGGAGGGCATAGCGGAACTCAGCGGTAGCGGAATCAACGGAACGAATATGAGTGAGCCGCTCGCGGATGATGGGGTGGTCAACAAGGGTCATCAGAGAAGTCTGCGCGGTTTTATCACTGTCTGCCTTTGGGGTGATCAGTGATCCGAAACGGCGAGTTCTTCGCCCTCCTTCTCCGGTTGACGAATGTTCTCAACCATATCAATGACATCTTGCGGCGGGGCTTTATTGAAGGAGCAGACGGCAAGAGCGACGGCAAAGTTAATCAGCATGCCAAGCGTTCCGATACCTTCAGGAGAGATTCCGAACCACCAGTTCTCAGCGTTATTGGCATCCGGGTTGATGAATTTGAAGTAGATGATGTAGGCCGCCGTGAAGACGATTCCAACAATCATTCCGGATATCGCACCCTCTTTATTCATGCGCTTACTGAAGATGCCGAAGATGATGGCGGGAAAGAATGAGGCAGCGGCCAGGCCAAAGGCGAAGGCGACTACTGAGGCAACGAAGTCAGGAGGATAAACCCCGAAGATGCCTGCTATGACCACGGCAACACCGGCGGCACACCTTGCAATGAGCAATTCTTGTTTGTCGCTTATTCCGGGGGCAAACGTCTTTTTGACCAAATCGTGAGATACTGAGGTCGAGATAACGAGAAGCAGTCCTGCTGCAGTGGAAAGTGCTGCAGCCAATCCACCTGCAGCTACTAGAGCAATAACCCAGTTCGGAAGCTTGGCGATTTCGGGATTTGCCAGAACCATAATATCTTTATCGACGTAAAGCTCGTTGGCTCCTTCGGTCGGCTGGTTGGTTAGGAGGCGTTCTTCATTTTTTCCTCGTTTGTCTCCATCAAAAACGGGCTTTCCGACTAGGGAGTTACCCTTGGTGTATTGAATGATACCGTCGTCGTTTTTGTCCATCCATGCGATGAGCCCGGCGTTCTCCCAAGACTTAAGCCACTGGGGAGCCTCTGCGTATGGTTTGTTCGGGACCGTTTCGAGCAGATTGGTTCTTGCGAATACCGCAACCGCAGGAGCGGTCGTGTAGAGAATAGCGATGAACAAGAGAGCCCAGAAAGCTGAGACACGTGCTGCACTCACCTTTTTTACGGTGTAGAAACGAATGATAACATGGGGCAGACCGGCAGTTCCGACCATGAGGGCCATGGTGATGAAAAACAGGTCCGTTGTCGATTTAGTGCCTTGTGTGTAAGCATCGAAACCAAGTTGAGTGCTGAGCCCGTCCAACTTGTCGAGGAGGGCGATTTCTTCACCTATCACGTTGGAGCCCAATCCAAGCTGAGGAACAGGGTTCCCTGTCAACATTACCGAGATAAAAATGGCGGGAACCATGAAGGCAAAAATGAGAACGCAGTATTGTGCGACTTGAGTGTAGGTGATGCCCTTCATCCCCCCGAGTACGGCGTAGAAGAAGACAACTGTCATTCCGATGAGCACTCCCCAGGTGATTGGCTCAAACCCGAAAAGCATAGGGCCTTCAACTTCTGAGAAAAGGAAGCGAGAAAACACCACACCCACGCCGCGCATCTGCCCGCAGACATAGGTGAAGGAGATGAAGATCGCGCAGATGAGTGCGACCAATCGGGCCGTTTTCGAGTAGTAGCGATCGCCGACAAAATCCGGCACCGTAAATTGTCCGAATTTTCTGAGGTAAGGTGCCAGAAGAAGCGCCAGGAGCACGTAGCCTCCGGTCCAACCCATTAAGTAGCGAGAGCCATCGAAGCCGTCGAACGAAATGATTCCCGCCATCGAGATGAATGACGCGGCCGACATCCAGTCAGCAGCGGTGGCCATTCCATTGGCAAGGGCAGGGACGCCGCCTCCTGCCACGTAAAATTCGCCTGTTGATGCGGCACGAGCCCAGATCGCAATGCCGATGTAGAGGGCAAAGGTGAGGCCGACAATAAGGTAGGTCCAGGTTTGAACGTCCATGCAGTAAGTAGAGAGCTGGGGCTGGTTGGTTAGGGAGGGTTTTAATCCTGCGTTGAACCGTATTTCTTATCCAGTTTGCTCATCATGCGAACGTAGACGGCAATTAGGATGACAAAGACATAAATACTGCCTTGCTGAGCAAACCAGAAGCCGAGTTGAAAGCCTCCCAATTGGATCTTGTTGAGTTGGTCGACGAAGAGAATACCGCAGCCATAACTGACGATAAACCAGATGCCCATGAGAATTCCGACGATGTTCAAATTGGATCGCCAGTATTCTCCATTGGATTTTGAAGTGGGTTTTTCAGACATGGAGGTATAAAAAAGGGTTCCAGTTGCCTCAAAAGGCACATTGATAAATCTTTCACTTAACGGGAAAGCGTCCCCTTTTTGAAGGGGAAAATGGCTAAAGTGGTCGAAATCCTGTAAAAACAGACCACATTTCATCACATGGCCCGCAATCGCAATAAGCTAGAGCTTCACGGAGAGAGTCAGATTTCCCGAAACGGTGTCCTCGTGATTGCCAATCGACTCTCGTTTGGGGACGTGTTGCACTTGGAAAGTCAGTTCGGAGAGCGTCAAATCGTCTATCTGACGGAGCGGGGGCTGGATTATGATCCCTTGCTTCAGTCTCATTTTGAGAAGACGGAAGTTGAAGCGGTCGAATTTTCTTTGGATGAGGCTTCCAAGGCCAATTTCAAGAAAGAACTTCATCAGTTTCTAGCAGATGACTGCCTTGTAATTTTCGTTCCCGGGGTGGCGCGAACCCGAAGCGGGCAGACAATCACGGTTCCGTCGGGCACCTTAAAATTTCTTATCAGTGCCGGTGCCCCGGTTTTACCACTTTTTGTGGATCATCCCGAAGAGACTTCACTTTCGGTTGAAAAACGTGGAGCGCTCGAACGTACTGTTTTGTCTTTTGGGGAAGTGCTTCACCGAGAGGCAGCCAATCTCGCCAATTTTCAGGAGAGCCTTTTGATAGCCGCGGAGACTGCCTTTTCTCAGCGGCCAATCCTGAAAAGTAACTTGGCCTGGGAAATACTTAAGGGCCTCAAGAAACACAGTAAGACAACTGAAATTATTGATGGCTTAGACGGTCAGTCCTTGCGTTTTGACAAGCTGCTTGCGGCTGCGATCGTACTTTCGAAATACATTCGAGAAGCGACTGAAATGCCTCGCATTGGGGTTATTCTTCCTCCCGGAAAAGGCGGTATTCTGTGCAATGCGGCGGTCTTGCTGGCTGGAAAGGTTCCGGTTAACCTCAATTTTACTGCCGGCGAGAAAGCGATTGATTCCTGTATCGAGCAAGCAGGGTTGGATAAGTTTATCACAGCGGATCCTTTTGTAAGAAAGATGAGTTCTTTCAAATGGCCGCCCGACAAGAAGCTCATCTTCGTTGAACGAGTCCTCCGTGAGCTGAAACCAAAGATTATTCTCTGGTTGATCCTTTCGAAGATTTTTCCGGTAGGCCTACTAAGGAGTCTGCTGAAGGTTCCGAAGAAAGGAGGAGATGAGGAAGCGGTGCTTCTCTTTACCTCCGGAAGCTCCGGTGATCCGAAAGGCGTTGTGCTATCTCATCGCAATCTCCTAGCCAATGTGAATCAATTTGGTGCCCGCATTAATCTGAAGTCTACGGAGAAGGTGTTGGGATGTCTTCCTCTGTTCCACAGTTTTGGTTGTACTGTGACGATGTGGTATCCGATGATCGAGGGGGTCAGCGTAGTGACCTACCCGAGTCCACTGGAGGTGCCGAAACTTGCTGAACTGATAGAGAAACATTCCGTGAGCCTGCTTTTGGCAACGCCGACTTTCCTGCGAGGTTATCTGCGCCGCGCTAAGAAGGAGCAACTTGAGAGCGTGAAGCTCGCAATTACGGGTGCTGAGAAACTTCCCAAGAAAGTGGCTGAGGCATTCGAAGATCGTTTCGGAAAACCGGTGTTGGAGGGATATGGCTTAACAGAGACTTCTCCCGTGACCAATGTTAACATGCCCGACCCTGATGATTCAGAGTTCTCAGGCGGAAAAGATGCCCCTGTGATTCCCAATCATCGCTTTGGTTCTGTGGGGCAATTTATTCCAGGTGTGGCGGTTCGGATCACGGATCCAGAAACGCATGAGCCACTGCCGTTACATACCGCTGGTATGATCTGGGTGAAAGGTGCCAATATTTTTGAGGGGTATCTTGGACAGCCGGCAAAAACAGCAGCGGTCGTGAAAAATCATTGGTTCATGACGGGTGATATCGGGCGCCTCGATGAGGATGGATTTCTCTACATTGAAGGTCGTCTTTCTCGATTCTCAAAAATTGGCGGTGAGATGGTGCCTCACGAAACGGTTGAGGATCATATCAATAAAGCCTTAGGCCTTACCGACGACGAGCGCCGTGTTGCCGTGGTTGGCGTCCCGGACGAAGCCAAGGGCGAGGCCTTAATCCTTTTAAGTTCTGATCCGGATATCAATCTCCAAGACCTTCGCGCTAAGCTGACAGAGGAGGGGATTCCTGCCCTTTGGATTCCCAAGAAGATTGTTGAGGTTGAGGCTATTCCAATTCTTGCGTCTGGAAAGCTTGATATCAAAAGCTGCGAGGGTTTGGCGCAGGGTGCTTGACTTTTTAGGTGAAGCCGGACTGCGCCGTTTTCACCACAAATTGTTGAGCCACCGAGTCCGCTTTACCTAAAATGTTTTCTGACAGGGGCAGTTCGGCCTGCATGCTTGGTGAAGCAAGTGATTGTCCGGAGGGGAGATCTACCGGACCGTAATCAGCCCGCCCCAGATTCAGCCTCGGCTTTTTTCTTGGCCCGCTTTCGCTCGTTTGCATCAAGGATGCGCTTGCGCAATCTGATATTGTTAGGCGTCGCTTCGACGAGTTCGTCGGGCTCGATGTATTCGATGGCGCGCTCAAGCGAGAATTTAATTGCTGGAGTCAGATTGACGGTTTTGTCGCTACCGGCGGCACGGTGGTTGGTGACATGCTTGGCCTTGGTCGGGTTGACGGGGAGGTCATCCGTGCGCGGGTTCTCTCCAACGATCATACCCTCATAGACGTTTTCACCGGGGCTGACGAAGAGCTTGCCGCGCGTTTCAATGTTGAGCAGAGAATAGTTCATCGCTTCGCCTTTCTCCATGGAAACCAGCGTGCCGGTATGACGCGTTCGGATGTCGCCAGAGTCGGGGCGATACTCTTTAAAAAGGTGGGACATGATGCCTTCACCGCTGGTGAGGTTGAGCAGTTCGAACTCAAAACCGATGAGGCCTCGAGTTGGAATGGTGACCTCGAGGTTCGTGCGGCCGTTCTTAGTGTTCATCGCTTCAGTTGTGCCCTTGCGGTTGGCGAGCGATTGCATGCAGCCACCGACAGCGTCGTCGGGAACTTCGAGGTAAAGAGTCTCAAATGGTTCGTGCATTTTACCATCGATTTCGCGCTTGATCACGGTGGGACGTGAAACGAGCACTTCATAACCTTCTCGCCGCATTTGTTCTACCACGACAGCGACTTGCATGGCACCGCGGGCGCTGACCTTAAATTCACCGGCACTGGCAGTGTCTTCCACTTTAATGGAAACATTAGTGCGCCCTTCTCGTATTAGGCGGTCCCGTATTTCCCGCGAGGTAACACGATCACCTTCTGTTCCCGCAAAGGGGCCATCATTGACGGCAAAAGACATCATCACCGTGGGAGGATCGATCTCGACGAACGGAATATGACCAGCCTCAGAATTGGCAGCAATCGTTTCACCAATCTCGACGTCCTCAAAACCTGACAGACCAACAATATTTCCGGCGACCGCAATTTCTGCCTCGCTTGTGGCGAGAGCATTATATTCGAACACTTTGGAAATTTTGGCGCGCTGTGGCTTTTCGCCGTCATGGATTCGCCAGACTGTGTCGGCAACGGAGACAGTGCCGGAGAGGATCTTGCCGATAGCGATTCTTCCGACGTAGTCAGACCAGTCGATGTTGGAAACCAACATGGTGAATTCGGCTTCAGGATCGACCTCGGGCGCTGGAATTTTTTCCATGATCGTATCGAGCAATGGCACCATATCGGAAGCGTTTTCATTTGGCTCAACGTCGGCAAATCCATTTTTAGCGCTTCCGTAAAGGAAGGGGGCTTCGAACTGTTCTTCGGTAGCTTCGAGATCGAGAAAAAGCTCCAGCACCTTGTCGTGAACTTCGAGCGGCTCAGCATTGGCGCGATCGATTTTGTTAACGAAAACGATGGGAGTGAGGCCGGCAGCTAGGGCTTTCTTGAGTACGAAACGAGTTTGAGCCTGTGGCCCCTCGTAGGCGTCGACGACAAGCATGACCCCGTCTACCATCTTCATTACGCGTTCCACTTCACCGCCGAAGTCAGCGTGTCCAGGGGTGTCTACGATGTTGATGACGTTATCGCCCCAGCGAATGGATGTGTTCTTTGCCTTAATTGTAATTCCGCGCTCTCGCTCCTGATCCATCGAGTCCATAGCCCGATCGTCTACCGTCTGGTTCTCGCGAAAAGAGCCGGCCTGTTTAAGCATCTGGTCCACGAGTGTGGTTTTGCCGTGATCAACGTGAGCGATAATGGCAATGTTTCGAATGCGATCCGGGGTGAGAGGTGTCTCGGACATAACGGCGGGAATGACCGCTCGAAATGCGAGAATGCAAGCAGTGAAGTGGGAAACGGAGAAATCGGCTTCGAATCTGAAAATCAGGCAAAACGAAGAGGGTTGACTGCTTGACCCAATCCTGTTCGGTTACAGTAGAGGTCCCACCGGGGTCCGCGAATGATGCGAACTGATTTGAATGAGCGGCTGGCAACGGAACTGCGCGAGTGGATGCCCGTGGGGCAGCGCTACCTTGTGGCGCTATCAGGGGGTCGCGATTCCATGGCGTTGATGCACTTTCTGAACGTGGCGGGTTACCGTGATCTTGTACTTTGTCATGTGAACCATTGCCTACGCGGCGAAGAATCCGACGGCGATGAGGTGTTGGTCAAAGAAACTGGAGAAGCGATGGGGTTACGGGTCTTTTCCACCCGCATCGGAGTAAAGGCGATAGCAGAAAAGCGAAAGTTATCGATTGAAACCGCGGCGAGGGAGGTGCGTTACTCTTGGTTTGCGGAGGTGGCGAGAAAGGAAAAATGTTGCCGGGTGGTGACTGCGCATCATTCTGAAGATCAGGTAGAAACAGTCTTGATTAATTTTTTTCGTGGATCGGGTAGTCGTGGGATTTCAGGGATGAAGTGTCATTCGCACCGCGATGTGGACGGTGTGGAACTAGAGCTTTTCCGACCTTTACTAGCAGTAGAGCGCGAGCGCATCGATAAATATGTTGAGGTTAACGGGATAGCTTTTCGCGAAGACTCAAGCAACGCGGAGGCCTTTGCGCTGCGCAACCGCGTTCGGCACCGTTTGCTTCCCGAGGTGGAATCGATTTTTGGCAGGAACGTTCGGGGGGCCGTCTTGAGGGCGGCGGAACTATCGAGAAGGGATGAAGCGTGGATGCAGGCCAACCTCGATAACCTTTCTGTAAAAATGTCGAAAGGTCTCGATGTGAAGCGGCTTCGAGAACTGCCTGAAGCCTTGCGTGATCGCTGTATCATGGGGTGGTTGAGGGAGAGTGGAGTTCCGAATTGCGGGTTTGATGAGGTATCCCGTGTTTCGGAAGTTGCCATGTCAATGGACCGGCCCGCTAAATTGAGTTTGCCTGGAGATTTTCATGTGCGCCGTCGAGAGGGTGTGCTTTTCTTGGAGGGCCCCCAACCATAGTCGACAGGAGTGCAGTGGAATCGAAATTAATGGCCTATCGAATTTTAGTTACCGGAGGAGCGGGATTTATCGGATCCAACCTCATTTATTATCTTCTTGGTTCAGCCGAAGCTGACCTGGGTATTTTAATTGAGAGGGTGGTCACACTGGACAAGCTGACCTACGCGGGAAACCCTGATAACCTCGAAGGACTGGCCGGCGATGGAAGGCATCGAATGGTGCAGGGAGATATTTGTGATGCCAATCTCGTCAGTGCTTTATTAAATGAGGAGCAAATTAACGCCGTTATTCATCTGGCAGCCGAGTCTCACGTGGATCGCTCAATCGATGCCTCATCGGAGTTTATTCGGACCAACGTGGTTGGCACTCACACGCTGCTCAATATTGCAAGGCAGCGGGCCAATGTGGGAAAGGTAGACTTCCGATTTCTTCATGTCTCGACCGATGAGGTCTATGGCTCCCTCGGTGCGAATGACCCTCCCTTTTCCGAGGTAAGTGCTTATGCGCCGAATAGTCCCTATTCAGCTTCCAAAGCGGCAGGTGATCACCTTGCTCGGGCCTGGTTTCAAACCTATGGATTTCCTGTCATCATCACCAACTGTTCGAATAACTATGGACCACGCCAGTTCCCGGAGAAGCTTGTCCCTTTGATGATACAGAAGTTACGTCTTGGAAAAAAGCTGCCGATCTATGGGGATGGTTCCAATGTGAGGGATTGGCTTTATGTGGAAGATCATTGCCGCGCTCTGGCTTTAGCTCTGGTCAAGGGAGCTCCCGGAGAAGTCTATAACGTTGGCGGTAAGTGCGAGCTATCAAATTTGGCAATGGTAAAAACTCTGATCACTGCAGTGGCAGAGATGGTCGATTCTGTCGATGCACAGAATCCGGAGGAGTGGATTGAATTTGTTACTGACCGGCCCGGCCACGACTGGCGCTATGCGGTCGATTGTTCAAAGATCATTCGCGAATTGCATTGGGAGCCTAAAGAGTCCTTTGAGTCCGGCTTGAAGAAAACAGTAGAGTGGTACTTGGCCAACGACAGTTGGATCAGCGGGATTGAGGATGGAAGTTACCGCGGAGAGCGGTTAGGTCTCGGCGATTAGATCATTCTGTAGGAATGACACCAAACTCAGCGAGGGCGCAGGTCACCTCGTCCATCGGTAGCCCGATAACATTGGTCATGGAGCCTTCGATGCGCTCGATAATGTCAGCACCGTGTTCCTGAGCGGCATAAGCTCCTGCCTTGTCCATGGGGTTGATTTTATCGTGATAGGCAGTCATCTCTCTGGACGAAAGGTGCTTGAAATGAACGTCGGTGACGACATCAAAACAACTTTCTTTGTCGCTGTTGTATTTCATAATCGCGACGGCAGTGAAGACCTGATGGGAATTTCCGTTGAGCGATTCCAGCATCTGACGGGCCTCCGCTCGATCCATCGGCTTGGTGAGTACTTGATCACCGAGTAGGACGAGCGTGTCTGCGGCTACGACAACGGCTTCGGGGTGCTGTGTTGCCACCGCTTCTGCTTTGAGTCGGGCATTCAATTCGGTCAGCGTCCGAATGAGAATCGAAACGTCTTCGTTTTCCTCCACGTCGGGTTTGATCACTTCGAAGTCAAAATGAGCCTGCGTTAGCAAGTCGCTGCGTCGCGGTGAGCCGGATGCAAGAATGAGTCTGGGAGCGTCAGCCATCACATTAGTTAACGAAATTCTGTGGCAAAAAAGGGATTGTTTCGTTTCTCTTCTCCAACCGATGTCATAGGTCCATGGCCGGGGCAGATAACGGTTTCGTCAGGAAGCGTAAGAATTTTTTCCCGGTTATTTTTCCAGGCATCAGCGAAAGAGATCATGCCGCCGCCCATGGATCCGGCGAACATGGCGTCTCCTACGACAGCTACGGGTTTGTCGAGTCCTTCAATGTAATAGGTAGTTCCGCCGACAGAGTGGCCGCTGGTTGTGAAGGCCTTGATGGAAAGGTTTCCAATGGAGAATGAATCGCCTTCTGAAAAATTCTGTGTTCCAGGCCAGGGTTCGGCTTCGTTGGAATAGACACACACATCCTCGCAGGCAGCTTTGAGCCGATCTAGATCGGCGATGTGATCATTATGGGTGTGAGTGATAAAGATGTTGTCGATGGTTATGCCTGCACTGATTGCTTTGTCGATGAGTTTGGTGCTGTCGGTCCCCGAGTCGAAGGCTGCCCCGACTTTGGAATCCGGATCCCAGACTAGAAAAGCATTCACTCGCATGTCGCGGTAGGGTGTGTTCAGAACCTCGAGACCTTCAAGCTCGACTGAACGTGGGCGCCAGACCTTTGAGGCTGACATAGTAAGTGCCCGAGGGTCGAGGCTGAGGGCTTCGGCAACTTTCACTAGAGCGGGCTCGTCACAGAATTCTCCGCGGCATAGTCGATGCAGGACATCTGGGTTGACGCCTGTGGCTTCGGCCAGATCGCCTTCCGAGATGTGACGGCCACGCATGGACTTGGCGATGATATCCTCAAAGAAATCTTCGATAGGGATGATGGGGCTCATAAGTCGGAAGATTGTCGAGGTTTCCGGCAGAAAATCATCTCCGTTTGGAAATTTTCTTGTCCAGATTTCTAAAAGATGCCATTCTCATTCTGGGGATCAGTGTATTTACATTGTATTCTTCAGCACTAAATGCGCCCTCGGGCAAATCATAACTACATACGAAAGGAAAACCCATGAAATTACAAAGGAAACGAGAAGGGGCCTTTACCCTGATCGAACTGTTAGTGGTAATCGCTATCATCGGCATCTTGGCCAGTGCAGCAATGCCCGCTTATAATGGTATTCAGGAACGAGCCAAGCGCACCAAGGATGTGAATAACGTCAAGCAGATCCTGCTAGGAGCTCGTGCTTTTGCAGCGGATAACGAAGGACTCTACCCATCTTACGATCCTGATGAAGCGAACGGTGAGGGAGCTGAATTTACTTCTTCCACTGATGCCTTTAACGTTCTTATTCCGGACTACATCGACACCGAGATCATTTTCTGGATGCAGACCAAGCACCCTGACAAGCTTCGTCCCCCGCGTGAGGACGGTGAATTGGACGACGACGAGAACGTTTATGCTTACGTTAAGGGTCAGACTGACACCAGTTTCAGCCGATCACCTTTGGTGGCTGATGGCCTCATGCAAAGTCCCGGCACATACGGCGAGTATCACCCTTGGCTGAAGTCAAAGAAGGCTGTCGTTGGTTTTTGCGGCGGTCACGTGACCGAAGAGAGGCTGACATCCGGCCAAGCTGGTGCCACCGTTAAGAGTAAAGATGGTCTTGTGGAAGATATCTTTACTGAGCGCCAAACCTCCGGCGATGATGGTCGCTCCTCGGGTGGTTGGCTTGACACCAAGCAGGACAATGTGCTGCTCCCCGATTAATCGGCCTTTACTTTAAGGGGTTTAACCCCCCGAACTTTTGCCCGATCAGGTTTTCCTGATCGGGCATTTTCTTTTCCGGTAGAGGCGAAAGAATGCCGTAAACAAGGACTCGTCTTCGTGTATTCTTTGGCCTACAAGTAACGAGATGAATGTCACACCTATAATTCTTGCAGCCGGTATGGTAGCTTCGGCTCTCACTTTTAATACGGTCGGCGAAGATAGCGTCGAAGTGCTTTTTAATGGAAAAGACCTAACCGGTTGGAGCGGCAAGGAAGCGAACTGGTCCGTTGTCGACGGTGTCATCGTAGGAACCACCACGGATGAAGAT
>Ga0160423_10000553_pt1 | contig 30676 bp, 24 predicted proteins | sample CRUFie14St8metaG_FD_108191 | JGI IMG/M metagenome (GOLD analysis project Ga0160423, IMG submission 108191) | Marine microbial communities from the Costa Rica Dome - CRUD Field 142mm St8 metaG | ecosystem: Environmental > Aquatic > Marine > Oceanic > Photic zone | place: Costa Rica: the Eastern...
CATCCATATAATAGGCTAACTCCTTGATCACCAATTAAACCATAACTTGCCTTTAACTTCATTGAAATTAACGGATTTAAATGTAATATTCCTAATGGTGCTTTTTATGTTTTCCCAGATATATCTTACTTTTTTGGTAAAACTATCAAAGGTAAAAAAGTTACAAATGCAACTGACCTGTCGTTACTATTGCTAGAAGAAGCTTTAGTAGCAACTGTCACAGGGGATGCATTTGGAAACCCAAATTGTATTAGAATTTCATATGCTGCTTCAAAAGATCAAATAATTGAAGCTGTTGATAGAATTAAATCAGTTCTAAAATAATCCAACTTCTAGCGATTCCTCCAAAAAAATGGAGTAAATAAAATTAGAACTGTAAACAATTCTAATCTCCCAATAAGCATTAAAAATGACGACCACCACTTGCCTGCTGAGGACATTTCAGAAAAGTTATTAGCAGGCCCAAATTCACCAAGTGCAGGACCTACATTTCCTAAACTTGATGCAGCTACTCCTATTGATGATTCAAAATCAACTCCTATTATAGCAAATCCAAGCGCTCCAATTATAAATGATAGCATGTAAAGAATAAAAAATCCCAATATGTTAAAAACAATATCACCTGAAACTGTTTTGCTATTGTATCTTACTGGAACAACAGCATTGGGGTGTAATGAACGCTTAAATTCCATAAATCCATTTCTTATTAATAATAAATGTCTAACAACTTTTACACCACCAGAAGTGCTACCAGCTGAGCCTCCTAAAAACATTAGTCCAAAGAAAAACACTAATAAAAAAGGAGTCCATGATGTAAAGTCAGCAGTTACAAAACCTGTAGTAGTAACTATGGAAATAACCTGAAATAAACCATGCCTTAATGAAGATTCAATTTCACCAAAAATCATTGGATGTGAAAAAAACATTGAATTTGAAATTGACGAATCAAAACAAATAAATATTACGGCAATAGCAGTAAAAATTAAAATGAATTTGACATAAAGTTTAAATTCTTCATCCTTAAAAATTTTATTAAAATTTCTTTTAAAGCCAAAGTAGCTTAAGACAAAATTTGTCCCTGCCAAAAACATAAATAAAATTATAATGTATTGAATCATCGGGGTATCATTCCAATATGAAATACTATTATTTTTAGTTGAAAATCCACCTGTGGAAAGCGTACTCATTGAATGGTTCAAGGCATCAAAAAAAGACATTCCAGCTAAATTTAAAAAAAGTGTTTCAGCTGCAGTGTATCCAAAATATATGAGCCAAAGGCGTTTTGCGGTATCAGTTATTCTTGGATGAAGTTTATCGGTACTAGGTCCAGGCGCTTCAGCAGCAAAAAGTTGCATCCCACCTATTCCTAATAAAGGTAAAATTGCAATAGCTAAAACAATTATACCCATACCGCCAATCCAATGCGTCAAACTCCTCCAAAATAATATACCATGAGGAAGCGATTCTATATCCTTTAAAATACTTGACCCTGTGGTAGTATATCCTGAAATTGTTTCAAAAAATGCATTGGTGAAATTGGGTATGGAACCCGAAAAAATATAAGGTAATGTTCCTGAAAGAGCCATAACAATCCATCCAAAAGAAACAACAATATATCCCTCTCTTTTATTCATTTCTTTTGAATGCTTTTTTGTAAGTAACATTGACAATAAGCCTAAAAATGAAACAATAACACCTGATAAAATCAAACTCAATGTAATTCCATCATTGTATAAAAAACTTAAAATAGAAGACAGAAACATAAAAATGCCGTTAAAAAGCAGAAGAATACCAAAAAAATAAAAGATAATTTTAAAATTGAGTTTCATGTATTATGACTAATAAAATAAACTTTCAACTTTTTTAATTGATTGTGGTAAACAACAAACAACAACTCGATCACGAGCTTGTATTTTAAAATCTCCCAATGCTATAAAACCTTGATTTTGTCTAATAACGCCTCCAATTATAGCGGACCTCGGGAAATCAATATTTTTAATATGTAAACCGCTAACCTTTGAATCATCCTTGACAACAAACTCGAGGAGTTCTGCATCCATATTTACTAATTTGGTCATTGCAACTACTTCGCCTTTTCGAATGTATCTGAAAATACTGTTTGCTGCTAAAAGTTTTTTGTTTATTAATGTATCTACACCAATAGACTTGGATAATGCAAAATAGTCCATGTTCTCCACTAATGCTATCGTTTTGTTTACCCCTTTGGACTTAGCAACCAAACATGACATTATATTTGTTTCTGAGTTACCAGTTACTGAAATTAAAGCATCCATACCACTAAAATTTTCCTCTTCCAAAAGCTCAATATTTCTTCCGTCCCCATTAATTACTAATACTTCCGAAAGCTTATCAGCTATGTCAATTGCTCTTTCTTTAGACTTTTCAACAATTTTAATATTAAATCCATTTTTAGCTAATTCATTGGCACTTGTTGATCCTATTTGCCCACCTCCTATAATCATTATATTTCTAATTTGTGTTTTTTGTTTTCCAGTGAGATTACATAGTTCCTCGTCTCCACCCTTTGAAGTTATGAAAACAACTCGATCGCCTTCTAAAAATACAGTGTCCCCTCTTGGAATAACTGTAGCTCGTGATCCTTTTCTTTGAATTGCGATAGGTATAAAATGTATGTCTGGTAATAACTCAGCTGCTAATTTTACACTTTTATTTATTATTTCAGCTTCATCAGAAAGTGTTAACCCTAACATTGTTAAAGCACCATTTTCAAATTCATATGTGTCATTAAAAACAGATTGGTTTAATAATAACTCAATTTCAGAGGCGGCTAATGACTCAGGAGAAATTAGCTCATCAATGCCTAATTTTTCAAACTCTAGTTCAGATTTGTTTTGAATAAATTCAGTATTTGAAATTCTTGCAATTGTTTTTTTAGCACCAAGTTGTTTAGCTAAAACACATGAAGTAATGTTAGAAGTTTCAGAAGAAGTTACACTGATAAACAAGTCGGCATTAGAAATATTAGAAGTTTTTAAAACGGATACTGATGTTATATCTCCAGAGACAACTTTTATGTCCAAGTGGGTTTCAGCATAAGATAATCTTTCTTTATCTAAATCAATAAGTGTGATTTCTTGGGACTCATATGATAAAAGCTTGGCTAAGTGAAACCCAACCTCTCCAGCTCCAGCTATTAGAATTTTCATTAATTGAGCAATTAATTAATGCGCAAATATAGTTTATTTTTAGGGATTTATTTTTGAATTGTATTTCTTTGCATAACCAAAATTTATTTTTAAGTAATATAGATGAATAAAAATATAACTCCATATAAGTATAGTAAACTTAGTAAAAAACAACAAATTACTGATATGTTTGATACTATTTCTAAAGAATACGATAATCTTAATCGAGTTATATCATTTGGTATTGATGTAAAATGGAGAAATAAGGTAGTTCAAATAATTCAAGAACACAAACCTTGCAATGTTTTGGATATAGCTACAGGAACTGGTGATTTAGCTATTAATTTGATAAAGACAGGAGCTAAGAAAATAGTAGGTTTAGATATTAGTAAAGGAATGTTGGATATTGGAAGAAAAAAAATAAAATCAAAGAAACTTTCTGAATTTATCCAAATGGTAATAGGAGACTCTGAAAACTTACCTTTTGGGGATAATAGTTTTGATGCAATAACTGTAGCTTTTGGTGTACGAAATTTTGAAAATTTGGAAAAAGGACTTTCAGAAATACTTAGAGTTTTGAAACCAAATGGAATTTTAGTAATTCTTGAAACTTCTGTTCCAAAAAAAATACCATTTAAACAGGTTTACTTTGCCTACACGAAGCTTTTATTACCGCTAATAGGAAAATTATTTTCAAAAGATAAAAAGGCATATGGATATTTAAGTAATTCTGCTGCTAAGTTCCCATGTGGTGATGCTTTCAACAATATTCTAAGAAAAATTGGGTTTATAAATGTAAATGATGTACCTCAAACTTTTGGTGTAGCCACTATTTATGAAGCAACAAAAAAATAAATGATGAAACGGATTATAATTCTTTGTCTTATTTATTTATTTAGCGCAAGTGCTGAAGCGCAATTATTTACAAAAGAAAGAGTATTAAACAATGAAAATTTTGATAAGCCAAGATTATCATATGGCTATTACCTTGGACTAAATTCATATGACTTCAATATCGACTATAAATCAAATTTAAAAGATATCCAAGTAATTAAATCTACAGGCTTTAATGTTGGTTTAGTTGGAAATCTTAGGATCAACGATTTTTTTGATGTAAGAATGAAACCTGGTCTAGTTATGTCAAATCGAACCTTAAGCTACAGCGGAACCTATTTTGAAGGCCTTATTTTTGATGAAAATGACACAGAAAGAGAAATTAGATCTACTTATATACACATTCCATTATTGTTAAAAATATCTACTAAAAGAATTAATAATATCAAACCGTTTATTGTCGCTGGAGCTTCAACTGCTCTGAATCTTTCAAGTAATCAAGATAATCCTGATGATAATAGCCAAGGAAATTTTAGGCTAAAAAAAAACAATATTTTTTATGAAATGGGTATTGGAATAGATATTTATCTCACGTGGTTCAAATTCACTCCCTCAATAAGAGGAGTATTCTCTTTAATTGATGAACATGTTAAAGATTTTGACTCAAATAGTCCTTGGACAAGGAATATATCTAAAATGCAAACCAGAGGAGTTTTTGTGAATTTTACATTTCAATAGTCCTTCTCTTGAATTCACTTAGCATTATCGCTACTGCGTTAGCTACATTTAAACTTTCTGTTTTTTTTATTTTGCCAAATCTTGGAATTGTTAATTTTATATTTAGAAGTTTGTATAATTCGGGAGATATACCATTTGATTCATTACCAAAAATTAAAATACCCTTTTGTGGAAGTTTCTTATTATAAATAATATCTCCGTCTAAGTCAGCACCAATACAATGTTCTGTATAGCTTAGACATGATTCTAAATTTAAATAACTAATATTTACTCTTGAATGTGAACCCATAGCAGATTGAATCACCTTTGGATTATAGCAATCAACAGATCCTTTACTACAAATCAAATCTTTTACTCCGTACCAATCACAAAGTCTAATTATTGTTCCTAAATTTCCTGGATTATTTAGTTGGTCCAAAGCTATAATTAACTTTGAAAAATCAATTTTTTTTTGTTCAGGTATTTTAAAAAGTGCAACAACTTCATTCGCGGATACCAAAGAACTAATCTTTTTTAATTCAGAATTATTTATTAAAAAATATTTATCTCCAAATTTTGAATAATTTTTTGATGATGAGAAAATATATTTTAGTTCATATTTTGAGTTCAAAAACTCTTGAACAACTTTTGCCCCTTCAGCAACAAAAAGTTTTTGATTTTGCCTTTGTTTTTTTTGTCTCAAAGATTGGATAAGCTTATAATGGTTTTTAGTTAACATCTAAAAAATGTACATTTGATTATTATTTTTCTGATTGTAAATCTAAATTTTATTTGTGTCTTGTTGAAACAAACTCTTAAAAAAATTATTTTTCTGTTCATTAGTATGTCATTATTCTTTGGATGTAATGCTGTAAAAAGACTTAAAAAAAATGAACTCTTAATGACAAATGATGTCTTTATAATTAATGGAGAGATTGATAAATCTGAGGATGTTAAAAAATTATCTTTTCACAAGAAAAATAGCAGTTTACTGGGTTTACCTCTAAAACTTCATGTTTACAATCTAGCAAGGCCTAACAAAGATTCCATTTTTAATGCATGGCTAACTAAAAGCCCTAAAAGGGAGCAGAATTACATTAATATCTTATCAAAAAAACAGTTATATAAATTAAAAAAAACATCATTAAGCTTAAATAATTGGTTGATAAACACAGGTGAAGCCCCAGAAATACTTGACTCATTAAAAATCAATAAAACAAAAACTAATTTAGAAAGATACTATTTCTCAAAAGGTTGGTTTAACAGAAATATTGATTATAAAGTAAAGAAACATGGAAAACAGCGCGCAGCCATTGAATATAATATCATTACTGGTGATCCTTACAACATCGCTAATTTAGAAACTAATATAAGTTCGAAAATATTAGATTCGATTTACAAAAGTTCAAATGAAAATTCATTTATTAAAAAAAATACACAATTTGACATATCAAATTTTGAAAATGAAAGAAATAGAATAAATAATATTTTTAGAAACTCTGGAATATATAATTTCTCACAAGACTATATAACTTTTGAAAATGACACGATTGGTAAAAAAAATTCAGTTGATGTTAAATTAAATATTCCAAATAAATTAACTAGAGCTGGTGACACATTAATACAGGAGCCTTTTAAGCCATATTCAATAAAAGAAGTAAATATTTTCACAGATGCAAGTTATAAAAATAGAATTCAATTAAAATCAAATAAAACCCTAACCTACAATGGTTTTAACTTTTATAATTATGAAAAATTAGAATATAACCCAAAATCAATTATAAATGCTGTTCAAATTACAAAAGGTAATTTGTATAGCGATTTAGATAAAACTAGGACATATAGATATTTAAATGCATTAAATATATTTAAATACCCAAATATCGAATACATTGAAAATGCAAATGACAGTTCTTTAATTACCAATATTTACTTAAATCCAAAGAAAAAATATGCATTGGGATTTGATTTTAATATATCTCAAAGTAATATACAGAAAGTTGGGTTATCTTTCAGTTCAGGTATATTGATAAGAAATATTTTCAAAGGAGCTGAAACTTTACAAATTTCTGCACTAGGGGCTGTAGGAGCATCTAGAGATGGGTCTAAAACTGAAGACCAACTTTTTGATATAAACGAATTTGGATCAGACATAAAACTTAATATTCCAAGGATTTTTTTCCCTATAAATACTGATAAAATAATACCAAAATACATGCTACCAACAACCCAACTTAGTTTGGGATTTACTGGTCAAAAGAATATCGGTTTAGATAAACAAACTTTTAATGGAAGAATTAGTTATGGATGGTCTCCAAAAAACAATAAAAACAATAATTTTGATCTTCTAAATTTACAATATGTAAGGAATCTAAATCCAAGTAATTATTTTAATGTTTATCAAAATTCATTTAATCGCCTTGAGGCAATAGCGCTAAACACATATCCGACCCCAAGTGAATATTTAATTCAAAATAGTTCTGGAGAAAATACGCTTAATATTAATTATGCAGATGACTTTATAAGTTTATTAATTTCTGATACTACTTTTGAAATTTCAAATCCTAATGAATATAGATCAACCAAAAATATTAGTGAAAGAAAAAATAGACTCATTCAAGATAACCTAATTCTTGCAAGTAATTTTAATTTAATTAAAGATACGCGAGATAATGCATTTGATAATGATTTTTCAATTTTTAGACTTAAACTAGAACTTGCAGGGAATTTACTAAATGCAACATCAGATTTGATAGGTTTAGATAAAAATGAAAATGGAGAGTTTGAAATAAATAATGTAGCCTTTTCGCAATACATTAAATCAGAGTTTGACTATATTAAATTGTGGAATATTGGACGAAATAATGTAATTGCATTGAGAACTTTTATAGGGATTGCCTTACCATTAGGTAACTCAAATTCAATACCATTTTCTAAAAGTTTCTTCGCAGGAGGATCAAACGATAATAGAGCATGGACAGCTTATAACCTAGGCCCAGGAAGATCAGATAATAATAACGAATTTAATGAAGCGAATCTTAAATTAGCATTTAGTTTAGAACATAGATATAAATTATTTGGTAAACTTAATGGTGCTTTTTTTATTGATGCGGGAAATATTTGGAATGTGTTAGATGATGTTGAAGATCCAAAAGCAATTTTTAATAGCATTGAATCTTTAAATGATGTTGCCATTGGATCAGGAATTGGACTTAGGTATGATTTCGATTTTTTCATTTTAAGATTTGATACGGGATTTAAAACTTATAACCCTACATACCCTAAGAATAAAAGATGGCTTAAAGATTTTAATTTTAATAATGCTGTTTATAATATTGGTATTAACTATCCATTTTAGAAATGTTTCATTTGCTATAACGTTTTCGCAAAAAAGCGAGAATTTCATTTGTTAAAATTTTAACAATTAGTAATTAATTTTAGTACTTTTGCGCCAAACTAAAATCTACCAAATGAGTCACTCAATTAAACCTGGAGTTGCATCCGGAAATGAAGTTCAAAAAATTTTTAAATTAGCTAAAGAAAAAGGATTTGCATTACCTGCAGTAAATGTTATTGGCTCAAATACAATTAACGCAGTACTGGAAACAGCTAAAAAACTAAATTCACCTGTAATAATTCAATTTTCAAATGGAGGTGCACAATTTATCGCAGGAAAAGGTCTTTCTAATGAAGGTCAAAAAGCAGCAATAGCAGGTGCAATATCAGGCGCAAAACATGTGCACCAAATGGCAGAAGCTTATCAAGTTCCTGTAATATTACATACCGATCATTGTTCAAAAAAACTACTTCCTTGGATTGATGGTTTACTTGAAGCAAGCGAAGAATTTTATTCTTCTAATGGAAAGTCTTTATTTAGTTCTCATATGATTGATTTGTCCGAAGAACCTATTGAAGAAAATATAGAAATTTGTAAAAAATACTTACGAAGAATGTCTAAAATGGGTATGACACTTGAAATTGAACTTGGTATTACTGGAGGTGAAGAAGATGGTGTTGACAATAGTGATGTAGATATATCAAAACTTTACACTCAACCAGAGGAAGTTGCCTTTGCCTTTGAGGAATTAAGTAAAATTAGTAATCAATTTACAATTGCTGCTGCGTTTGGAAATGTTCACGGTGTATATAAACCTGGAAATGTAAAGTTAACTCCTAAAATTCTAAAGAATTCTCAAGAATTTATTTCAAAAAAATATAAACTTGGTGAAAATCATATTGATTTTGTTTTTCATGGTGGATCTGGTTCATCAGTAGAAGAAATACGAGAAGCAATTAGTTATGGGGTTATAAAGATGAATATTGATACTGATCTTCAATATGCTTTTATGAGTGGTATTAGAGATGATTTTAAATCAAATTGTAAATATTTAGAATCTCAAATCGGAAATCCTGTAGGTGAAGATATTCCAAATAAAAAATTCTATGACCCAAGGCGTTGGCTTAGAAAAGGTGAGGATGCTTTTAGTGAAAGACTCCAAAAAGCTTTTGAAGACTTAAACAATGTAAACACATTGTAAAAAAAAGCTTAAATTTGATTTTCAAAATTTAAATACTCATGGCTTGGTTCAAAAGAACAGATAAAGGCATACAAACTCCAACTGAGGCTAAACGAGATACTCCTAAAGGATTATGGTATAAATCACCTACAGGAAAAATCATTGAAACAGAGGAGCTGGAAAAAAATTTCTTTGTCAGCCCAGAAGATGGCTACCACGTACGAATTGGAAGTGGTGAATATTTCAGTATACTTTTTGATGACAAATTCAAAGAGCTAAACAAGAATATTAGTTCGAAAGATCCACTAAAATTTTCTGATAAAAAAAAATATACTGACAGATTAGAAAGCGCTCAAAAGAAAACAAATCTCAATGACGCAGTCCGTACAGCTGTTGGTAAATCCAAAGGTAAAGATATAGTTATAGCTTGTATGGATTTTCGATTCATAGGGGGATCCATGGGTAGTGTAGTTGGAGAAAAAATTGCCAGAGCTGCTGATTATGCACTGAATAAAAAAATTCCTTTAATGATTATTTCCAAATCAGGAGGTGCTAGAATGATGGAGGCTGCTCTCTCCCTGATGCAACTAGCTAAAACATCTGCTAAGTTAGCACAACTGGCTGATGCAGGGATTCCTTATATATCGCTTTGTACTGACCCTACAACTGGTGGTACAACAGCTTCATTTGCTATGCTTGGTGATATAAACATAAGTGAACCAGGTGCATTAATTGGTTTTGCAGGCCCAAGGGTTGTTCGCGATACTACTGGAAAAGAATTACCTGATGGTTTTCAAACCTCAGAATTCTTACTTGAACACGGATTTTTAGACTTTATTACTCATCGTAAAGATTTAAAAAATAAAATTAATCAATACTTGGATTTAATTCAAAATCAACCGTTAAGACCATAAAAAATACTAAATAGTAATTTTTATGTGTAAATTGACTATATTTGCCGCTCATTGTTGAAAATAAAAATTTTACATAAAAATTATTTAAAAATATTGGAATGTACTTGACAAAAAAAATTAAAGAAGATATCTTTAAAAAACACGGTAAAAAAGCGAAAAACACTGGTTCTGCAGAAGGTCAAATAGCTTTATTTACTCTAAGAATTAATCATTTGACTCAGCATTTAAATAATAATAAAAAAGACTTTAATACTGAACGTTCATTAGTTAAACTCGTAGGTAAAAGAAGATCTTTATTAGATTATTTAATGAAAAAAGATATCCTAAGGTACCGTGCAATTATAAAAAAATTAGGTTTAAGAAAATAATTTTTAAGAAGAGTTTGTACCTCTTCTTTTTTTATATATTTACAAACGCAATAGAAGAAGCTAATTATAGTTTTTCATTGGTCAATCCACAATTCAACACAAAACCAATGTTTAATTAGAAAGATAAGAAATGATTCCAAAAGTATTTAAAGAGGTCATTGACCTTGGCGATGGAAGAGAAATATCCATTGAAACCGGGAAACTCGCCAAACAAGCTCATGGTTCAGTTGTAGTTCAATCTGGAAAGTGCATGCTGCTTTGTACTGTAGTTTCAAATTACAAACAATCAGATGTTGATTTTTTACCATTAACTGTTGATTACAGAGAGAAATTTGCTGCTGCAGGAAGATATCCTGGAGGTTTTTTTAAACGTGAAGCTAGGCCTAGTGATGGCGAAGTTTTAACAATGCGTTTAGTTGACCGAGTGCTACGTCCACTATTCCCGAAAGATTATCATTCTGAAACACAAGTAATGATTCAATTGATGTCTCATGACGAAGATGTAATGCCTGATGCTATGGCTGGATTAGCCGCATCTGCTGCAATTCAACTTTCAGATTTTCCTTTTGAATGTGCTATTTCTGAAGTTAGAGTAGGGCGTATCAATGGAGAATTCATCATCAATCCTACTAGAGCACAACTAGAAGAATCTGATATCGATATGATAATTGGTGCTTCTGCTGAATCTGTTATGATGGTGGAGGGTGAAATGGATGAAATATCTGAAGAAGAAATGACTGAAGCCATTAAGAGCGCACACGAAGCCATAAAAGCACAATGTGTTGCACAAGAGCGATTAGCTAAAGCATTTGGTAAAAAAGAAGTTCGTGAATATGAGCCAGAACGTACAGATGAAGATTTAGCACAGAAAGTTTATGACATGGCTTACGATAAAGTGTATGCTGTAGCTAAAGCTGGTTCTGCCAAACACGAAAGAAACGCTGCTTTTTCTGAAATTAAAGATGATATTATTTCTTCTTTTTCTGAAGAGGAACAAGAAGAATATGGCTCATTAATTTCAAAGTATTATTACAAAGCTGAAAAAACAGCAATAAGAAATTTAACATTAGACGAAGGTATCCGATTAGATGGCCGAAAAACTGATGAAATCAGACCTATTTGGTGTGAAGTAGACTATTTACCATCTACGCATGGTTCTTCAATTTTTACAAGAGGTGAAACACAAGCGTTAGCAACCGTAACCCTAGGAACTTCAAGAGATGCAAATCAGATCGATATGCCATCTTATGAAGGTGAAGAGCGTTTTTATTTACATTACAACTTCCCTCCTTTCTCTACTGGTGAAGCTCGCCCAATTCGCGGAACATCACGTCGTGAAGTAGGACATGGTAATCTTGCACAACGTGCACTTAAAGGAATGGTACCTGATGACTGTCCATATACGGTTCGTGTTGTTAGTGAAGTTTTAGAAAGTAATGGATCCTCGTCAATGGCTACCGTTTGTTCTGGAACTATGGCAATGATGGATGCTGGTGTTCAACTTAAAAAACCAGTTTCTGGAATTGCAATGGGACTTATTTCTGATGCTGATTCAGGAAAATACGCTGTATTATCCGATATTTTAGGAGATGAAGATCACCTTGGAGATATGGATTTTAAAGTCACTGGAACAGCAGATGGGATTACAGCTTGTCAGATGGATATTAAAGTTAAAGGACTATCATACGAGATTTTAGTAAAGGCGCTAAAACAAGCACGTGATGGAAGATTGCATATACTAGATAAACTTACTGATACTATTGCTGTCCCTGCTCAGGATGTTAAACCTCATGCACCAAAAATGGTGACCCGAATAATTCCAAATGAATTTATAGGTGCACTAATAGGCCCTGGCGGAAAAGTAATACAAGAACTTCAAAAAGAGACAGGAACAACAATTGTAATCAATGAAGATCCAGTAACTGAAGAAGGAATTGTTGAAATATTAGGCACAGATCAAAATGGTATTGATGCTGTTTTAGCAAAAATAGATTCAATTTTGTTTAAGCCAGAAGTCGGAAGTGTTTATGAAGTAAAGGTTATAAAAATGCTAGACTTCGGTGCTGTAGTAGAATATCTAGAAGCTCCTGGAAACGAAGTTTTACTACACGTTAGTGAACTAGCCTGGGAACGTACGGAAAATGTTTCAGATGTTGTAAATATGGGAGATATTTTTGATGTTAAGTATTTTGGTATCGATCCTCGAACACGAAAAGAGAAAGTTTCGCGCAAGGCACTTCTACCTAAACCTGAAGGTTATGTAGATCGATCAAAAGACCGTAAACTAAAAGGTCGTGATAATAGGAGAAACGATCGTAAATCAAAGCGTGATTAAATTGAATAAAAAAACCATTTTGAAAAAAATGGTTTTTTATGTAACATTCCGTGAAACTTGAACGTATAATAAATGTGAACTTATTCTAAAACTCATTAAAGAACTATGAGACAGTTAAAAATAACAAAACAAGTTACAAATAGAGAAACTGCATCTCTAGACAAATATTTGCAAGAAATTGGTAAGGTTGACTTAATAACTGCTGATGAAGAAGTTGAATTGGCTCAAAGAATAAAATCTGGAGATCAAATTGCCTTAGAAAAATTAACAAAAGCAAATCTAAGGTTTGTTGTTTCTGTAGCAAAACAGTATCAAAATCAAGGTTTGACATTACCAGATTTAATTAATGAAGGTAACTTAGGGTTAATAAAAGCTGCTCAACGATTTGATGAAACTCGAGGTTTTAAATTTATTTCATACGCTGTTTGGTGGATTAGACAATCTATATTACAAGCACTTGCTGAACAATCCAGAATAGTTCGATTACCTTTAAATAAAATAGGTTCAATTAATAAAATCAACAAAACATATGCTTTTTTAGAACAATCCCATGAAAGACCTCCAAGTGCTGAAGAAATTGCAAGAGAATTAGATATGACAATTAATGACGTCAAAGAATCTATGAAAAATTCTGGACGACACGTTTCAATGGATGCACCTTTAGTTGAAGGAGAAGATTCAAATCTCTATGATGTTCTTAGATCAGGTGAATCACCAAATCCTGATAAAGATTTATTACACGAATCATTAAGAACAGAGATTGAAAGAGCTCTTGAAACACTAACCCCTAGAGAAGCTGACGTTATTAGGTTGTATTTTGGATTAGGCAACCAACACCCAATGACACTTGAAGAAATTGGTGAAACCTTTGATCTTACTAGAGAAAGAGTTCGACAAATTAAAGAAAAAGCTATTAGAAGACTAAAGCATACTTCTAGAAGCAAAATTTTAAAAACTTATTTAGGATAAATAATAAACCATTAATGATTCCTGAAGCTTCATATTTTATTTTATTTTTGTAAAAAAAATAATTATGAGCTCACTCATAGCACCTTCCATTTTATCTGCAGATTTTGCTAATCTCAGTAGAGATATTGAAATGATTAATTCAAGTAATGCTGATTGGTTTCATATCGATGTAATGGATGGAGTTTTTGTTCCGAATATTTCATTCGGAATGCCTGTTTTGAAATCAATTGTAAAATATGCAAAAAAAACAATTGATGTCCACCTAATGATTATAGAACCTGATCGATACATAAAAACTTTTTCAGATTTAGGGAGTGATATTCTAACTGTTCATTATGAAGCTTGCACTCACCTACAACGTACTATCCAATCAATAAAATTAGAAAAAATGATGGCTGGTGTTGCTTTAAATCCACACACAAATGTTTCAGTTCTTGAAGATGTAATAAATGATATTGATTTAGTTTGTTTAATGAGTGTAAATCCTGGATTTGGAGGACAAAGCTTTATTGAGAATACATATAACAAAATAAATAAATTAAAAAAATTAATTAAGAAAAAGGGAGCCTCAACAAAAATTGAAATTGATGGAGGTGTATCATCATCAAATGTAAAAAAACTAATAGAGGCTGGAGCTGACGTACTAGTGGCAGGCAGCCACATATTTAGCAGTGAAAATCCTATCAAAACAATTGATGAATTAAAAAAACTATCTTTATAGTTTTAAAATGTTCAAAATTTATCGAAAAAAAAAAGAGGGAGAAGATTTTGTTATAATATGTAACAAATCTAAATATACAAAAGTTGAGATTTCATTAAATAAGGGAGCTAGCGTTTCAAATTTAATTTTTAATAACAAAAAAATTATAACCGATTTAAGAAAAAAACCTTATGAAAAAACTTTTGCATCTTCAATTATGTTCCCATTTGCAAATAGAGTCAATTTTGGGAAATATCATTTTTTGGGAAAAAAATACAAACTTATATGTAATGAAAAAAACAAAAAAAACGCGTTACATGGATTAGTATACAACAAAAACTTTGCATTGATTAATCGATCTATCAAAGAAAATAGTGGAGAAATATGCCTTTCATATAAATATGATGGAGATGATTTAGGTTTCCCCTTTCCATTCGCGGTTAATTTAAATTATAGACTAACCAAAAAAAAATTTTCTGTTATTTTAAGAATAACTAATATTGGAAATAGTGTATTTCCATTCACCGCGGGCTGGCACCCATATTTTGAAGCTAAAGACTTAAAAAAAAGTATAATTAAATTTAATAGTTTAGAAAAAATTGAATCTGATAATAGAAATATTACCACTAAAATAATAAAAACTAAAACTCCTTGTCCACTAATTTTAAAAAATAAAACCCTAGATGATGCATATATTTTAAACAAAAATGAAATTATCTATAAAACACAAGATTATCTAGTCAAAATGTCCTCATCTGAAAAAGAGAACTATTTACAACTTTATACTCCTAAAAACAAACAAGCTATTGCTATTGAACCTATGACTGGGGTGTCAGATAGTTTCAACAATGGAATAGGGCTAAAAAAATTGAATCCTAAAGAAATATATAAAATTAAGTGGGATTTAAATATTATAACCAAATAAATATTAAATATATTTAAAATTATTTTTTGTTATTCATCACACTTATCTAAAATCATTGTAATATCTCCTTTTCTTGAAATATCAAAATCATAATTAAAACACAAACTTTCTGACCAATAATTATTGGCCGAAAATTCTTCATTTAATTGATCTTTTAATATACCTCGCTTTTCTCTATTTAGTGAACTGTAAACCTTAGCTTTAAAATTAATTTTAACTCTTGAAAAATCTGAAAAATTGTCATATACAGATGAATATACCTTTTTACTTCCATTTCTACTCCAAACTCTAGCTGAAAACGATAAATAATCTAAAGACAATGCATCATCGCAACTTTTAACATCGGATTGATTTGTATCATAAAAACTCACTTTAAATGAATTTGTTACAGCACTTGATTTTTCATTTGACGCATATAACCCTGATGTTGGTGTATTTCCATTAGTATTGAGTCTATAATAACCTTTGTCTTGCCTACCTTGATAATAACCATCAGAATCATATTTATAATAAGAATCTTGATAATTAGATACATTTTCAACCATATAACCTTCACTATTATTGCAAGACTTGCTTAAGATTAATGAATCTTTCGATTTAGCCTCAAGGAAATTTGAAAGTTTTATTTCACTATGGTCTAATCCATAAAAATTACCATTAATATTGGACTTTATTATTTTTACAACTGATTTAACATCTAAATAGTCTGATTCCATTGAAAAATCGTCATAATCGAAACTATATTTAACTCCAGTAATGTTTTTGTTGTAGTAGCCTGAATAAACTTCATCATATTGTGGATTAGCTACAAACTTTCCTTCAGAGTCAATAATTCCGTGTCCACTTCTCCTCTTGTATATCAATGCTATATCTCCAAAAAAAGGAGACACAGATTCAAATTGGGGATTAATTTCTAATTTACCTTTTTTATTTATGTAACCCCATTTGTCTCCAACCTTAACAGCAGCAAGATCTGAACCGTTAAATCCTCTGTTACAAACATCTCTAAATTGAGGATTAATCAAAAAATCTCCATCTGAATCTATCCAACCCCACTTTTTACCAGATCTTACAATAAAATCATCTCCATCTGAAAAAATTTCATCAAACTGAGGATTAATTATAATTTTACCACTATCGTCAATTACTCCCCACTTGCGATCACAAGTTCTAATTAATGCATTACCGCTATTATTGAATGATGATACTCTACAGATATTTTTTGGTAATTGTGCAATAGTCTCAGCTTTATTGTTCATAATAATCAAACTTTTATCTTTTTCGTTATCGTCAAAAGCCCCACGTAGGGCAAAACGATTATTCCCTAAAAGACTAGCAATCTCGTCATCATTGTTAGGTTCGAACTCACCAACTACTTCTCCTTCAGTATTGATAATTTGAATTGACACGTAATCGTTATACTTGACTATTTTAAATGCATGATTATCAGAAAAACTTGAAATAGACGACGCATCAGGGAACTCAAGAACTGTTTCCAAGTCAGTATTAATAACCAATGGATAACCCAAATCATTTCTAACTACAGCTAATTCGTTGCTAAAATCCATAGCCTCATCCCAAGTCTTTAAAATGTCATAATCTCCTTTTTCATTGATATATGCAAATTTGTCTTTACCATCGTATTCTATTTCAACACGAGCTAACCCATCTTTAAAAGGATACGCTGATTTAAATTGAGGAGTTATAATAATTTTACCATCAACATCAAAATAACCCCAATCACCATTTGAGTTTTCAAAAGCAAACAATTTATGCTCTGATTTTGAACCACAAGAAAAAAGAATTGCTGAAGAAATTAAAAATAATAAAGCTTTGTACATAGCTATGAATTTTAAATGTTTATAATTTTATAAATCTAAAAAAAAAGTTTTTAAAAAAAAACTATGCCACCATAATAGTATTTAAAAAAACTGTAAATTTAATATATTGATTATTTTTATTTAATTTCAAAAATTAACTTTTCAATTAAATTAAGAGGTTAAAATTCCAAAATGTTCAATTTTTTTTAATAATTACAAATAATTTGTTATGATAGCTTTAAAACAAGTGATTCCTTTTTTGAAACATTTGTTGTCGTACATAATCTTTGTTTACATTATATTTTATTTTAAAATAAATGCTCAAACTCAAGAAACTCGAACTATGATTTTTGATGGTAATGAACGAGAGTATATTATATATATCCCATCAAGTTATGATGGATCTACAGAATTTCCATTAATTTTTAATTTTCATGGAGGAAATGGTATTTCAAGTGATTTTATGAATTACACTAATGATATGAGGCCATTAGCCAATTCACATGATTTTATAGCTGTTTACCCTCAAGCAGCGGTAGATCCAGTAGATGGAAGTTATGCTTGGCTTCATAAAGCACCTACTTCACACGATGATATTTTTTTTATTGAAGCTATTATCGATAATCTAAATAACGAATTTTCTATTGATAATGATAGAGTTTATGCTTGTGGATACTCTGAAGGAGGGATTTTTTCATACGAGCTTGCTTGCAGATTAAACAATAGAATTGCAGCAATATCGTCAGTTTCAGGAAGTATGCTAGTTGATTCATTTCGCGACAGCTATTATGACTTGGGGTTTTGCTCTCCAATTCACCCAACATCTGTTCTTTTAATGCTGGGTACTGCTGACTCTAATCCTCACTCCACATATAATGGATTTTCACCATATTATATGTCAGCTGAAGAAATCACATCATATTGGTCTAACTATAATAATACTGAAAATAATCCGATAATTAATCAATTACCTAATACAAATACGACAGACGGTAGTTCAGTTGAACAAAGAATTTGGGAAAACGGAGATAATTGTTCAAAGGTAGAGGAATTGAAAATAATTGGAGGAGGCCATGATTGGCCAGGAGTATTTGGAAACATGGACATAAATGCTTCCTCATACATATGGGATTTTGTTTCTCAATTCAACATAAATGGATTAATTGGATGTGAATCACTTTCTACAAATCAACAAAACAATACAAACCTAAAATATCTAGTATATCCAAATCCATCCTCGGATTTCATCATTATTAAAATTGAGGGGTTAAATAATCAAGATTTAGAAATTGAGCTAATTGATATCAAAGGAAAGTTGATTGAAAAAAAAATTATTAGTAAAGGTCAAACAATTGATTATTTTAATTTTAAATCAGCTAATTCAGGAATATATTTTGTTAGGTTTTTGGGAAATAGGGTAAGGAAAACAAAAAAAATTATTGTCAAATAAAAAAAGAGAACTACATTTAAGTAATTCTCTTCTTGTGACTGCGACAGGAGTCGAACCTACAACCGCTGGAGCCGAAATCCAGTGCTCTATCCAATTGAGCTACGCAGCCTATAAGTTTAAGAAGATAAATGTTTTTTTACTAAAATTGAAATTGTTTTGTTATCTGTTTTCCCACTCAATTTTTTGGATAAAAAACTCATAACTCTTGCCATATCTTTCATAGTTGATGCACCTAAATCATTTATTGTATTAATAACGAAGTCTTCAACTTCTGATTCAGATAACATTTTAGGTAAAAACTGGCTAATAATTTTAGCTTCATTTAGTTCAATCATGGCTAAATCATTGCGGTCTTGACTAGCGTAAATTCTGGCACTATCATTTCTTTGTTTTACCAACTTTTGCAATATGTTTATTTCTTCCATTTTCGATATAGAGTTCGATTGATTTTTTTTTGTTTGAAAAAATATTAAAGCTGATTTAATTGATCGTAATGCTGTAAGAGCTGAAGCATCCTTAGACTTCATTGCAATTTTTAAAGCATCCATGACTGATTTTTGAAGGCTCATAATTATTTATAAATTTAACTATTTAATCAACATTATCATGTAAAAATGAATTATTTGATCTGACTTGAATGTCATCATTTTCATCTTTAGAGATAGATGTCCTTGAAATTTTAACATTATTTGATTCATTAACATCATTTAATTCTACCCCTTGGCGCTTGTATGCTGGCTCTTTTTCATAATCTTCAATTTTTGATGGATTAAATTTGTAATTATATGCTTTCAATGTACGGCGCCTGTCGTCAGTTCTGTCCCTTAAAATTTTTGAAATTGGACTATTGAATGGATTAAGTGAATCATCTTTCTTAGTTGAAACATGCTTTTCTTTAATTATTACTTTTTTTAATACTAATTCTGATTCGATGTCATGATCTTTTGGAATTTCAGAAGTTTCTAAAATACCGTTGTATTCTTCATTTGTTTGCTCAAGAATGATATGGTCATTGAATGTATATTTTTCTTCTCCCTTCGGAACTGTTTCTGAAACAGGAATTAACTCTATATAATCATCTATTTCAATATCATTAATATTATCATCTAACCTGAATATTTCTAAATCTTTATCCTCATTATTTTTATTGTTTTTATTAATAGGTAAATCAAAAGTTAAACTTGTTTGTTCGTCATCATTTGTTATTTCCTTTTCGCCTTTATTTACAACAATTTCATTAATTACAAAATCATCATTTTTTTCTAAAGAAACTAAATTTTCAAAATTAACTTCAATTGATTTTATATCTTCGGTTGTTGGTATTAAATCCATAAATTGGCTTGATTCAGAACTAAATATTTCTTGCTCATCGATAAAATCATGATCCTTAAACAAATCACTATCATTGACTTTATTATCATTTTTTGAATTATCAACAGCCTCTTTAGCTTCTAAATCATGGATAACTTTAATTGGTTCAATATTATTTATTTGATTTTGTTGATTAGCATCAAAACCTGTAGCTATAATAGTAACAGAAATAGCCTCTTTGAGTAGTTCATCATCGCCAACACCCATAATGATATTTGCAACATGACCAGGACCAGCTTCAGCTTGAATATGATCATTAATTTCGCCAATCTCATCAATTGTTACTTCTTTCGATCCAGAAACAATTAAAAGTAGAACATTTTTTGCTCCAGATATTTTATTGTCATTTAATAGTGGTGAATCTAAGGCGTTTATTATTGCCTCTTTAGCTCTGCTCTCACCAATAGCAGTTGAGGATCCCATGATGGCTGTTCCGCTTTTACTCAGTACTGTCTTAGCATCACGTAAATCAATATTTTGAGTATAGTGGTGAGTAATAACTTCTGCTATTCCACGAGCAGCAGTAGAAAGTACTTCATCAGCTTTAGAAAATCCAGTTTTAAATCCTAAATTACCATACACTTCACGTAATTTATTATTATTTATTATAATTAAAGAGTCTACAACCTTCCTAAATTTTTCAATGCCTTTGTGTGCCTGCGAATTTCTTGTTTTTCCCTCAAATTGAAATGGCGTTGTAACAATTCCTACAGTTAAAATATCAAGCTCCATAGCCATCTTAGCAATTATTGGAGCTGCACCAGTACCAGTACCACCGCCCATTCCTGCAGTTATAAACACCATTTTGGTATTAGAATCTAATAAAGTTTTAATATCATCAAGACTTTCTATTGCAGCTTTCTCTCCAATTTCTGGGTTAGCTCCCGCGCCTAATCCTTCAGTTAAATTAACACCAAGTTGTATTTTGTTTGGAACACCACTACTATTAAGCGCTTGGGAATCTGTATTACAAATTACAAAATCAACTCCTTTAATCCCTTGCTTAAACATGTGATTAATTGCGTTGCTTCCACCTCCTCCAACGCCTATAACTTTTATTACATTCGATTGGTTTTTTGGTAAATCAAAATGAATTCCAAAATCTTTATTATTAATCATAAATTTTAATTTAATTGTTGGTTATTCTGCATTTTCTAAAAAATCTTTTACTCTCTCTGTAAGTTTTTCCAAAAAACCCTTTCCTTTTTTTTCGGGAATTGGATACGGTTCATCAATTGGTGGTTCAGGGTTATCAGGAATTTCAGGTTCTAAATCTAAATGCTTTCTTTGTCTTTCTATACCATCAAGTACAAGGCCAACAGCTGTAGCATATAATGGACTAGTAATATCACTATCACTATCACCAGCAAGATGTTCATTAGGATAACCAACTCTAGTGTCCATCCCTGTTATATATTCAACTAACTGTTTTAAATGATTTAATTGACTACCACCTCCAGTAAGAACGATTCCTGCTATAAGTTTTTTCTTTTGCTCTTCGTGACCATAATTTTTGATTTCTAAGTAAACTTGTTCAATTATTTCTACAATTCTAGCATGAATAATTTTAGATAAATTTTTAAGGGTTATTTCTTTAGGATCTCTACCACGAAGCCCTGGAATAGATACTATTTCATTATCCTTATTTTCTCCTGGCCAAGCTGATCCAAATTTAATTTTTAACAGTTCTGCTTGCTTTTCGATTATTGAACATCCCTCTTTTATGTCCTCGGTAATTATATTACCACCAAAAGGTATAACTGCAGTGTGACGAATAATTCCATCTTTAAAAATAGCAAGGTCTGTTGTGCCTCCGCCAATATCAATAAGAGCTACTCCAGCTTCTTTTTCTTCATAGCTTAAAACTGCTTTTGCTGATGCAAGTGGTTCTAATGTAATTCCTCCCAATTCTAATCCTGAATTCTGAATACATCTACCAATATTACGAATTGAAGATACTTGACCAACTACAACATGAAAATTTGCTTCCAAGCGTTCACCATACATTCCTATTGGCTCTTTTATTTCTGCTTGACCATCAACTTTAAAATCTTGAGGAAGGACATGAATTATCTCTTCACCAGGAAGCATAACTAATTTATGCACTTGATTAATTAATCTTTCAATATCTTCATCATTTATTACTTGCTCAGCATTTGATCTAGTTATGTAATCACTATGTTGTAAGCTTCTTATGTGTTGTCCTGCTATTCCAACTGTAACTTCACCAATTTTGAGATTAGACAATAATTCAGCGTCCTGAACTGCCTGCTGAATAGATTTAATGGTTTGAGTAATGTTATTTACAACCCCTCTGTGAACTCCTAAACTTTTAGATTTGCCAATACCTAAAGTTTCTAATTTACCATATTGGTTTTTTGAACCAATCATTGCTACAATTTTTGTTGTACCTATATCTAAACCAACTGAAATATTTTGATTTTCCATATTTATATTTTTTTTGTGCAAACAACTTGATTATTGAATTGCAAATTCACTGTTTTATAGTTCTTTAGTATTTTTTTTTGCTTAGCATTTTGATAAAATGCCTTAAAATTTCTCATTTTTTTATCTATATCTTTGAGGTTTCCAACTTGAATCTCAAAATTAGCATCTCTGATACGAAAATTATAATTGGATTCTTGACCTACCAAAATATCTGTGACATATAGACTTAAAAATTCATCTCTTTTAATGGTTTCAATAATTTTAAAAATATTATTTAGATCTGAATCAATATTTAAACCATGTACTAGTAAAACTCTAGAACTGTATTCTTCTGAAAGCGGCATCTTATTACCATTTGAATCTATATAGAAAGAAGGGGAAGAAACAACTCTTGCTATTGGCTTCGGCTGGATTATATTGATTATTAATTGTCCATTTATTTTTAAATATACTTGTGCTTCGTCGATCAAATTATTTGACAAAAGCTTATTTTCTATATATTTAATGTCTAAAATATCTTTACCAATACATTCTATATATTCATTATTTTGAATTAAAAGTTTATCAACGCTATCCTTGCTTATAAATAAATTATTTTCTCCAATAAAATTAATTTCTAATGACTTAATTGGTTTGGAATTGCTATTGTATTCAGAAAATGAATACAAAGAAATTGGAATTGTAAAAATTAGTAATATTTTAGTGTATTGTTTATATTTCATTCTTAAGCAAATTATTAGTTAATTCATCAGCAATCAAATCAATATCTCCAGCACCCATAGTTACTAATATTGGATTATCGATATTCTTGATAGATTGCATTAGAGTGTTCTTAGTTACTAATTTTTTTGTTTTAGAGTTAATTTTACCCAATAACCAATCAGAGTTTATTCCCTGAATTGGTAACTCTCTAGCAGGATAAATATCCAATAATAAAACACTATCAAATCTAGATAATGAATTTGCAAATTCATCTGAAAAATCTCGAGTTCTACTAAATAAATGTGGTTGAAAAATAGCTGTAGTTTTAGTATTTGGATAAATTTCTGAAATGGCATTCCATACTGCATCTATTTCTTTGGGATGATGAGCATAATCGTCAATGTATATAAAATTATCCGTTTTAATTTTGTAAGTAAATCTACGCTCGACTCCTTTATAACTTTCAATTGCATCTCTTAAGCTAAATTCATCACATCCAACTTCTAAAGCCATTGCGAAAGCTACTATTGCGTTAGATAAATTATGCTTCCCTGGAAGAGAAAACTTAAGTCTCTTATATGTTGTTTTTGGTGTTTTTAAATCGAAAACATAAAAACCATCATGAAGAGATAAATTTTGAGCACAGTAATCAGATCTAGGATCAAATCCATAACTTAGTCCAGGAAAATTAATACTCTCATGAACAAATAAGCTGCCTTTAGATGGTAATAATTCAGAAAATTCCTTGAAAGCAATTTTCAGATTTGTTTTATTATGGTAAATATCTAAATGATCAGCATCCATAGATGTTATACATGCTAAATTCGGATTTAAATGTAAAAAAGAACGATCAAATTCATCTGCCTCAACAACACTAAATTCGGATCCATTATCTATGAAATTTGACTTGTAATTTTCTGAAATACCACCCAAAAAAGCTATAACTTTTTGATTACTTTTTAACATTAAATGTGCCAATATACTGGTCGTAGTAGTTTTTCCATGAGTCCCAGCAATAGCCAAACAGTTAGTATTATGTGTTATCATACCCAAGGCTTCTGATCTTTTAATAATTTTAAAATTTTTATTAGCGAAAAAATTTAAAATTGAGTTTGTTTTTGGGATTGCAGGTGTTATAATTACTAATGTTTTTTCTGGATCTAAATATTCATTCCCAATATGAGTTGCATTGTCCTTAAAAATTATTTTTATACCCTTATAAGATAGAGAATCTGTTATTTTACTTTGTTTAATATCATAACCCGAAACTCGTTTGTTAATATTATGAAAATAATTTGCAAGAGCACTCATTCCAATTCCACCGATACCAATTAAATAAATATTATTTATTGAATTTAAATTCATGCCTTTAGTAAAGTTATAACCTCATTAACAATTTTTTCAGTTGCTAATGGATTTGATAATTTTTTTATATTTTTTTTTAATTTTTCTTGTAAATTTTTTGAGTTTAAAAGGTTTGAAAATTGATATTCAAAATCGCTTTTTAATTTTGGCTCTGTAATTATTAATGCTGCACCTTGTTCTGCAATTTTCAAAGCGTTAATTGTTTGATGATCTTCAGAAACGTTTGGTGATGGAATAAATACAACAGGCTTACCAACAATGCATAATTCTGAAATTGCACTTGCTCCAGCTCTTGAAATAATAAAATCTGCTGCTGCATAGGCAAAATCCATGCGCTTTATATATGGGGCTATATAAACACGATCCCTAGATTCGTATTTTTTATACTGATCATAGTATAGATCACCACACTGCCATATCAATTGAATATTATTTTTTTTAAAATAATCTAACTTTTCCTCAATTAATTTATTAATCCTTTTTGCTCCTAAGCTACCTCCAAGTATTAACAATGTTTTAAAATCTTTATTTTGTTTAAAATATGCTTTCCCTTTAACTTCTTTTAGAGCTATTTCAAAAAGGTCTTGTCTGATAGGATTTCCTGTTAATTTAATTTTATCTTTTGGAAAATAGATGTCAAGACCAGAATACGCAACGCAGATAGAATCAGCTTTTTTTGACAACAACCTATTAGTAATACCAGGATAAGAATTTTGTTCTTGAATTAAAATTGGAATTCCAATGATTGAAGCAACATATAGCAATGGTCCACTCGCAAAACCACCCGTACCAATTACTGCGTTAGGAACAAACCTTTTCAAAATAAAAAATGAATGCAAAACACTAACTAATATTTTGATTGGTAATAAAAAATTTTGATAAACTTTAAGCCTATTAAATCCAGATATCCATAATCCAATTATAGAATAACCCGCTTTTGGAACTTTATCCATTTCCATCTTACCTATTGCTCCAACGAATAAAAGTTTTACTTTAGGAATTTTTTTCTGTATGCCTTTTGCTATTGATAATGCTGGATAAATATGTCCTCCAGTACCTCCTCCTGATATTATTACTTTATAATTTTTCATTAAAGTGTATCAATTAAAATTTCTAAAGGATTATCTGAATTCTTTAAATTATTTCTTATCTCTTCTCTTTTAGCACTAACGCTGAGAATAATACCAATAGACATACACGTAACCCAGATTGAAGTACCACCACTACTAATTAGAGGCAAAGTTTGACCTGTAACTGGAAATAATTCAACCGCCACTCCCATATTAACAATAGCTTGAAAAACTATTGGTATACCAACAGCGACAGTCAATAATTTACCAAAAATAGAATCTGATTTTTGAGCTACGATCACAATTCTAAATAATAATAGTAGATATAGAAGAAGTAAAAATAAACCACCTAACAAGCCATATTCTTCAATTATAATGGCGTAAATAAAATCTGAGGATGATTGAGGTAAAAAGTTCTTTTGTGTACTTTTCCCAGGTCCTAAACCGTAAATGCCTCCACTCGAAATTGCTATTTTAGCTTTTTCAATTTGATAATCTTCGCGTTTTTCATCCTCACCAATAAAATTCACAATTCTATTTGTCCATGTATCTACTCTATTAGGAAAGGCTTCGGGAAATTTTATTGCAGTAAAAATAAAAATTGAGAGTAAAATAATACCTGTAACTGCTATATTAATTAAGTATTTTAAAGGATACCCACCAATATATGATATAATTAATATCATTGAAAAAATTATTGCTGTAGTAGAAAAATTAGCTGGTAAAATTAAAATTAAAACCAATAATATTGGGAGCCAAAATGGTAAAATAGATTTCTTAAAAGAAATTTTTTGATTGCATATTTTTGATAAATATCTAGCAACAAAAATCATCATTACCAAAGAGGCTAAAGTTGAGGGCTGAAATGTAAATCCAACCACAGGAACATGAATCCATCGACTTGCATTAGCGCCATCAATCAAATTCCCTTGTAGTAATGTAACAATTAGTAGTATAATTATTACTGGAAACATAAATATAGAAAGTCCTCTAAAATAGATATATGGAATTCTATGAAATCCATAAATTATAGAAAAACCTAGAAAAAGATGAATAAAATGTTTTATAAAATAATTGAACGTTTGACCATCACCTGAAGAGTAAGCTAAATTGCTAGCTGCACTATAAACGGGTAAAAAAGAAAATATAGCAAGTAAGGCTACAATAGCCCAAATCATGCGATCTCCTTTTATGAAATTTATTTTTAGATTCATTTACAATTTTCTAACCGAACTTTTAAATTGATATCCTCTATCTTCATAATTTTCAAACAAATCATAACTTGCACATGCTGGAGATAATAATACGTTATCTCCCGCCTCTGCAATTTTATACGCAATTTGAACAGCTTCAGACATTAATTGGGTTTCGACAATTATATCAACCATTGTTTCAAAATTTTCAAATAATTTTTGGTTTGTTTTTCCTAAACAAATAATTGCCTTAACTTTCTCATTTACAAATGGATACAAAACTGAATAGTCATTACCTTTGTCTTCTCCACCAACAATCCATACAGTAGGATTATTCATACTCTCTAAAGCAAAATATGTTGCATTGACATTTGTTGCTTTGGAATCATTTATGTATTGAACCTTGTTAATTTTAAGAACATATTCTAATCTATGTTCAGCTCCCTGAAAACACTGTAAACTTTCTCTAATTGTTTCTTTACGAATTTTGAGTAAATGTGCAACAGTAGCAGCTGCCATAGCATTTTTTATATTATGTTTCCCTTCAAGAGATAAATTTGTTGTTGGCATAAGAATTGTTTTATTTTTATCTTTAATAATAATTTTATTGTTTTTTAAAAAAGTACCTTTTTCAAAAATCTTACTTAATGAAAAAGGAATTAATTGAGATTGAATTTTATTGTTTTTTAAAAATTTATTAATTGCATGATCGTCTGCATCATAAACCAGAACATCTGATTTTTTTTGATTCTTTATTATTCTGAATTTTGCTTTTATATATTTATCAAAATTATAATCGTATCGATCAAGATGATCAGGTGTAATATTTGTAATAACCGCTATTTTTGGACGAAAATTTTTAATTCCATCTAACTGAAAACTACTAAGTTCTAGAACAAAAAAATCAGGATTTTTATGAACTTCTTTTGCAAAACTATTACCAATATTACCTGCCATAATCGTTTTTATTCTAGCATTTTTTAAAATTTGGTAAATCATCATTGTTGTTGTAGTTTTTCCATTACTTCCAGTTATTCCAATAACATTTGATGCTGTGAATTGTGAAGCAAATTCAATTTCAGAAACTATAGGAATTCGATTCAATATTAGTTGCTTTACAATCGAAATATTATCCGAAATTCCTGGGCTTTTCATTACTACATCAGAATTTAAAATTTTTGATGACGTATGCTTTCCTTCTTCCCATTCAATCTCATTATGTTTAAGAACATCCTTGTATTTATTTTTGATAATTCCATAATCAGAAACAAATACTTTATAACCTTTTTCTTTTGCAAGTAATGCCGTTCCTATACCACTTTCACCACCGCCAAGAACAACTAAATACTTCATTTATCTGATTTTTAATGTTACAATAGTTAGTATAGCTAACAACACACCAATTATCCAAAATCTAGTCACAATTTTACTTTCGTGATAGCCCTTTTTTTGGTAATGGTGATGCAAGGGTGACATTTTGAAAATCCTCTTCCCTTGTCCAAACTTTTTCTTAGTGTATTTAAAATAGCCAACTTGTATAACAACAGATAAATTCTCAACAAGAAAAATTCCACATAGTAATGGAATCAACCACTCTTTTCTAACTGCAATTGAAATTACAGCGATAATACCTCCAATAGTCAAACTACCAGTGTCACCCATAAATACTTGAGCTGGATATGCGTTATACCATAAAAATCCTATAAGTGAGCCAACAAAAGCAGCGATGTAGATTGTAATTTCTTCAACTCTTGGTATATACATTATATTTAGATAATCTGAAAAGATTATGTTCCCTGAGACCCATGCAAAAATTCCTAAAGTCAAAACAATAATTGCAGACGTACCAGCAGCCAAACCATCTATGCCATCTGTTAGATTTGCTCCGTTTGAAACTGCAGTTACTATAAAAATTACAATTATAATAAATAGGATCCAGGAGTAAGACTTTAAATTTGGACTTATCCAAGTCAATAGATCAGCATAATCAAACTCATTACCTTTAAAGAAAGGAATAGTAGTTTTTGTAGATTTTTTTTCATAGTCAAATTGAGATAATTTGGTATTGTCAATTTTAACAGTATCGTAAGTGAATACTTTTTCTTTTATTGTTACATCAGGATGAAAAAATAATGTTAAACCGACAATTATGCCGAGTCCAATTTGACCTAAAATTTTAAATCTACCTTTGAGTCCATCTTTATCATCTCTAAATTTTTTTATATAATCATCAATGAAGCCTATGGTGCCCATCCATAAAGTAGTAATTATAAGTAAAATAATATATATATTATGCAACTTAGCCAGTAAAATAACAGGGACAATTGTAGAAAATATTATAATTATTCCACCCATTGTTGGTGTGCCAGACTTCTCTTTTTGCCCATCTAGACCCAAATCTCGGACCTTTTCGCCTACTTGCTTTTTTTCAAGATATTTTATTATTCTTTTACCAAAAATTGTAGAAAGTAAAAGTGATATTATTATAGCTAATGCAGCTCTGAAAGTTAAAAACCCAAATAAAGATGCACCAGGTATTTGATATTGATTTTCTAAATATTCAAACAAATAATATATCATACACTAATTATTATAATTCCATTATATATTCCTTAACAACATTGATATCACTGAAATACTCTTTATTACCACAAACTTCTTGATAATTCTCATGCCCTTTACCAGCAACTAAAATAATATCACCTGATTTAGCTAATTGCCCAGCTGTTTTTATTGCCTGTCTTCTATCGTTTATTGAAATAACCTTATTGGAATATTGCGGATCAACACCATTTTGAATTTCAGAAATAATCATTTCTGGGTTTTCAGATCTTGGATTATCATTTGTTAAAATTACGGTATTACTTAATATTGAAGCAATCCTGCCCATTTTTGGTCGTTTTTCTTTATCTCTGTCACCACCACAACCAAAAACAGTAATTAAACTCTCATTACCTGTCCTTATGTTATTTATAGTTTGTAAAACATTTTTTAATGCATCAGGAGTATGAGCATAATCTACAATAACTGAAATATTTGAGTTAGAAACATAAAGATCAAATCTTCCTGTAACACTGTCCAATTCGCTTATAAGCTTTAGAATCTCTTCAGAATTTAATTTTAAAATTTCTGCACAAGCAAAAATTGCTGCTATATTATAGGCATTGAAAACTCCTACAAGTTTTACCCAAACTTCACAATTATTGATTTTTAATAACAAACCTCTAAACATGTTTTCAATAACTTTGACTTTATAATCAGCATTTGATTTTAAAGCATATGAGTATACTTTAGCTTTTGTGTTTTGGACCATATAATGACCATTTTTATCATCAGAATTAAATATTGCAAAAGAAGTTTTTGAAAGTTTATCGAAAAATGATTTTTTTACATCTCTGTATTCTTTAAAACTTTTATGATAATCTAAATGGTCATGTGAAAGGTTAGTAAAAATACCTCCTTTAAATATCAAGGCCTCTGTTCTAAGCTGATCAATACCATGTGAACTTACTTCCATGAAACAATATTCAACTCCTTTATCATTCATTTTATCCAAATAATAATTTATTGTTATTGAGTCTGGTGTTGTATGATTGGTTTCATAAACACTATCGTGAACAATAATTTTTACAGTAGATATTAAACCAGCTTTATAACCTGCTGATTTAAATAAACAATATAAAAGTGTTGCAACCGTTGTCTTTCCGTTAGTACCAGTAACTCCAATTAATTGTAAATTTTTTGAAGGTTGATTGAAAAAATTTGAAGCTATTGTTGCTAATGCCTTTTTGGAATTTTCAACATGAATGTA
>Ga0160423_10000554_pt1 | contig 30617 bp, 45 predicted proteins | sample CRUFie14St8metaG_FD_108191 | JGI IMG/M metagenome (GOLD analysis project Ga0160423, IMG submission 108191) | Marine microbial communities from the Costa Rica Dome - CRUD Field 142mm St8 metaG | ecosystem: Environmental > Aquatic > Marine > Oceanic > Photic zone | place: Costa Rica: the Eastern...
GAAAAAGAATTTGATTCATTAGTAAATAAAAAGGCTTCTAAGGAAATGAAAGATAAAGTAAAAAAACTTAAGAAAGAACTAAACGATAAATTAAATAAATTCAAATAAATGGGAAAAACTAAACAAATGTTAATGGATGAACTTTACAATATGAATCAAATGGTAGATTATGATTATCAATATGAAGAGTGGAAAACATCAGATGCTTTTGTAGAGTATGTAAATAGAGAAATTGATAAAACTAAACCTCTTTACTCTGAATCAGATATCATGAATGCAACAAGATACGCATCGGAACATATTACAATAGAACCAAGTGAGGTTGGTAAAAAGGTATATGATATGTTGTTTTCAGAAAAAATTGAAGAATACTTATCCTTTAAAAGATGAATTACAAAGATTATATAGATAATATACCTGATTTTCCAATCGAAGGTATTCAGTACAAAGATATTCAACCACTACTTGCAGATACAGTTGCATTTGAATCAGCAATAAAAGAAATGGGAGACCTTGTTGAGATTCCAAACTATTGGGTTGGGATTGAATCACGAGGATTCTTATTTGCTTCTGCACTTGCTTTTCATTTTGGTGGTGGTGTTAGAATGGTAAGAAAAAAAGGTAAACTCCCAAACAATAGATTACTTTCAGTATCGTATGGATTAGAGTATGGTAAAGATGAATTAGAAATGGCATATATTCCACAACATGATGCAGGTAGTTGTGTGATTGTAGATGATGTACTTGCAACAGGTGGTACGATTACTGCAGCAGAAAATTTATGTAGAATGGTAGGATTAGAAGTTACTGATAAATTATGTTTCATGGATATTGGATTATACGATGGATATGATGTAAAATCACTTGTACAATATGAAATTTAAAAAAGTAATTTTGGTATCTGCAACTCCATTAGAACATGGTGGTATGACAGATTTGTTTGGATATCCAATTTATCAAGTAGGAATTGGTAAAACTAATTCTGCTATGAATTTAACCGAACTGATTATTAGACACAAACCAGATTTAGTTGTAAACTTTGGTTCATGTGGAAATCTTAAAGATTATAAGGTTGGTGAAGTTATTGAAGTTGGAACTACCTACAATAATATAGATGTAAGACCATTTGCAGAATATGGTTGCACACCAGAAAACAATAAATGTGAAATCAAACTTTCAGATAGTGGAGTAAAATGTTTCTCCACAGACCAAATTTATGATAATTCTCGTACCGATTATGCTGACAAATATTTAGAGATGATTGGTAAATGTGATATTGTAGATATGGAATGTTATCCACTTGCATATGTATGTCAGAACTATGGAGTGGAATTAAAATCCTACAAATGGGTTTCCGATGATGGAGACGTTGATAAGTGGGAAGATAATGCGGCCATAGGCTTTGAAAACTTTAGAGATGAATTTAAGAGAAAATACATTGGTTCAAACTAAAAATGGTTCAAAAAAAATTCATAGATAATTTGGATATTTACGAATATTTTCGTATATTAGCAGTATGACTATAAGAAAAAGATTGACAACATTGAATCAATTGACTGAAATCGAAAAAGATTTGAAGTTCGAGATTGAAGCAAGTTATGATGAGGTTCGTTCAGATAAATTATCTAAACACCATGATAATATACAAAATTTAATTAAAGATTTAGCAGATGGGTTATAATCCTTTTAGATGGTACACAAGTGGTAAATACAGAAAAAGACCACTTAAATCAAACGCTCCACTTTTATTGAAGATTCAAAATGGTGATTTTGAATTATCACCCTTTTACTATGAGGCTGATGATAACCATAAGTTGTACGATAAGATGTACAATGAATATATTCAGAACTCACATAGTAAGGATGAATTTTCAATCAAACACGAAGCACACCAATATGCAAAGATGAAGAGAATCAAAGCACATAAATTGGAAGAGAAAGCATTGGAAGAAGAGCATTCAAGATTACACGAACTCAGAAGAAGATTAACTGAAGAGTTTGGTAAAGATTTGTGGGAGAAATCATTGGAAAGACAAAGAGGTAAAGGAACTACTGAAGATTTGTATTGGTGGTATAAGAAACAAGTTAATATGGGACAAACTCCCTCAGAAATAGCAATTAGTTTAGGTAGAAAAACTACGAAAGGATTAACACCTTGATTAATAAAATACATACATTCGGAACATCGTTCACTGCAGGTGGGGGTTTTGAATTTGGTTCAAAAGAAAGAAATCACTTTTTAACTGAAATTTACAAAGATGTTGATTTACCAAAGAATCAGTATTCATTCTCTTGGCCAGGACAATTACAACATTTTCTAACCGATAATAAATTAAATATTGAGGTTATCAATCATGCAAAACAAGGTTATGGTAATGAAATGTTGTACAGAAAAGTATTCGATGTTGTAAGTGATAAGAACTTTCAAAGAAATAAAGAATTACTTTTGTTAGAGTTTTCTCATATGATGAGAAAAGAATTCTTTTTCAGACCATTAAATGATTACATTGTTTGTAACTATCATTTTGAGGATAAAAATGGTGAATTAATTTTGAATGGACCAGATATGGCTCATTCGTACTATTATGATTCTGAAGAAACTACAAAACTACTTGATGAAAATGCTGAAACATTTCATCAGTTTTTTAAACTTACGATGGAAGAAAATGATATTCTAAAAAAGATTAATCAAAATATTACATTGATGTTATCATTTTTAGATAAAAATAAAATAAAATATTTAACAACATCAAGTCCATTAATAGAACCTACATTATTTAGGTTTTTGGATTATGGTGAAGAACACAAAATCTACTACCAAAAAGAAGATTTTATTACTGAATTTCTCGAAAAGATTGTTATTGATGGTAAAATGCAAATAAAAAGTGAAACAAATGGTGAATACGATGATTTTCATGCAGGATATCAAGGTAACAGAGAAATAGCAAAAATGGTTTATAATAATCTAATTAGTAAAGGTTTCATATCCACAAAAGAACTTGTTACTGATTTTAATTTCAAACAATTTAACTCGTCAAGATTAGTATAAATCGTATAACTTAATATATATTATTATGGAGATATTTAATATCAACATTAGATTAGAAGATTTGCAACTTAATAAAAACTTGAAGGGGACTATGAAAAAGGTTCTTAAAGTTATTAAATCGATGGAAAGACCAGAGCATATCGAGGTAACTCGTAGGTATGTGGATTTATGGTATAGAGCATTTGGAGATACACACAAAACTATAATAGAATTGTACTTCAAATCAAAATCAAATGAAATAAGATAAAAATCAAAAATAAAATGGAAATTGTGAAGAACAGATATGGGAATGACCGTGTCATCGAGAAGATTTCACCTACTAAATTAAGAATTATGGGTGAATCTCTAATTACACGAGGTTCTCAAGACGATGAAGGAAACCATACTATGTATGATTTTGAAGGTGGACCATGTTTAAATGTGGGTGCAAAAATTCGGTTTATGAAATCAAATTGGACGATTGTAAAAATCACACCTGAAGAAACAAACAAAGAGAATTTTGCTTCTGTATTGGTGGAAGTGAAATTATGACAGAGGACAAAGAAACCTTAGTGGTCTACATTGGAACAAGAGATATCCAAGAGTGGACTCAAAATGAAGGAAAATCAATTCTCATGCCAGAACTTTTAGTTGGGTGTGAAGAATTGTTGTATAAAGAAGATGAGCTTGAAGAAATCTTGTGTGCAAGAGTTGAAGTGGTAATTAGAAATAAACCAAAAGCATTTGACTTCAAAGTAAAAAGAGATGGTGTAGAAAAAACTCTTGATAAGATATTAGAATGGGCATTAAATGAAGAAGAATATGAAATATGTCAAAGGATTAAAAATCTAAACGAATATATTTCAGATAAAAAATTTAAGTTTTGAAAATATTAGTTGTAGGAGATAGTTGTACTGATGTGTTCATTTATGGTGAATGCAATAGATTAGCACCTGAGGCTCCTATTCCTATATTTAAACCTACCAAAAAAGTTACCAATGATGGTATGGCAGCAAATGTTGTTGCAAATCTTAGAAGATTAGGAGTACAAAAAGTAGAACTCATCACAAACTCCGAAGAGATAACCAAAACAAGATATGTAGAAGAAAAGGCAAATCATATTATTATGAGAGTAGATTCAAATGATTCTGTTGAAAATACTTTCAGTATAAAAGATATTGATTTCGATGAATATGATGCAGTGATTGTTGCTGATTATGATAAAGGATTTATATCATATGATGATATTAGAAAAATTGGTGAGAATGCTAAATGTTCTTTTATTGATACAAAAAAGGTAGTTGATATATCATCTTTTGAACCTTATAGTTTTGTAAAGATGAACGAAGCGGAGTGGGATATTTGTAAACAACATGGAGCAAAGTATGAAGATTGGAAACAAAAACTAATCATTACACTTGGAAACAAAGGTTGTATGTATATGGAAAACAGATTCCCAGTCGATAATACAGTTGAGGTTAGAGATTTAAGTGGAGCAGGTGATACTTGGATGGCATCATTTGTTGTTCAATATTTAAAAACAAACGATATTTCAAAATCTATTGAATTTGCAAACAAAAACGCAACAATAGTAGTACAAAAAAGAGGAGTTACAACGATATGAGAAAATACTTACCAACATTAGGAGAATTGATTGATAGATTGACTATTGTACAATTAAAAGAAGTAAAGATTCCTCAACACAGAGAAGAATATTCTAAGGAAATCTCAGATATTGTACACGATATTAATGAAATTCTCAAAGAAAAGGATAAAATAGATGGTGAATTCATAAGAGCAGTAATCGTACTTTCTCAAATGAATACTCATATTTGGTACAATGAAGATAATGCAAGAAGTGGTGATAATCAAGGAAACGAATTATTACTTACTCATGGGTTAAATGGAATCAGAAATACTGCTAAAAACAAAATCCAAGAATTAGATGGTGGTAGAAAAGATTACAAAATAGATTGTATTGCTTCAGAATTTAAAGACTGGAAAATATCGTGGTAAACTACAATGAGGTTTTAGAATATATAAATCAGAATGTAGGTTTTGATTGTAGAAAGAATACATCAGTTAGAAATCTATCTGCAGTAAATACCGCAGGATATTTTTACAAAACACTTAAATCTGATTTTTATTATTTTCAAGGTGAAAGATTTGGTTCACTTCCAAAAGAGTTTGAATTTACAGAAAACTTTGTGAGAAAAACTCCTTTACTAAACAAATACAAAAGTATCTTACACGAGATTGAGATGTTGGCATGTAGTCCAACCGATTTAGAAAAAGATTTACGAGAGTATATTCAACAACAAAATTATGTTAATGAACTTAGAGATGAGAATTTATACTTTGTAATTTGGTATGGATGGGAAGGTGATAGTTTTACATCTACAATGCATGAAGGTAAAAATTCATTCGCATCATGTATTAATCGTATTATTGATGATTTTGAAATTCCAAGACATAAACTTATATTTCTTGTTTCAAATCTAATTGGTGAAAAATCCTTAAAAGAAAGTAATCATTCTCACATTGAATTTTGGGGAGATAATTGGTTTGAGATAGATGCTCTTGAAAGAGACGAACCAGAATTCAAAAGAAAACTTTCATATTCATTTGATGAACATTTTTCAGAACTGAAAAATAACTATGAAAAACCTTGTTTAAGAGCGAATAGAACTTGGAACGAGGATAGAGATTTTTTATTATATGATATATTCAAAAGAAATATTGAAGATAAATTCATATATGAACACAGACAATTTAAAGCAAGTGTTGATATGTGTAAGGCAGAAATCGGTGGAGATGCTGAACAAATTATAGAAAGAATAAATAACAAAATTCCTCTTGTAGCAAGTAAATCAGAAAGTGGTGGATTTGACCACAATCTTTCAAACGAAATTATACCACAAGATATCTATGTTAGAAGTGCATTTTCTTTTATTAGTACAACATTTCCTTATAATTCTGAGATAGTATTTTTTCATGGAAGTACCTTTGAACCAATTATGAATTTTCATCCCTTTATTCTAAATTCAAATTATAATTTCTTAGGTCATTTAAAAGATACTGGTTATGTTACTTTTGATGATATTTTTGATGAATCATATGATTTGATGGGGGATGTAATTAAGAGAAGAATTTCTGCAGTAGATTCGGTTGAAAAGATTGTTTCACTTCCAAAAGAAGAAATTCTAAATCTTATATTTAAAAGTAGAGATAAAATAGTTCACAATAGAAACAAACTAATTGAGTGTAAATCTATTGTTAGAGGACATACACGATTGGCAAAACATTTATTTGAAAATGAATAAATTAGTTACAGATATAAAAGATTTTACAAGTAGAGTTAAAGTTTTCCATAGAGAAAACTTTTATTATGGTCACAAACAAGAAACCTTTGGACATTTCAGAGAGGTTCTTGAAACACGAGGTGAGCAAGGATTGGTACAAACCTATCTTAAGAAAGAACAATTACCCTTATTTTTTACAGACAGTGAATTAGTAAAAGATATTAATAAAAATAACAACTTAGAATACAGTTCAACACTTGATAATGATAAAACTACAATTCTTGAATTATCAATACACCCAATATTAACCGAAGATTTAAATCAAGCATTAGAAGGTTTTTTTAGAAACTTCGATAAGGATTTGATTACTTTAATGCAAAACAACAAAGTTTTGTGTTTAATTTGGTTTGGATGGGAAGCAGATGATTGGACAATGGAAGGAGAGTTTTTAAAAACATCTCACTATGATGTTATTATAGATTTCCAGCAAAAATATAATATCCCAGCACATTCTATGGTTTTTCTTCATTCAAATTTAAGAGGTGAAGAATTAGAAAAAAGATACTACAAAGATAGAACCGATATTCCCCATGTTTGGTACGATTACTGGTATGAGTTTGAAAGTTTTGTAAGAAGAAAAAACTCATCACCATTAGAATATTCATTTGAAGATTATTTTCATCGATTAAAAAAAGAAATGAAATATAAATTTTTGAGAGTAAATAGAACATGGAATAGACAGAGAGATTATTTAGCATACTCAATTGAAAAAATGGGATACTTCAATGAATGTAATTGGGAAATGCAAAGAATAGATAAGAATAGTTTGAGAGAAGATATTCAAGTTGGATATGAGGAGGCACATGGAATTAAAGAATTAGAATCGTTACTTCCCATGTATGAAACGATTGATGAAGATGCCATAAATAAAATAGAAGAAAGGTTACCTTTAATTGCATCTGCGGAAGAAAGAAGATTATTCAAACTAAATTCAGACCATCATTCAAACGAAACAGTTCCTTCATCAATTTATACAACTGCACCGATATCATACATCAGTACAAGTTTTCCTGATAGAGACAATCAAGTATTCTTACATATGTCTACATTTAATCCAATTCTAAACTATCATCCAATTCTTTTTAATGGTAACCCTTATACCATCAGAGAAATGAATAGAATAGGGTTTAAAACCTATAATTACTTATTTAATGAAACATATGATTATGTTTGGAGCGAAAGAGAAAGGTTGATGTATTCATTATTAGAATTTGAAAAAATTGTTAAATTATCAAATAATGAAATACTTGATTTAATTTATGACAATCAAGATAAATTAATATTTAACAGAGAATTAGTTATTTCACTTCAATCTTACCATAGATTTTTTGATAGATTGAACAGACATTTAAACACATACTATGACAACAAATAAACCAATAACATATGTTTACTTAGAAACTACAAATTATTGTAATTTGCAGTGTTCGTTTTGTAACAGAAACGAAGTGATAGGTGCACTTAAACATATGCCAGTTCCTCAATTTAGAGAAATGATGGAAAAAATCAAACACCATCCCATAACAGAGGCAAAATTGATGGGAATGGGTGAACCATTATTACATCCACAATTTGATGAAGTATGTAAAATATTCAAAGAGTATTTTCCTAAAGCATTTTTGATTGTTGCAACTAACTGTCAATACACTTTGAAAGAAGGTACAAAAATGAGAGAGAAGATGCAAAATTGTATGAACTATATTGATTTGGTTTATTTTAGTATTGATGGGTATAAAGAATCTTATGAAAGAGATAGGTCACCAGCAAGATGGGATAAATTAATTAATTTTTTGAATGATTTTGAATCAATCGATAGAAAAAATTGTAGAATCACTTGTAACTATGTTGTTAATCCAGCAAATGTACAAGATATTCAAACCATACAAGATGAGATAGTAAGTGTTTATGATTTAGAAGAACTAAGATTGAATATTGCACAAGATTGGAGTGAGGATAAATCAATGCCTGGTGGATATACACAAGACCAAATTAAATATCTTAGAGATAATTGGAAAGGAAACATAAAAGGAAAAGACCAATGGAACTTTGAAGATTGTTTTTGGGTAAATGAAGGATTGTACACCACAGTGGAAGGGAATGTTAAAATGTGTTGTATGAATACTGGTGCAACACCATTTGGAAATATTTTTGAAACAGATTTAGAAGAAATCAGAAGTACAAAAGAATTTCAAGATGTTAAGGTTGGTTGTAATACTAACAATCCAACTTCTCATTGTAAAAATTGTTCGTATAAAGAATTGACACCAATGTTATCAGAAATAGGTGTCTATAACGAAAGAAGAAAATTTGATGATGAAGAAAATTGAAAGAAAATTTAATCCTATAATCCCTCACGATAAACTCAGATTACATTCTGCTGAAAGAAATAAAACTTGGGGTAAAGTATTTGAAAAATACAAAGAGGAATTAACAGAGGAAGATATAAAGTTTTATCCAAATACAGCAGAACTCAATCCTTATATTTCAAAGTTCTTTGGATATGATAATTTTTTAATGGGTTTTGGTTCAGATAGATGTATAAAATATTTCTTAGAAGCAAACTCTAAAAAACATTGGTTTTGGGGAAAGAAACGATTGATTGTATCAGACCCATGCTTTCCAATGTACAATGTTTATGGTCAAATCCATGATACTAAAATAATCAAAGTACCTTATTACAAAATAAAATTCAATTCAGAATCTTATCTTGAACAAATTGATAGTAATTCAGTAGTAATATTTTCAAATCCATCTTCACCAATCGGTGATTTGGTAGATAGAGAAGATATTATCAAAATCTTAGAATTGGGTGTACCAACTTTAATTGATGAGGCATACATTGAATTCTCAGAACAAAAATCATGTATTGAATTAATCGATAAGTATTCAAATTTATATGTTACACGAACCTTCTCCAAAGCGTATGGTTCTGCTGGAACGAGATTTGGAGTTATATTTTCTCAGAAAGAAAACATTGATAAAATGGTTCAATATAGAGATATGTATGAAACTACTGGTCAAACTTTGAAGTGGATAAAAACTATTTGTAAGAATAAGAAAACAGCAGATAAGTATATAAGTAAAGTAAAACAAGTACGATTTGATGTGATTCAAAAATTATATTATAAAGGAATATATTGTATTCCATCTCAAGCAAATTGGATTCATGTTAGAGAAAGTGATATACCACCACTACCAAAAGATGTAATATTTAGAAAAGATTGTTCAATACCTGAACTTGGTGATGAGTGGGTAAGATTACAAATTACAGATAACATAAAAGATTACGATTGGATTTTAAAGTAAGAGGACATAGTAGTTATTCATTATCATTAAGAGATGGTGTAGTATGGAAGGAAGCAACGGAAAATGATAACCGATTAGTAAACTCTGCACAAAAACAAAAGGATTTCAATTCACAATTTTTTAAAACTCCAAAGATATTTGATATCCATTCATCTTACTTTTCAATGAAATATATTAAGGGATATAGTTTTGTTGAATTTTTGATTTATTCCACAAAAAATGATTTAGATAAATTATTAAAAAAAATAGAAGGTTATTTCAAAGAAAGAATTGAAGGTACAGAAACCATTTCAGCAAACATATTAGAAGATAAAATTAAAAGTATTGACCCTAAATATTTAGAACTATTTGGTGAATTAAATGATGTTGAGGTTTATAAAGGAAAATCACATGGTGATATGACATTATCAAATATGATTTTTTCTAATGATATTTATTTGATAGATTTTTTAGATTCTTATATCGAAAGTCCAACAATAGATTTGGTAAAACTTAGACAAGATACACATTTATTTTGGAGTCTTGAAATGTCAGAACTAACATATGATAAAAACAAAGTAAGAATTGGTTTGAATTACATTGATGATTGGTTAGTGAATAATTATGATTTTACAAACTATAATTTGTTACAAAAAATAAATCTTCTAAGAATCCTACCATATGCCAAAACCGATAGAGTTAAAGAATTTGTTAACAATTCAATACCTAAACTAATATGAAAAAGAAAATATTAATTTTACCATGTGGTGTTGAAGATTACGATACTCCAAGACCATCTTTTTTAGAAGAAGATTACACAGGTGAACTGAAAGTTTTTGCTTCATTAGAAGGATTAAATACTGATTATTTCGATAACATTATGTTAGTGTTTTTCAAAAGTGAAAAATGGAATCACAACCATGCACACATAATGAACAGACGATTGGAAAATAATAGTAGATTTAATCAAGATGTAGTAAAATTATTATGTATTGAAAAAACAGAATCACCAGTAGATACGGTTTATGAGGCAACAAAACAAATCCAAAAATGGGATGAACTATTAGATTATACAATTTTTATCAAAGATTGTGATGATAAATTTACTTTTGATACACAGTACAAAACAAATTCAGTTTACTATTATTCATTAAATAATGGTGGTATAACAGATGTTGAGAAGAAATCATATATCAGAATAGACCCAATTAACACAGTATTAAACATTGTTGAAAAAGATGTAATTTCATCCAATTTTTGTGTTGGATTTTATTCATTTGATTCACTTAAATTATTTAATAATACAGTTGAAAAAATGATAAAAAATGGGATAGATAAACTTTACTTATCTCATGTAATTTATCAACAGATTTTAGAAGGAATCAATTTCTCTGCAGAACCAGTTACAGATTATATTGATTGGGGTAGTGATTTATTGTGGAAAAAATATATAAAAAAACAAGCAAGTGAAAGAAAACTAAAAAGAATGTGGATTTATGGGTGTTCTCATTCAACATGGTTTGAACCCTCTTGGACTAAAGGTGAACATGATGGAGATAATGAAAAGTGGTCTCAAATACTTGCAAATAAACTTGAAGAAAAGTTTGGATATCAAATTGAGGTTTGTGATAGAGCATGTCCATCTCATAGTATTCATGGGATTTGGAAGAGATTTCAAGCAGATTATCAAAATAATGGTATAGGAGCAAATGATATTGTAATTTTTAATCCAACATATCCACTAAGATTTAAACTTGATTGGTTGATTGATAATAGAACTGATTTACGAGTAGAACAAACTTCAAGACCATTACCAATGATAGGTACAGAAAGTAGACCAGAAAACAAGATTGATAATGTAGTTTCAGATATTGATGTAAATGATGAGGTCTTATTCATTGAGTGGGTTTTCCTACAACAGACTATTTACAGTATTTTAAATACTATTGGTTGTGAGTGGTATCAATGGCAACTTGAAGAAATAAGTGTTTTACAACATTGGTATAGAAATCCCAGTCCAAATAGAGATAAATGGGGTATTTTAGATTCTGCTGATTATCCAAAACATACTATTTTAGAAGAAAATATTATAAAACCACCAAAACCTTATTTATCATGGAGACAGTGGATTGATGAAAATCATTGGATTGAAAACATCGATGGTAAACTAACTCGTGATGGACATAAATCAAAAGAGGGACATTCCAAATTTGCTGAATATTTATATAAAACAATAACCAAATGACATCATATAATATAACTTACTCAAATGTAGATAATTTTCCAAAAGTAAAATCACATAATGATGCTGCATTTGGTTATGAAGAAAGAATCAATAAAACATTTCCTAATTTTCAAACAGATGGTTCACAAAAAATTCAATATAGATTAAATGATTTTGGATTCCGTTCAGATGAATCATATGAAGCATTACTTCGTGGTGATGATAACTACATTCTATGTCTTGGTTGTTCTCACACAGAAGGTATTGGTGTAGATGTAAAAGAAAGATGGTCAGAAAAACTTGGTTTGAAAATGGGATATAAAGTAATGAATTTAGGTCTCACAAGTGGAAGTGAAAAACTTGCAGAATACTTTTACTTTAGATTAATGTTTACTCACAGAGCAAGATTACCAAAATTTACATTTTGTTTACAACCACCAAACAGAAGATATACAGTTATGGATGATAGAAAAATTACCTTTCTACAAGATTTCAATTGGAAAACAGATGCAAATGATGGAAAGTTAATTTATCATTCTATTGCAGAAAATAAAGATTATATTTGTATTGATAATTTCGATAAAGATTCATATGAAGGACCACACCCTCTTGATTATGTTTACTATACTCAATCTCAAGGTTGGAAAGCAATATGTAAGAGTGAGAACATTGTAAATTTTGATTGGGATAAATTTGGTGAAGAACATCCGAAAGGTGCAGATGATATGCACTTTGGTAGTAGATGGCACACAATCATAGCAGATGAAATGTATAGATTGTGGAATAACAAAACAAACTATGCGATTTGAAGAATACCTAAATAAAAGATTATTTAATCAAGAACAACTCCAAGAGGCGAGAATAAAATCATTGAAGTGGATGTTGAGTTGTTTTAGAGATGGTACTATTCGAAAAAGAACAATAAGAAACTTAATACCTGAAGCAAATTTACATACTTTATTAGAAACACTTGAAGAGGATGAAAGATACGAAGAGTGTCAAACAACTCTTGATATCCTCAGAGAAATATACGATTATGAACCTACAAAAATATAACGAACAAAACTACGATACATTTTTATTCTCAGATTTCTTAGATAAAACTCAAATCAAAGAACTAAAGAATTATGTTACTACCATATATGATTCTATACCAAAAGATATAATCAATATTAGAGTAAATGTAAACAATGGACCAGGTAAATGGTCAATATTCAATTCACCAATTATTGATGGAAAGATTAATGCGGAAGGTAAAGAGGTGGAACTAAATGAATTCTTAAATAATCAGAGTGAGTGTGTAAGTGGTCAAATTATTATAGAGAGTCCTAATGGTTGGGTTCATAATTCGAGAAATGATTACATAGAAATAATAGAACATCTCAATGATAAGGTGATGAGACACTATACAAAATATGAAGGTGAATTCCACCGAGAAGAAGGTTGGGTTACTCATATGAACAATACATTTATAAGTGGACACCATGATGCATCAGATGACAATAGATTATGTGCAGTTTTACTATACTTCACACCACACGAAATAGAAGGTGGTGAACTTGTAGTTGGATTAGATGAAAGAGAAACAATAAAACCCTCGTTTGGAAAAGGTGTGATTATAGATTTAGGATTTGAAGATGAAAGTGATTCACCATATCATGAGGTATTGAAAACCACAAAAGGACATAGAATATCAACAACTTTTTTTTACAATAAAGATGGATTTTGATTTTAAAAAAGTTGGTGAGTATGATATTAAAAACATATTTGATTCACTTCTAACCTTAAAAGATGAATGGGATACTTATCCATTTAGACAAGATACATACGAAACACATAAAGAAACTAAATGTATTCCTTTACTATACGATGAAAAATATTTACATCAGAGAGGACAGGAAACGGAGTTTTATCACCTTTTTGAGCAAGATATTGACAATATACAAAATAAATTAAATACCTTCTACAATACGAATGGTGAAATAATTAGAATAGAAATTGTAAAGATGCCATCACAATCAAATGTAAGAATGCATTACGATAGTGGTTATTCTCTTACTATTGATAGTAGATTACACATTCCAATACAAACAAATTCAAAAGTTATTTTCACCATCGGAGAATCAACAAGAAATTTAAAAGTTGGTGAAATATGGGAAATAAATAATACAAATAAATTACATGGTGTATCAAACAATGGAAGTGAGGATAGAATACACATGATAATAGATTACAATTTAAACAATACAAAAACAATAATATGAGCAATACACGAAAAGGGCCCGAAATGAACATTTGGGAACTCCAACCAAAGACACCACAATTTTACTATTATAACGAAGAGTGGAATGACCCACGAGATGAGGACCACGAAGATTTTGTAGATACTTATATAGAACCAAAAGAAGATACTACCTATTACGATGATTATGAAGATTATGGGAACTAACCCTACTCGTTCATTTGTCGTTCAAGGGCCCTTGAAGTCGTCGAAAAATTTTTGGGGGATTTTTCTATTGATAGTATATTTAATAGTATGGACGATAACATCAACATGGGTAACACCTTTTTAATTGACAAACAATACGATAAGGAAATGAAATATAGATTAAACATATTAGAAGAAAGAAAAAAACAAAATGAAAAATGTTGTGGGGGTAATGGACCAAAGTGTAAGTGTTCATCCCATAATGATAAGAAAAACTCTATGGTTAACTTCTTTGAATCAATGAGTAAAAACTTCATAAACAAATCGCGTACGCATACCAATGATATATCGCATATAACCTTTCACAATAGTATCAACATAACCCAAGAAGATATCCTTTCAGATTTAAATGAGGGAAGGGATTAGTAAGCGAGAGTGTATAAGAGGAGTAGTAAAACCCTCGTATGCTCAACTCCCCAACTCTCCCAAGCACCCTACTCCCCAAGTACCGTAAATCCCTACTTTATATACGAGGTTGATACATCTCTTTTAAGAACCGCTGAGATTGAATCCGTACTCCTTTATTACATATAGGGGGGTTAACCCTTTAAACCTCACTAAAGCGTGCATAGGAGAGTGTTCCCGCCGTGCACATCTCTAAATAGTTACAAAATACACCCCATATCATAATGAATCGTGACACATTCTACCACAAAACTCCACTTTGAGTATGGTAGAAAGATAGTTGGAAGCCTCAAGCGTATCCCTTTGCTTGCGATATTTTTTCGCTAGTCCACTATGACACATTGTCACACACCCTTTCACCCCCCAATTGCGATATCGACAAAGTCCCTACATGACATCTTGTCATATAAATGAGGATTATGCAAAGAAATCTCAAAATGCTTGCAAATACTGCAAATCGTACCCCCTATGACACATTGTCATGAAAAAAATTTGGAATTGTCCCAAAAAAGCGTTATCTTTAGGGTGGTAGTGGGTGGGAGAGTAGAGAGATGAAGAAAAAAAAGTGTTAAATAATTTGGATTTCTCAGCTTTTCTTTGTATATTAGTACTGTAATTGAGATTAAACGATATGAATAAACTTAAAACTTATGGATTTCTTACCCTTATAGGGGTATTATTTGGTGTGCTGGTATGGTTATTACCACATGCGATACGCTTTTTCTTTCGAGGTTTCTTACTTTTATTAGAAAATCCTCTTGAAGCGTTCTCTTTTTTCTTCTTCATGCTCCTGTTTATGGGGTTTTGGATATGGGTAGAAGAGAAAGAATTGAAAAAAAGTTAAAAAAAAGTACAAAATAATTTGGATATATCGATTTTTTTTCGTATATTAGCTATGTAATATGATTGATGATTGAGAAAGTACTCTAGTCAATCTATGCTCTTTGAAAGAATTTATGGAATAGTACAAGAATCAGAGGGTTGCTCCTCGACTCCCTATTGGTGGGATGGTATCGCTTCTCTGTTGCGGAGATGAAATCGGTTCGAAACGAGAGATATTTCTTATAGTTGGTTCGACTCCAACCTATTCTTCTAACGAGCTGTTGGTGGTTTTTCTCTTTAAACAACGAACCACCCCATATTACTCGGTATAAGTCATTATAGGAAATGAAAGATACTCGTGCAACCGAGAACAACTGCGAGTGGGTAAGGGGTTTCCCACGATAGAGCAGTATAAAAATGGAGACCACTATCCTCTCCTATCCTAAGCGTTCATCCGAACCACCCACTAAGTTTGAAAGGTCTCCTTCTTAGTGGGTTTTTTTTTGAAAAAAAGTCCCAAAATATTTGGAAATGTCATTTATTTTTTGTATATTTACTATGTAAATGAGTGATAAAATAAACCTTAAAAGTATGAAATCTAAAAAAGTTGAAATTAGCATTGAAGGAAACAAGTTCTTAATCCCTTCAGAGTCAGTAGGTTACGATACCTACAATGATAACAAACCCTATATCTACATGAGGGCAAAGGTATGTGCCTCGATAATCAAACAATTTGTAAAACAGAAGTTCCCACACTTGGTAGTAAGTGCTACCTCTGATGTGTATAGTGGAGGCTCTTCGGTAAGAGTGAATGTATGTCATAAAGATGGTTCACCTCTGAGTGCTAGTGAGTTCTACCCAATACAAGATTGGAAGTATAAATTACAAGGTGGTACATTTAATGGTATGATTGATATGTACGAGAGTAGAGAAGATAAACCTACTACTGATAATGGTACAGATATGAAGTACTTCCCTTCTTACATCTTTATAGAGAACAAACCGAATTGGGGTACTAAACACTATTGGATGAATGAGTGGAACGAGTGGTGTGAAAAAACCCTTAACCCAACCGATGAGGAGAAAGAGTGGATTGATAAGATAGTAAATGACTACGGCGGTTGGTTAGGATATAACAAGCAGTTCATGAGTAAGAGTGTACTTAAGAACATCGATTCAATTATGGGTTGCGTATAAAAGAAAGTAATAATTAAATACTATATATGAGCAATAAACAATACAAGCACAGAAACTGTATCATAGAGTTAACACCTACTGAACAGTTTACAGAGATGGTTACTATAACCAAAACACCTAAACTAAGAAGTTATTTTTTAGATAGGAGATACCTCACACTTAAACACGCACACAAGGCGATAGAACTATTTGAGAGCGAGAGGTTAATAAAATCAAAGGAGAAGTATGTGAAATCACAACTAAGTGATGTTGTGGTAATAAGCGAATAATATCCAAACAAGGCTGGCTACCCCGCTGGGGGAGCCGGGTTTCTTGTAACTAAGGAATATTATTTTTTTGTGGGAAGGGCTCGGGTCTCTTTTCCTGTGCGGGTCAATTTTTTTACCCTATGGAAAAAACATAGTAGTACACCCCTATGGGATGCAAAATGTGCACTAATGGTGAGATGAAGTAATGAGGAGTTGGGCACATCGAGGTTTTAAATTTTAAAAGGAAATAGTGAGTTTGGTAGTTTCATACAACTATAATATGAAAGAAAAGAAGTATTGGTTGACGGGAGAACAGATTAGGTTCTTAGAGAAATTTATGAAGAAGATAGATGAAGGGTGGCACTTGTACTCTTATAATACTCGTTGTGGTATAGAGGATATCTTACATATGGGGTACTATAAGGATTCTCAGAGGAATTGGTTAGTTAGTATGAGAGGGGATTATATAGATTCTTTCTGTACTACTACTATATAGACTATATGAGTCTGTATTCTTATTAGTGTTACCGAAATCGAGGTTTTCACTATTTATTTATATATTATGAAAAATCAAGAATATAACAATTTATTGAAATGGGTAATATTATTTATGTTATCTATTTTACTATTAGGGTTATTCTCATGTGAATATGAACCCTACGAACCAGCATGTACTCAAGGAGAATATGTACATGGTTCAATTTGTACAGAAGAATATCAACCTGTCTGTGCACCAGATGGAACAACATACGCTAATCTTTGCTATGCAATAAAAGATGGTTGGGAAGAAAGATGTGTAGTTGAAGGTGAATGTAACTAATGGATTTGATAATTACAGATATCATAGAAGATAGAATCATAGAAATGGCTTGGGAAGATAGAACTCCTTTCGAAGCCATTGAGTATCAGTTCGGTCTTAAAGAAAATGATGTTCGTAAGATAATGAGAAGAAAATTAAAACCCTCATCTTTTAAACTATGGAGAGAACGAGTTAAAGGTAGAAAAACAAAACATAGTAAAACCTCAGAATCGACAAGGTTCAAATCAAAGAATCAAAAATGAATTATCCCTTTTGGATTAACGATTTCAATCGTATCAAAAACTATGAGGAAAAGTATCCTCTCGCTTTGGAGATATTCAAACACCCGCAATCCTTTTGGTATGGTGATGTAGGTGATGAGATGGAAGGTAGTATTAAAAGGTTAATTAAAAGAACCTCACCTCAACTTCCCATTTTAGTAACTTATAACATTCCCAACAGAGATGTAGGTCAATGGTCTAAAGGTGGAGCAGGAAACGATGATAGATACATTGAGTACATTACCACATTTGCAAAGGGCGTTGGTGAACATTCCCCAATTATAATCTATGAACCAGATGCGTTACCACATTCTACTTTATTAGATGAAGAAGAACAAGAGTGGAGATTGAACCTTATGAAACAAGGTTTAGAAATCTTAACCAATAATTGTAATGGTATTGTTTATGTAGATGTAGGACATAGTGCTTGGTTAGACCCTAAGGTAGTTGTTGAATTACTGAATAAAGTATCAAATGATAAAGTACGAGGTTTCTCTATCAATTCTTGTAATTACCGAAGTACCGAAGAATGTATTCGATGGGGAAGAAAGATAAGAAAGTATCGACCACAAGATAGATTTGTAATAGATACGAGTAGAAATGGTAATGGGCCAAGTGATGTTGAATGGTGTAACCCAAGTGGTAGAGCTGTTGGTCATCCACCTTCTACTGATACTTCCTACAAATATTGTGATGCATATCTTTGGATTAAGATACCAGGTGAATCAGATGGTAAGTGTAATGGTGGACCAAAGGCTGGTAGATTTTGGGGAGAACAAGCAGAAGAGTTAGTAAGAAATTCAGAATACCTATGAAAACAGAATACATATTTTATTCAGGTGGATTTGATACTACATCTTATATGTTGGAATGTTTGTTAATAAAAAAAGTAAAAGTACAACCTATCATAGTAAAAGTTCCATTTATAGATGGAAAAAATATGAGAAGAATATCACAATATCATGAAGAAGTATCAAGACAAAACTTTTATAATAAATTTAAAATTGAATATCCTCATTTAAGAGAAAACCTTTTAGATGAAATTGTGTATGACAATGTTGAACTTGATGATGATACAATTGAATTGGGAAAGATTGCTTATAAGAAAAAAATATTTAGTAGAGAAGTTAATCAATTATTATATTTTCATCAAATAGGAAATGATTCAGGTTTAGATATAATAGTTGGATATCAAAAAGATGATAATTTATCAGAAGAAGGAATTCATTTTTTTAAAGATAACTTTAAATTTAAGACACCCCTAATTAACGATACTAAAATAGAAATATTAAATAAAGCAAAAAAATATAATTATGATAAATACTTATATGAAACTTGGAGTTGTTGGTATCCATTACCAAATAACAAACCATGTGGAAAATGTGATTTATGTAAAATAACGATTGTGGACACAAAATTAAAATTTCCACAAAAAACATTATTACTATGAAGTGGAAGGGTACAGATTTAGAAGAAGAATTCATTAAGAATTGTAAAAAATATAAAGATAGACATACCGAATATTGGAAAGCCAATCCCTTCACCTACGACCTTAACGACAGTGGGTATAGAACACCTGATAAGTTTGTTTCGGGTTCAATAGCAAACATATACCTTGGCTGTTCAGAAACGGAAGGGATTGGCAACCCTTTGGAGTGGACATGGGCTTATCAAGTACAACAAAAACTAAATGATGGTACTATCTTTATGAATCTTGCAAAAGGTGGAACTGGTATCGAAGCTCAATTTAGACAATTAATCAAATGGAAAGATAGTGGTATTAAAATCAAAAATATATTTCACTTCCAACCTAAATATACAGATGCAAGAGAACAATGGTTTTTAGACGGTGAAGCACTTGATATCCAAGCATATCATAAAGATTTTGGAAAAGATGGTCTAATGGAAAGTGTTGGTATATCACGAAGAACCTTTATTGAGTTATTTCAAAATCCATTATGGGTTAATAGAAAAATACTTACAAACCTATTAGCAATAGAAAACTTAGCAAATAGATTAGGTGCAAAATATTTTTTCCATGATACCCTTCCTAAAAAATATAATAGACATCTAAGAAATGTCCGATATCATGGTGAAATTGATGAAGATGATATTCTTGCTAGAGACAGACAACACATGACTAAAAAACAACACGCTATACTATCTGATAAGATGTTAGAAATATATCACAATGGAAAGTGGGACATCGACTTACTTGAAGGTAATATTTTTAAACCCAATATTTTATAAATTTAACAAAAAAATTTCAAAAAACTTTACAAAAAATTTGGTAGCGGGAAATTTATTTCGTATCTTTACGGAGTAAAAGATGCCGATGTGGTGAAATTGGTAGACACGAGGGACTTAAAATCCCTTGAACAGTAATGTTCGTGGCGGTTCGAGTCCGCCCATCGGTACAAATCATGGCTCTGTAGCTCAGCTGGATAGAGCATCTGCCTTCTAAGCAGACGGTCAAAGGTTCGAATCCTTTCAGAGTCACAAAAAAAAGTACGAAAAAATTTGGATAATTCAATTTTTTTTCGTATATTTACTATGTAAATAATTAATAACACTTAAAATTTAAAAATATGAATGAAAATGTTGCCCTCTCTGGTCCTGTGAAAAGGAAGTTGAAGAGGAAGTTCGTAAGGGCTTTAAATAAAATGAAGTCCTTCGAAGAGAAGATAATAATGAGAGATAAGGTCAATCAGGTGATTGGTTCATCTCCTACAAAGTTATGGTATGAAATCATAACTAATGTTCCTAATGGAACAGAAGAGGTTATCTTCGATTTGAATCTTACTAAAGAAGGTTTACAAGTTGTTTACAAACAAGATTCGTTTGGACCAACTTTTGAAACTTTCACACAGAATTCTATCAACGATGATATTATTCAAGATGGTAAGTTAACACTAATCGATAAAAAGAACTCAAGTTCTGTTTATGGTAGTGGTTTTGTTACAATAGGTCAGTACTCAACTAAAGTAATCCTAACATCAAATGATAAGGATGGTGATAGTTGGAGTTTTGATTTCTTATCAGGTGAGTTTAACGAAGTTGAACCACTTAAGGATTGTAACTTTCAAATTGAATTATTAATCCCTTATAACACTAAGATGGGTGGTTGGAAAAATTACCTCACTCAACTTAGAGATATTATCCAAGAAGTTGATTCCAAGAATATTCTTAAAGGCAGAAAATACAAGTTCTCTGTCAATGGTTTTGGAACTGATACGGATAATTTAGAATTTTCGAAAACAATCCTTCCGAAAGATGTATCGTGGGTTGATGAGGCTGGTAACCCAACTCCAACTTGTAAATACACTTCCTTCAAAGGAAAGAATGGTAATAAAGTAATTGTTACTTCACCATCATGTAATGATGATGAGGCATCGATAACCTTTGAAATCAAATCGATTGGTAAGGTTGATTCCTCTTACAAACTGAGTGGGTTCTCTGGTGATAAACCGATGTTAGTTGTTTATTACAAAGGAACTAATCAGATTTGTTTCATGGTACCTGTTAGACCTGGTAATGGTCAAACCTCTCTTAACAACCTACTCATCGAGGCTGAGGTTGATAAGAAAGAGATTGGATTGTTCTTACAATCAACAGATAAGAGTACTGGTGTTACTCCTCTACTGAAAACCAAACTGGTTGATGTGTTCAACAACTTACTTTTAGGATTATATCCTGATAGTAAACTTGTTGAGTTGATGATTCAACTTTTCGGAGTTGATATGATTGTCAACGATGAATCAGTTCTCGGTGATACATTCAGAAGTTCAATCGGACTTTCAGAAATGAACAAGTTAGATGTTTCAGTTAGAAAAGAAATCACTAAGATGGAAGTTTCTAAAGATTCAGGTAGATACGATATCATTGTTAACATGATATGGGAAACCGATATGGAACTTAACTCAGATACACCGAAGTTCATTGGTGAGGTTAAGAAAACCAACTTCGGTAGGAATGATAGGAATCAAGTGTTCTGTTACTCACTTAAAGATAAGTTGGTAACCAAGGCAGTTGGTATCTCCTACAACATCAGTTCTTCAGCGATTGATGCCTACAATAAGGATATCGATTCGATAAAGAGAGCAGATTCTCTACCCAATACAACTTTCTACCCTCTATTAGATGTTAGGAAGTACAACTTCGATAAGCCAGAGATTTATGATTACTGGCAGAGAGAAGCTAAGAAGGTTTCCGATAAGGATTCCAACTAACCAATGAGAGAGGTCTGTAAATTTAACCCTTTGTCAACGAACTTACGGTCTGACCTCTCTCTTTTTTTAATATATTAACACAATGGATGGAATAATGACTTATTTATTAATTGGAGTTATCTGGTGTTTTATCACCGATAAGTTCATGACCGAGATGGATGGTAATGGTACAAGATTGAGATACATTTTCTTTTGGCCGATTACACTTGGAGCATTTATATATGGATTCATCGAAGCGTATATACACAACAATAGATGAGACGATGTAATGTATGTGAAAAGAAGAAACCTAATTTCTTCTTTAAGAAAAACAAGAAAACTTGTAGAAGTTGTGAAAGAACTTGGGTAAGTTATTTCATGAGGTTTTTGGTAAAACAAAGACAACTAACTCCTGCAGAGAGGATGGGTAACCGATTAGGATATATGGGAACAGCATTTATTATGATGTCTCCATACCTACTCCCTTATGATAACATGGGTGCATACACCTACTTGATTGGTGCTATACTTTCCCTACCACAAGTTTGGTTAGCCAAACAATGGAACTTGGTAGTAGTAAACTTAAATTTATTGATTGGATATGGTGCTTACTTGTGGAGTTAATTCTATTTATAATTAGTGAGTAAGATAAATGAAATATTAGAAGGTTGGGGTAATGTAATGTTAGACCAGTTCAATGCAGTAGACCCTGTCACTAAAGCGTTAGCAAAGAAACGAATGGAAATTTGTAACGAATGTGATATGAGAGTTTTCAATACTTGTAACCCCGCAAAGACTGGAATTAACATAATTAGTAAAAAACCAACACGAGGTTGTGGATGTAACATATCAGCTAAAACATTATCTCCACAATCACAATGTCCGTTAAGTAAATGGTAATATGAGAAACAACGCAACATTTGTAACAAACGAACAACTTGGATTTCTTAAACAAATGGATAATTGGTTAGCTAATGAACCATGGCAATCAGAAATAGAACTTAAAACTGCTATGGAAGTTAGAGAATTAATAACTAAGATTGAAAAACAAGGTTACTATTATGAGGGAGAAGCTGATTTGTTAAACCTCATGAGAGAAGAGTATATAAGAAATGGTCAACATAAAAAAAGGAAAAAAAGATTATGAGCGATTTTAATTGGGATGATTACGAAGGTCAAGATGATGATTTGTTTGGTGGTAATGAACGAGAGGATAATGATAGATTGGAAGTGTTAAGAAAAGCACAACGATTGATGTTCATTAACGATTTAGAAAAACAACCATCTCAACCCATGCCAGTTAGTATAGAAGAGTTCATACATCTATTTGGTTTACCAACAGATGAAGATATTGAGATTATGACCCAACTATTTCTAAAAGATTATATGAAGTATATGAAATTAGAAACTTCCGATTATGCTCACCTATGTTCTAAATGGGGATTAGATTGGTTAGATTTCTTTCGTAAGTTTAACGAAGAAACAGAAGAATACGAATTATGTGCTGTTCTAAAAGAAGTGATTGAAGGTGGCAGAGATGTCATCAAAGAATGGATGGCCGAAATGGAATCAAAATGATAAAAGATAAACTTTGGGTATTTGGGGATTCATACTCAGTACATTGGTTGGAATGGCCTAAAGATGGTAAATGGTATAATAAAAACACTATCACATATACCGATTGGCACGAGAGAGTACATGGAAACCCACCAACACACTTTAGTGATGTAGTACAATCTCATCTTGGAATTTACAAAGTGGTAAATAAGTCGATTGGTGGTAATTGTAATTACTCAATCATGGATTCTATTGGTAAAGTAATAAACCAAATACAACCTCATGATTATGTTATTGTTGGTTGGAGTGGAATAGAACGATATAGATACATAGAACCGGCATGGGATAATTGGAGAAGAATCATGGCAGGTCAACCTGAGCAAAGTGAATCTCAAGAAAGACAGTTGGTAGATAGAGTAAACAAAAAAGTGTTAGATGAAATACGACACTGGCAACAGATACTACTAAAGGCGTTACCTGAAAAAACATTCTTTTGGTCACCCTTCCTACCACATATAGGGTTAGAAGAATATTATCCATTCCCATGTGTACCTCAACCGATAACAAAGACTATCACTATTGGTACTAATGGTACGATAAAAGATGAACATTGGGATAGTGAATCACATAGGGATATCGGTACATGGTTAATCAATGAACTAAAAGATAATAGATTTCGTAAACAACGAGTGATTTGAAACATGGAGCATGAATAGATACAAAATAACCGAAGGACAATACGAGGGATTACACGCCTTACAAAGATTTTATGGAAAAAGGTTATCATCCTCGAACATATCAACAAGTAGAAAAAAACTATATAAGAAATGTATATCTTTCATGCAAAGAATCAAAGAAAAAGGATTCTACGATAAACACGAAAGAACATCCCTCAATAGAATGAGAGATGATTTCCTTAATACAATCAAAAAACCAATGCCACACTAATAGAAAAAAAGCGTTGCGTAACTATAACAATTAAGAACGGAAACCATATGAACACGATAATACTATACATCTTTCTCAGTATATTACCTATATACACACTAATACTCTTACGAGTCAACAATTGGGTAATACCTCATTCAATATCGGATACCTATTACATCCTACAAAGGATATGGAATCCATACAAACACTTATTCACTATAACACTCTTCGGTATATCAGTCATACCATTAATGTTAATAGTAGATTACGGCTTCTCCCCTTTCATGTTACTATCCTCTATGGGGTTACTATGGGTAGGTACAATGACGGAATTTAAGAAAGACCATATAGAGAGGTGGATACATTATGTGGGTGCTGGACTAGGTCTTGGGGTTATCTTATTAGAACTGGTTATCACGAAGGGCATGTGGATATCCTTAGTAGGGTTCTCCGTTATGTCATTGCAAGTGGTATTTAGCAAGTCTATTGCGGAAAAGATATTTTGGATTGAAGTTATTGGGTATGCCTGGATACTATTAGGATTACTACTATCAATATAAAAGAGGATTCCAAAAATCCGACACAAAAAAATCGTTTAAAAAAACGACTGAAAAATTTTTTGAAAAATCGACACTTCCTTAGTGTTATAGCTTTTAAGTTTAAGGTTTAAGTTTTTTTTATTCCTTTTCCCCCTACCCCCACTAAGCTTATATATAACTAAGCGAAAAAAACGAAAAGAAAAAAATGAAATATTTATATATACATATATTTTAACACATGAGTAGACCAAAACAAAAGGTTGTATTTTTTGGTTGTTCATATTCTTTGGACTTACCAACGACACTGATAAAAGGATATCCCCCCAACGGTAGAAGGATAGATGATGAAATAGATTTTCAACCTCGTGCATTTGCTCAAGGTGGTTCATCAAATGATAATATCATCAATCGGGTATATGAATATGTCAATAGTGAAGAATACAAACCTACCGATATTTTAAACATTCAATATTCTTACACAAATCGGTTATGGTTACCATCTCGATTAAAGGGGGCCGAAACCTCATTTCATGGATTGAACGGAAGTGCAATTACAAAGATGAATGGTGCAAGATATGAAAAAATGTTATTACAATTTTATGAAAACTTTATGGTCTTGTTCTACGATAATAAGTTGTACTTTGAAAACTTATTAATGAAAGTAGATATGTTACGAAGTTATTTGGATTCAAAGAATGTTAAGTATGTACACTTTCTTCATAGCACCAATTCACATTATGTGGAAACAATTAACAATAATGGTTTGTTATCCGATAGACACAAAGAGGATGAGGTATCTTGGAACACACCAATTAAGTTCGAGGTTGATGATTTAAAAAAATATAATTTAATTGATTTCGATAATTTTGTGTGTATGGAAGATTGGTCAATATCAAATGATTATATAATATCAAAAGCAAACCTTCACCTACCACAAGAAAAATGTTATCATGTGATAGATGTACTAAAACCACATTGGAAAAAAATAATATGAAAAAAGTAGTATTTCATCAAATAGAGTTATTTCAAATGTTCGCATTTATATTACAACAGAAATATAAATTAGAAACAACTCGGTATAAAAAAGAATGGTACGAATATCCTGCATTAGAATGTGATGATTTTGTTTTAATCTTTAAAGAAGATGGGATAGAAAATATGGAGTTTGTTGAAAGATACGCAGATATATTTGTTACTGATTTTTATAGTATGTATGAACAACTTGGAAATGGTCAACCTTTATATCCATTTATCTATGAGTATATGGATGGTGGATTGGAATGTTTAATTGTAGATGCAGAATCAGAATCAATCCTTCACTTCAATCAGTTTAGAGATATTGATGATTGGAAAGAAGAAGTTACTGAAAAAGAAAATCTTTATGTAGTATCACAAAGAACATTTTTAGAAGAGGTGGAAGATAAAATAATCACAAACGAAATTCAATTACCTTTATTCTATTATTTTTATCATCTTAGTGATAATTTATTTTTACAACCAATACTACCAGAATTTTCTTTACAGAATAAGAAATATGATTTTATATCTTATTGTGGATTAGCACAAGATTACAATTCAAAACAAGAATGGAGAACCAAGATATTAGGAAACATTAATTTTGGAAACAAACGATTATACCTACCACAGAGTTATAAAAACAGAAAACCAATTCAAGGTATGATGGAAGAGTTTATCGGTTGGCCAACAAACAATTTTGGTTCATACAATTGGTTTAGTTTGATTGAATCAGAACAAGCAAAGATTAAAATAGTATTTGAAACAATATCGCCAGATTCTACCGAAGATGATGTATATTCATTTATAACAGAAAAAACTCTTAAATGTTTTTTACACAATCAACCTTACTTTATTTTTCTTAAAAAAATACATCGTGAAAAATTAGAAGAGATTGGTTTTAAATTTGTAGGACCAAGTGATGAAAACGAACTTACTGAATATATATCAAATCTATGTGATGGTGATATAGATGAGTGGATTGAAGAACATAAAGATGTATTCATCCACAACAAAAGTTTATTGTACCAATTAATTTATGATACAAACAATAAACACATAACATTATTAGAAAAACTTATTTATGGACAATCAATTTAACTTTAAACTACTTGCCTTAGGAATATTGCTTACAGCGATAGGTCAGATTGCAGTATGGTTTCAACACAACTGGCAATTTGTAAATCCCAAGTATAAACCAGAATGGTGGGGATGGTATGTAATGGCAATTCCAATAACTTGGTTCTTTTTAAAAGGAACACAATTTGGAGTTGGTGCATTTGATGGTCAAGTTTGGCCAAATAGATTTATAGGATTTATTTTAGGAATAGGAACATATGTTTACCTTACTAACTATTTTCTTAACGAACCAGTAACATGGAAAATTGGAGTACAATTAATTCTTTGTTTTGGTATTATTTTAATTCAAATTTTTTGGAAGTAAGATGGAAGTAACTTTGATGAAACTTGGAAAACAATTGGTTATTACTAATCCAAAACATGCAACATCAAGGATTGAATCAAATCATGGTAGAAGTAAAATGGTATCGTTTCCCTCAATAGCTGCAAAAAAATTTGCAGGCAAGAGTGAAAACAAAAAAATAAAAAGACAACTTAGTAGATTAATCAAAGGTGCAGATGAGTTTGTTTTTATTACTAAAGACCCATATATGAAATTCTATTCTGCTTTGGTTACTATATTTGTGACAGGGTTTGGTAATAATGGTTACAGAAGAATGATGAGGGTTTTTGAAAGGGATGAAAAATTAAAAGGTAATTTTATTTTAGATTTACAAAAAAAATATGAACATTTAAGATTTAAATACGACGAAGGTTCAAACTTTTCAGCAGATGAAATTGATGGTAAAGATAGATATATACTTATTAAGTTTTTTTCCACTATCATGTCAAAAGCATTTCAAGACAAAAATATTATAAGAGATGCACATCTAAGATTTCATAATGTTGCAGTATCTTTATTTTTATGTTCGATTGTACATGATTATGGGGTTGATGAAGAAAAAATTTCATGGATTGATTTAACAAGTTATAATAATCCCTTAAATGGTTATTTAAAACTACATCACCCAAAATACAAAAAAGAAGATTTAAAAAGAGAGAAAAACGAAGAGGATGAGCGAGAAAGAAGAATAGCGATAGATAGTGTAAATCCAAACCAAACATCTCAAGGTTGGAAATGGATTATGAATGAAGCATACCAAATGTTATCAGAAGTAAACCCGGCATTATCACATACACTTAATGAGTTAATAAAAATAGATGGAGAATATTACTTTTCTCTTTTACAAAATTATAAAAAATATGAGTTACCTAAATAATTCTGTAATGATTTTTCTGAAATCAAATGGTGATAGTATTATTACCAATCCTAAAATAATGTCCACTTACATCGGTAGTATAATTGGAAAGGAACAGAGAATGATTGATATTATGGATACAATAGGTGATTCAGATAAAACCAAATCTGAAAGAGATAATTCTATCTTTTTAAGTAAACTTTATAATGGTAACATTGCAGTATTAGTAAGAAACCCTTTTGATAGATTTGTTTCATCTGTAATTCAAGTTTACATCAATAATGGATTTGGTGAACTAATTGTTGATTCCATAGACCATCAAAGAGGTGGTTCTTGGAACGATGAGTTTGATTTAGATGCAGATTATTTTAAATACATAGTAAACCAAACACAATCAGTAGATGGTCTATCAAACCAAGAATATACAAAACTATATGATTGTTTACACAAATACTTTCAAAAATATTTATTAAAACCAATACCAAATTTTGAAGTTGGTGAAGATTTACATTTAGCACCACATCATGTACCAGCACACATCTTTGTACAGAATATGATAGACAAAGGAATTTCAAAAGAAAAATTTACTGTATATGATGTTACTGAAAAAAATGTATGGTTTGAATCCTTCTTAACAGATAGTGATATTGTATTAAGAAAAAGTGATAAACCAGAAACAAATAAAACACCATCACAGTTAAAAAAAATTATGAAGGATATATTAAAAGATTTGGTAGTAAGTAAAAAATGTGAAACATGGATACCAATACAGCAATTTCTTAGTTTAGAAACATTAGCATATGATACACTACTTGATAAATTTAAAACAAAATAAATTTGGATTTCTCAATTATTTTTTGTATATTAGCAAATAAAAACTAAAGCAGAGGAAATGGAACTAGCAGTATTAACTGATATTATAAAAGAAACAAAATCAAATTGGAGATTTATATTTGAATCTCCTCTTTATGAAACTATAAACTTTACACCAGGCCAATTGGTACAATTAGTAGCAAAACCATATGGACCTGCAGATGGAACAGATTCTATACAAAGAAACTATTCAGTAGCATCTTGGCCTGATGGAAGTAATAAATTTGAACTTATCATCACATATCTCAAAGGTGGTAAGATGAGTGAGTATTTATTCAATGAAGCAAAAGTTGGGGATGAGTTTGCATACAACGGACCAATGGGAATATTCACATTACCAGAAAACTTAGAAGAACGAGATATCTTCTTCGTTGCCACAGGTTCTGGTGTATCTCCATTTCGTTCTATGTTAGGACATATAGCAATCAACAAAATACCAATTAAGAATATTAAATTATTTTTTGGAACTCGTACAAAAGAAGATATTCCTTATTTTGAGGAAATGAAGATGTACGAAGAGATTATTCCTAACTTTGAATTTATTCCATGTTTATCAAGAGTGGATTATGAAAGTGAAACTACACTACATGAAAAAGTTCACTATGGTTATGTTCATGGAGCATACTTACCAGAACTTACAATCTTAGATGAGAAACCACTTGTATATTTTTGTGGTTGGGATAAGATGATTTCTGAAGGTAGAGATTATCTAAAAGATTTAGATTTTAAAATGATGGAAGATATTCGTGTAGAAATATTTGGATAATTCAAAAAAAATTCGTATATTAGCTAATACAAACTAAAATTAAAAACAATGAGTGAAAAACTTTATGTAAGAAGGTGTGAAAAATACACCTTATGGGAAGCAACAGAAGAACCAATCGAGGTTCATGTTGATAGACTAAGAAAATGTGAGCCTCCTTATGAGGGAAGTACAACAGAAGAACTTTGGAAGTACTTAGAAGAAAATGTTTACGATTGGGACAATAGTGAAGATTTCTTTGAAAACAACAAAGATACTTATGGTGAAGAAGAATTA
>Ga0160423_10000556_pt1 | contig 30603 bp, 30 predicted proteins | sample CRUFie14St8metaG_FD_108191 | JGI IMG/M metagenome (GOLD analysis project Ga0160423, IMG submission 108191) | Marine microbial communities from the Costa Rica Dome - CRUD Field 142mm St8 metaG | ecosystem: Environmental > Aquatic > Marine > Oceanic > Photic zone | place: Costa Rica: the Eastern...
CAGCAAGTTCAACCGGTTCCTCTTCTGGATACCAGTGTAAAAGGCTAGATTGGCTCTCCATGGCCAATAATGCCTTCGGACTGGGACCGAATGCGCCTTCATTAGCTGAGAGTCTGATGACACGATCTGTCACAGGTGCTGCAAGGTTAGGCTGGTAACGCACCATTTCTGCTATCTTTGGCCTTGGTTTAGGTTGAGTCATTTTTACCTCTAAAAGTCATTAATGCTACGAAGCTAATATTACGTTGGCGAAATTGCCAATGTGCAGGCACTCCGTTCCCTCTGGTACTTTAAGGCTTTCAGTATATCCATCCACAACCGCCAATTTCCAGTTACAGTCAGGCCCCAAGTCAATTATATAGTTATTGGCTTCACCAGCGTCTCCTTTAATAGCAAATAAGCTGCTGTCATCGCCAGTCTCTTCTGCTTTCTGTTTAGCAATGATTGCCAGTGATTTTGTCGCACCTTGTCTTTTTAAGATAGGTACAACTGATATCACTCTGAGGCTATTTTCTTCCGATACTTCCGCAAATTTGTCCCAACTCCTGCCATCCAAGTTATCCCAAAACCCAGGCACCATTCCGATATGCGCTAAGCCCTTGGTGACTTGATCTAATACTTCTTCAAACATAGAAAACTCAATGATTTTTGATGAGGATCCACAGTAATCTTGAGCAAGGTCATGGTAATCACGGGACGGCAGATACACGGCAGCATTTATTTGGGTTTGTTGATTGAGATTGGCGCTCAGGATCTCACGCCAAATTCTATAAATAGAGTATGCCGAAAGGGGTGTTGTGTTTCGAGAAATAAGCCTTCGCAATATCTGCGCTTCTCTTCCAGGCCGCAAATTAAACGTGGAACTAACTTTTTTTGCTTTCGCAACCTCTTGGCCTATTTTAATCCGGCGCACTAACAGGTTGTGCAATTCTGTGTCAATTTCGTCTATTTCTTCTCTTAATTCCTCAAGCGTTTTCAAACTTAATCTCCGCCCCTAGTTGATTTGTGAGGCCCCAGGCGAGCAACTTTTAAACATAAAATCTATCACGCGCGTCAAATATCTTTCATGATCGACCCATATGATTAACATGAAGCGCCTAATCCCAAATGTACAACATTTTTGAATAGTTTTCTAAGCTAAAAGCCCAAAAATAAATCGTAGCGCTGAAGTATCTCTAAGATAAGCTCTTAGTATTTGTCCAAATTTGTTAATCTGGCTGACGATGCCGGGATCATTCTAGTTGCCCGGCTCCGGATTTTCTTAATAGAGCTTGCCGCATAAATTTGTTTTGCAGCTTCAACAATGAGCACGCCCCCAAGATGTTTCAACCATCGAGAGCCCAAATCTTCAATCCCACTGGCAGATCTAAGCACAACCTTCCTTGTTGACGGAGGTATGAATAAAGCTCTATCTATCTTCTCTGGGATAAACATGCCATCTCGCAACAATCGTGTCAGCTGAGAACTAGAATATGGCTGTCCAAAACCAAAAGGCGTACGATCAGTGCGTGCCCAAACGCCACTCCGGCTTGGAACAATTGTAATCAAACGACCATCACCTCTTAATATACGCCAAATTTCCTTGAGCATGGGTCTTAAGTGTTCTGTGCATTCCATACTGTGTACAACGATTAATCTATCGACCGATGAGTCCTGAAAAGGTAATTCATCATCTTCAGAAATGACCACTCTATTCAAACCATCGACCGGCCAGTATCTACCACCCTGCTGCGCAGGCATTAGTGCCAGTACACTATCAGCCTCTGTAAGAAAGGGACGCAGAAATGGTGTAGCATATCCAAAACCCAAAATTGTTAGCCCATTTGCATTAGGCCAAATTGCCCTTATTTTGCGGCGTATCAACCGTCGGGTTACCTGCCCCAAACCAGTATTATAGAAGTTTGCTAGATCAACTGCGTCTATATACATAGAGGTCCTGACTCAACAAATAATTATTAGCTACTCAAGCAAGTCGGTAAGTTTTTACGACGTCTAAATCGGGTTCAAATCCAAGTCCAATGCCATTCGGGACTTTAAAGCCTCCACCAACGGGCTCAAAAGTTTCTTTTGGATATAGTGCAGCCTCTGGCTCAATAAATATCCGTTCTATCCAACCTGGATTCGTAATGCTTTGGGCCAAATGGAGTGTTGCTAGAAATCCGGGACCAAAATATGGCGAATGAGGCATAAGTTGGGCCCCAAAAACTTCCGCCAATGCTGATATTTTTCTGAATTCCGTAATCCCTCCCACTTTGGCTACACTTGGCTGTGCGAAGCTAACTGCCCCACTCCTCATCATTTTTTTAAATTCAAAAGCGGTACAAGCATTCTCTCCTGCTGCGATGGGGACACCCGTGTCAGATGCTAGTTTGGCTAATGAGTCAAAATCCTCTGGCGGATTGATCGGCTCTTCCAGCCAATGAATATCAAATTGTTTCATTTTCAAAGCCATTATCCGAGCCTCTTCGGGTGCCCATGGGCAGTTTACGTCAACCATCAAAAGGGGTTTATCACCTGCAGTATTACGCGCGGTCCTTACCTCATCTATACCTATCTCATGAAGCTTTATTTTTTCGTAACCTAGATTTTTAGCAAAATCCACCCGATCGCCAACACAGTCGGGATCTTCATAGCGGAACAGACTTGCATATGCTGGCACACTCTTTACACAAGACGCACCCAAGAACTGATAAAGCGGCAAACCGGCAGCCTTAGACGCAATATCCCAGAGCGCTATATCCAAACCAGATATAGCAAACATTGTAATACCGTAGCGACCAAATAAGTGAAGTGCCTGCTGGAGTTCGCTATTGATATTGACCACATCCAGTGCATCTCTGCCAATAACACGCGGTATCACCATGTGCTTCAAGGCCTCTGCGACTGGCCTTCTACACTGAAAACTGAATGCGTCACCCCATCCTGTAATTCCACTACTTGTCTCTACTTTAATCAGACAAAAGTCTAGTTTCCCCCAGTTTAGAAAGCCCACCTCGTCCTTTTTGGATACACCTTTATCAAAAGGCATTTCCATTTCGATAACTTCTATATGCTCTATTTTCATGTTACATCCTCACCAGTAACGCACCTTTGCTGTTGGCGCCCTCCATTTATTGGTGTTATCTTTTTAAGATTTAAAGATTATTGGAGAATCAACAATGCCGCCATTTGAGATTATCGTCGTTCCTGCACTTTCAGACAACTACATATATATAGCGCATGACAACTCAAATAAGACAACCCTTGTAGTAGACCCTTCAGAGGCCAAGCCCGTTGTTGATGCTCTTAATTCACGTGGTTGGACAATTACTCATATTTTGAATACGCACCACCATGGCGACCATATCGGCGGAAATCAGGAGCTTTTGGAAAAGTATAACCCAACACTAATTGGCCCTCGATCAGAAGCATCTAGAATTCCAAATATGCACCAAGTGATAAAAGAGGGAGATTCTATTGATATTGGTGGGCATAAGGGCATAGTTTTTGAAACGCCAGGTCATACTAATGGACACATAGCTGTTTGGTTTGAGGACTCGGACGCCCTATTCTGCGGAGATACGCTCTTTGCCCTTGGTTGTGGAAGAGTATTTGAGGGAACGATGGAGCAAATGTGGACCTCGCTAAAAAAACTTCGGTCTTTGCCGACTTCGACGCAAATCTTCTGTGGTCATGAATACACACTGTCAAATGCAAAATTCGCCCAGAGCATTGATCCTAAAAATGAAGCTTTACAGCAACAAATTAAGAAATTTGAGTCCATGAGGGCCGAAGGCATTCCTACAATACCAACCATTCTAAAAGATGAATTAAACACAAATCCTTTTCTTAGAGCCGACGATTTATCTTTTGCAAAAACGTTGAACCTAGGCACTGATGATCCCGTAGCAATCTTTGCGGAAACTCGAAGTAGAAAAGATAATTTTTGATCACTCTGAAAAGATAAAGCTTATGATAAAGGTTTATTTTGAGGCCAGCTGTATCTAATTGCTAAATCTTGGCAGCACATCAAAGTGATGCACGTGCGTTAAGTGCCTGCGCAATTGTGCCATCGTCTAAATACTCAAGCTCGCCACCAACTGGCATACCGCGAGCTAATCTTGAGATTTTGACATTACTTCCAGACAAAGCATCGCTCAAATAGTGAGCCGTGGTCTGTCCATCTATCGTTGCATCCATAGCCAAGATGACTTCACTAACATCTGGATTGGATGCCCTTTTGATCAAGTCCTCACATCCCAGATCCTCTGGAGAAACCCCATCTAATGCTGAAAGCAAACCTCCTAAAACATGGTAATATCCTTTATAAACGCCAGACCGTTCGAGTGCCCAAACGTCACCCACTTCCTTCACGACACAAATAGTGGTAATTTGACGACTTTCGTCACTGCAAATCTGACATGGATTAGCGGAGTCAAGGTTCCCACATACATCACATGCCACTACTGCATCAGCTGCTTCAGATATCGCTTTGGCTAGGGGCCTCATAAGTGAATCTCTTTGTTTGAAGAGTTGCAAAGCCATTCTTATAGAAGACCGAGGTCCCAAACCTGGGAGCTTCGACAGAAGATATATCATTCTATTCAATTCACCTGGGCCGTGTGTCTTCATAACTGAGACCTAAAAGGGAAGTTTAAAATCAGGAGGTAAGGGTAACCCCCCCGTCATCTCTTGCATTTTTTCAGAAGCTTTACTCTCAACTTTTGCCTTTGCGTCATTGACCGCAGCCACAATCAAATCTTCTAGTATTTCAACATCCTGGGGATTAACAATCGCGGGATCAATTGTTATCCGACGCATGCTTCCCTTGCCATTCAAAACCACAACTACAGAACCTGCTCCACTACTTCCTTCAATTTCTAAATCTTCCATTTGCTCCTGCATATTCTGCATTTTTTCTTGCATTTCTTGTACTTTTTGCATCATCTGACCAAAATTTTTCATTTCTCGCACTCTTTTCTCAATCTTTAATAGTTCATATTATATTATCATTCACTGTCATTGCGGCGCACTATTTTCCTCACAGACTTTATCTCTGCACCCGGAAAATTACTAAGCACAGAGGCCACTATGGGATCCGTTTTTGCGTTTTCTTTTGCTTCAAGTTCTGCGTCGGCCATCTTTTCCCTGAGGGTCTTTTCGCCAGTGATTTGCACCAATGCAATTTGCCAGGGGGTACCCGTCCATTCTGAAAGCAACCTTCCTATACGTCGAGTCAAGTCTGAATCAATATCTCCCGTATCCTCTATCTCAAATAAACCAGTCTCAACACGCACCGGTTTTACGTTTTCGATAAGGTTTGCATGAATAATTGCTTCTCGTTTTTTTTCAAACATGTCCACAATCTCAACAAAATTACTTGGACATCTTTCAAAATTGGGATCATTTTTTTTTATATTTTTGCCATTTTTAGTGCTACTAGCTAATGATAGAGGCGCGTTATCACCTCTTGCTAGTTCAACTTTTTTTTTTTGCTCCACCTCTAATGGTGGCGTCTTTGAGCCAACATCTGGTTTATCGGCCAGATAAACCAGGCGTATAATAAGCATCTCTAAGGCAGAGAACGGCGAAAACGACGTCTGAACTTCCTCAATTCCCTTCAACAGCATTTGCCACGCTCGGCCCAATTGCACCATTAGGGCTTTTGGGGCTAAATCAAAACATTTCTGCTTTTCCGACTCGGATAGATTTACCTCCATGTAGTCAGGCTGCACCTTACATTTTGTCACTAAATGGACGACTTCTAATAAATCTTGAACAATTGATAGAGGATCAGTTCCATTCTGGTTCATTTTTTCTAAGCGATTAAGCGCCTTTTCAAGGTCACCAGACATAGTTTCCTCAAATAAATCGAGAATATTTGCTCTATCACTACTTCCAAGCATACCCTGAACGACTTGCGCGGTGATCTCACCGACTGACAAAGCCATACTTTGATCTAGAAGGGATAGCCCATCTCGCGCAGAACCGTCGGCGGCTCTAGCTAAGGCATAAAGAGCATCCCTTTCTATTGAAACATTTTCTTTTTGACATACAGTGGCAAATAACTTTGCCAGATCTTCCATTCCCAATCGCTTCAGATCAAATCTCTGACATCTAGAAAGAACTGTAACAGGCACCTTCCTTATCTCTGTTGTAGCAAAAATAAATTTTACATTTTCTGGGGGCTCCTCCAATGTTTTGAGTAGCGCGTTAAAAGCATTTCGCGAAAGCATGTGAACTTCATCAACTATATAAACCTTGTTTCTTGCTACAACTGGTTTGTATCGAACTCCGTCTAAAATTTCCCTTATATCATCAACGCCGGTCCGACTTGCTGCGTCCATTTCCATTACATCAACATGGCGATCTTCCATGATAGAAGTACAGTTCACGCAAACTCCACAGGGGTCAACGGTTGCACCGCCCTTGCCGTTGGCGCCGATACAATTTATACCTTTTGCTATGATGCGGGCCGTCGTTGTTTTTCCGACCCCTCTTACACCCGTAAGGATAAATGCGTGAGCTAGCCTGCCCTGACTAAAAGCATTATTGAGCGTTCTTACTAAGACATCTTGTCCTATAAGATCTTTAAAATTCTGCGGCCGGTACTTTCGTGCTAGTACCCTATACTCCATCGCGTCAACATTGCCTTCGCTGTGTAAAACCAAATAAACTCACTTATTGTAGGCGGAGGATCGAAGCCGACCCAAACGATATTCGTTACGGCTGCTTCCTTCCGGACCTGACCGGGTTGGCGACACGCTTGTCCGTCCCGACCCTCCTAATATAGGTATATCGGTATTAAGCCCGACGGTGCAAGCATATGTTTTTACAAACGACATACTCGGAACCGTTTTTCGTAACATCATCGGCGATTTACACTAGGTCGTGGCATTGAAAAATAATAGTCAATATCATTGACCTTTTTACAGTGAGAACCCTTAAACAGAATTTCTAGTGCACCGGCCAGCAGTTTTTAAGTCGTGACGACTTCTACATCTAATTACAATTCATTGAAAAACGACATGATGCTCTTCCACAAGTTTCGTTGATGCTTCGTATCAATTGAGACTGTGGACGTCATGCCTGCTCTTAACGGAGGCTTGTTTTCAGTAGAAAGAATTTCTAATCTAACCGGCAATCGTTGAACTACCTTAACCCAGTTTCCGGAAGCGTTTTGCGGTGGGAGTACCGAAAACTCTGCACCAGTAGCTGGACTAATACTTGCGACTTTGGCTTCCCATATAACATCGGGATACGCGTCTATTTCGACAGTTGTTTTCTGGCCTTCCACCACATGTGTGAGCTGTGTTTCCTTTAAATTCGCCTCAATCCAAACTCTATTATTGGCGATTATTCCAAAGGCGGGCTCACCTGATTCAACCCATTCACCTGGCTCCAGCTTTAATCTTGTGACAATACCCCCAACTGGCGCTCTAACTTCGGTATACCCCATATTCATCTTTGCAAGAGACAGTTCGGCCTCCGCACCAATAAAATCCGGGTGCTGCTCAAAGCTTCTATTTGGGTCGCCACCAAGCCTAGCTAACACTGTTTTTATTTTCTGCTTTCTAGTTAAAACTTCCTGGTTCGCTGCCAATAGTTCAAATTCAGCCTCGTCTAATTTTGACTCTGCCTCATCTAATCTTGCTCGCGTCGTGATTGACTTCTTTATCAACATTCGCTGCCGTCGCGCCTCCCTTTTATGGTAAGCAACATCGGCTTTTTTATAGGCCGCATTAGCCTTTTTTTCTTCAATTTCGGCCAGTATTTGATAATACTCTGCTTGTAATGCTGAAATATCCTGTCGGACTTTCTCTCTTTTTGATTCCGCCATCTGAATTGCTACAGCGTAAGTATTTGGATCTAGTTTAAACAGCAGATCACCCTCTGATATGAGTTGATTCTCATCCACAAATACTTCCGTTACGCGCCCGTCTATATCGGCGCTAATAGCAATCACATTTGTTTTCACATAAGCATTCTCTGTCTCGACATATCTACCAGTTTTTTCATACCAATGCGCACCGAAAACAACTGCGATAATTGGTATGACAACTAACAAAAAGACCCTTAAAATTAGGCGGCCTATCCCAGGTCTTGATTTCGCCATTGTTGTCTCTGTTTGCAGGCTATTATCCGCTTCTTTATTATCTTCCATTCCTTCTGCCTTATCCTTAGTATTTAAATTACTATTATTTTTAAGAAGTGCTGTTACGATTTCCGTCTAAATTCAATAAATTGGATTTAATCTTGATTAATGTATCAACAAATCTGTCTCTCTCATCGTTAGACATGTCTCCGATAGCCTCGCGTCTTACAGTCGCTGCCGTTTTCCTCAAGGCCCTCATAACTTCCTGCACTTTTTCTGTTAGATAAAGACGGTTGACACGTCGATCAAACTCATCCGCCCTGCGCTCGACCCATTCTTTTTCCTCTAATCTATCTAAAAGACGTCCTAGAGTTGGCTTCTCTAACTCCATTAAATCAGCTAATTCAGATTGTGTAACGCCCTCTTTCGCGTACAACATTGTTAGAACCCACCATTGAGACCTGGTAAGCCCTAAATCTCTACCACGACGATCGAAAAGTGTCCGCATCAACCTAGCGACGTCATGAAGTAAAAATCCGAAGTTTCTGTCTAAGTCTTCTCTTTCCATAAGCTATCATATAGTTGCCTTGCTCACTTTTGCCAAGAACAATATTGCTTTGCTTAGAAAAAATCTGTCTAATCCATCACAATGTATTTGGCGTGCAAAGTGCCTTGAGGTAACCTAGCTGCCTTGTAAATGAGGGATATCGATATTTTGGCTATGGAAACGGATTATGGAATATAGAAATCTTGGATCTTCTGGACTTAGAGTTTCGCTAGTCGGACTTGGGTGTAATAATTTCGGCATGCGATTAGAATTAGAACAAACACGAGCTGTTGTAGACCGCGCTTTTGATCTTGGTATAACTTTTTTTGATACAGCAGATATGTACGGTGGCCGCGGTGGTTCTGAAACACAACTTGGTAAAATACTAGGGCATCGAAGGAAAGATATCGTCCTAGCATCAAAATTTGGTATGGCCATGAGTGATGACGGCACAAAAATAGGTGCGTCTAGACGATATATAATGTCCGCAGTAGAAGACTCGCTTAGGCGACTCAAAACGGACTGGATTGATCTTTATCAATTACATCAACCAGACCCATTGACCCCGCTTGATGAGACGATGCAAGCATTGGATGATTTAGTTACCCAAGGTAAAATAAGATATATAGGTTGCTCAAATTTACCTTCCTGGCAAGTCGTGGAATCACAATGGCTTTCAAAGTCTATGGGGTTAAATAGATTTGTATCCTGCCAGGATGAATATAATATTCTTAATCGCGATGTAGAATCCGAGCTTATTCCGGCAATGCAAAAGTATGGTTGCGGTCTTCTACCATATTTTCCTCTTGCAAGCGGCCTACTGACGGGAAAATATAAACGGACAGAGATGCCTGAAGGTGCTCGGCTAACGGATATGCCAACATTTGCCAACCGCATCTACTTGACCGATGAGAATTTTGATATTGTCGATAGACTCAAAAAATTCGCTAACAAAACTGGACACTCTATTTTGGAACTTGCTTTTAGCTGGATGGCTTCCCGCCCTACAACAGCAAGCATTATCGCAGGGGCCACTAAACCTGAGCAAATAGACGCCAATGTTGCAGCCATTAATTGGGTGTTGTCGCAATCGGAAATAGATGAAGTCGACAAAATATCTGCCCGATAGGAAGAGACGGATGCTTTTGGTAAAAACCGAGGTTAAGTCTTAATAAAATTTTAGAGGCTGAGCGTAGTGGTATTTCTTACCGAAACGATAGATATAAAGAGCCACTTGAAAAAACTTGATGTGGTAATTGTTAGTATAATATCGGCTCTGTTAGTAATTGCTGTTTTAGATCCTCATCAACTCACCGAAAGTATTATCTTTATAGGAGAAGCGCTTAGCAGAATTTTCATTTTTTTAGTATACATTACGTGGTGTTCAGCGGCAGTTTAGCGAGCGCATACTTATTTCATCTCTACTTAGGTTTCTTTGCATAAAATTTGAAGACTAGAGGGAAGATCCTTCAAGGGAATCGCTAGACAATTCTAGCATGACGCATCTCAGAGATTTTATCGGTGGTGTAGCCAAGACTATCGAGAATTTCAGCCGTATGCTCCCCAAGCTCTGCTGTCCTTTGCCTAATCGTCCCAGGGGTCTGTGATAACTTCACAGGTGTAGTATTTATTGGAATTGGTTGCTTGAGACCGGGAAAACTCATTTCTTGAAGGAAATCCATCGCTTTTATATGTGGGTCCTGAAGCACTTGCTTGGCACTGAGCACAGGCCCGCAAGGTATCCTCGCTTCGTCTAAAGCATCTAGAACTTCTTTAGTACTCATATCTTTACACCACATTTGCATTCTTGCGCTTAATAGCTCTCCATGCTCACCGCGATCCATGTCCGTCGCGAATCTCGGGTCTTGGAGCCAACTTTCCTCTCCCATTAGTTTAGCCCAACGTTCGAATAATGGCTGCCCCACAACCTGCACCATCACCGCGCCATCCGTTGTTTTAAATATATCACTGGGCCCAGCACTGTAACCTCTATTCCCATAGGATGGGCGGTCAATAGATTTGATAGCTTCTTCTGCTAGCAGTGCGATATTAAATGCCATCACCGTCCTGGTGAGCGCTGCTTCAACTAACTGGCCATTGCCTGACTTATTTCGTTCAATTAAAGCAGATAGGGTTCCAAAGGCCGCCATAGTTGCTGTGCCAAAATCAGCAAAAGGAACGAAAGATTTCATGGGATCCCCTGGCCTGCCTCCCATATATGTCGCGCCAGCTAAGGCTTGCGCCACCCCATCAAATCCAACCCTCTCACTGTAGGGGCCACCATTTCCATAAGCAGTGACGGTCGTCAGAATAATATCAGGTTTAATTGCTTTTAGAGAGTCATAATCAATGCCCATTGCCTCTAAAGTAGGTTGAGGAAGATTAGCTATAACTATATCTGCCGTCTTAACAAGATTTTCTACTATTTCACGGCCTTGGGGTTTCATCGGGTTCAATGTCAACGATTTTTTATTTCGGTTAAGAGCCAAAAATAATGGCCCTTCTCCACTCTCAGCCACAGGAACAAGATACCTATCTTCGCTGCCTGAAAGTTTATCGATCCTAATCACTTCTGCACCCATATCGCCAAGCAACATTCCACAGAAGGGACCTGCAATATATCTGCCAAAATCTAAGACACGTATTCCATCGAGTACACCAGCCATTTCACCCTCCAAAAAACTACCACAAACCAGATTTGTTCGATTTAACTTTAAAAACCCTTATGAGCGTTATTTCTTAACGACAGTCGGTCCGTCCCCAACTATCGTGGCTCTTCGCATGTCTCTAGGCTCATCAACTGAAAATGGTTTTACTCTATGCATAGTTTGTCGATTATCCGTCATAACCAAATCCCCTTTTTGCCATTCATGAAGATAAACAAATTTTTACTGCGTAGCATGATTGACTAAATCCAGCAGTAGAAGTTTTGCATCGGGAACAGACAGGCCATCTATTCGACTTGCCTGGTTCAACTATGAACGAGCTGTCGGAATGCCGCAATCTATTTCCTATCGCAAATAAGCTCGGCCTGTCGCTGATATCAAAAGGTCTATCCTCCTTGTCAAAATTCGATACATCAGCAAAAGTCGATGGAAGTCGAGCATCCTTGTCTTCCCGAAGAGTAGCGTCAATAGCATGCTCAATAATGCCTAGTTGTTTTGAAAATGCAAGCTGCTGTTTGGCCGTTAACGGCTGCTTTCTACAAGTCAAAACAGCGTATTTATTCATTCCATCATGTATCGCTTTTACATTTTCTGTTGATAATATTTCGGTTAAATCGATCCTAGCAACTTCACCCGCGAAACACGCTCCAACCTGTCTAATTTTCACTCCCATTAAGGCACTCCAGGAACTCGAAATTAAGAAGCAAATATTTGACCCGTTACGCCAATACTATCGGCAAATCCTTCCAAGTTTCAGCAAAGAGCTGATAAAACCATTGTATTTTTTACCGTTGCAGAGATACTACTTAAAATTGAATTGGCTACTTCGTATTCGAAATAAATTTGAATTGGACGAACTATGCTCGGATCTGGTGTTTTAGCTGTCTGGAATGATTGTGAAGAGGGTTCTGAAGAAACTTATGAAAGTTGGTATCAAACTGAACATCTTCCCGAAAGATTGGGCGTGCCTGGTTTCAAAAGAGGGCGTCGTTATCAGGCCTTAGAGGGATCACCAGAATTTTTTACCTGGTATGAAGTAGAATCGCCATCTGTTCTTAGATCGGCAGAATATATTAATTGCCTCTCAAACCCAACACCATGGACCAAGCAAATAATGTCCGACGTATTTCTTAACGCAAGTCGGACAGTCTGCAAGCGCCACATAATCACTGGAGAGCTGTTTGGTTCTATCGCTCTTACGATAAGATTAGAAGCCGACGCGTCAGATCAAGACATACAAAAAACACTCGACGCAAATTACGACCCCGCTAAAGTTGCCCGGATCGAGAAATGGGTTGCTGATGAAAAACCGGAAGACGAGGCTAAGGCCGAGGAACGAATAAGGGGCCCAGATGAGAAAATAAAAATTTGCTTCATATTGGAGACAATTCGAGAGGAGGATGCCAGAATGATTGCGTCGGAACTTTTAAAAAAATCTATCAGAGCCGAAATTGGAATTTATAATTTACTGTGCGAGTATCCTAGGCTGCTTTAGCTTTTTCGGTAGCGTTTACCCTGACTTGTCTTAGCTCCCTTATAAAGAATTTCCCTTTTACTTTCAGAGTCTATAGCGCAGAGTTTGAAATCACCTTCTGATAACCATCCTTTAGGTGACCCAACGGAAGTAAAATGATTAAATTTATCCTGGCCGGCGACGAGCGTTACCAGTGACTTTGCGCCATTTGTCTGCTTCATTGACGGCTTAATGTAACGAATAGCGACACCCACTCGGCGATTTGGTGTTCTATTAGGGCCGGACGCATGAAACAAATGTCCATGGTGAAGAGATGCCTGACCTGGTTTTAATATCACATCTACGCCTTCCCCGTCGTCAACCTCCACAGCAATCTCCTGTCCTCTACTTAAAAGATTATTTTCTGCAAAAGTATCGTTATGCTGGACTAGCCGCTTTGTATGACTGCCAGGGACAAAACGCATACAACCGCTGTCTAAGTCAGCTCGCCCTAAGGAAACCCAAGCAGTAACTTGGTCAGCATCGTCAAGCCCCCAATAATTAAGATCTTGGTGCCAAGTTACGATATGAGGAGAATTAGCTTCTTTTATAAATAATCCACCACTCCATACGAGCAAATCAGGGCCCAATATAGTCGCTACCGCATCAATGAGATTCCGATTTCGGATCAGTCTATCGAAGGAGGGAATCAAATGGTTGGGGTAAGAACGCAATAGAGCCAACTTAGCGGGGTCTGACATCAATTCAGATTCGGCTTTTTCCAGATCGGCTTGTATTCTGGCGGCCTCCGCTTCACTGACCACTTCTATTGGAAAAACAAACCCATCTTGAGAGTAAATATCTGCCACTGAATCTAAAGCCATAACCATTTCGAGACCTCCTATTACAGACCCTCAATAAGTCTGATTTACTTTCCTGCCGAATGCAAGACTGCCAAAAGAAAACTGCCCCATATTAAATAACCACACTCAACGATTATATTTTTTAATACTATTAGAACTCAATTCTAGTTTACTTCTAAAATGACTAGTGGTCGAATCCCTTTAAAAAGCAAACTGGTTTTGAAAAGGGAACTGGAGATGACCGTCATTACCAAAAGGTCGTTATTGGAGGTAAGAAAAACGCTCCAGCCCAAGTGATATCGGTGCCCGATAGACCCTATCACATTCAGGGAGTTAACGGAGGCATGCGATTACAAGAGTTGGCTTCAAGCTGGAGCCCATTTAGAGATTTTTTGTCTAACTGACTGCCTGACTATTTATCTCTCTTGGTGGAGGAATGGTTTTGGCCAGTGTTTTCTTTATTAATTCACGGAATAGTTAGTTCTTTTTTCAAGGGCTCACTGCCCATGAGTTAGGAGACAGGGAAGTAGGTCTTCCCCTTGAAATTTTAATAAAGAAACCATTGTATCTTCTTCAAATTCTCACGATCAATTTTACCGGCGGCCCAGTAACAAGTGGCTTAATACCAGTCGTCAAAGGCACTTTTGAGACTGCATTTGGAGGAAATGGTGAATCCGTGATTAGCGAAGAATGGAGTGCCGCTCTATATTCATCTCACCCACAAGAACATAAACCTGCTTTACGATGGGCTCTTTCAATAATTGCATTCCATTTGGTAATTTTAATACTAGCGATCTCCAGCGATCTTTGGATGCTGCCTTTTGTCATATCTCTTCAGCAATTTACCGCAAATTGGCCAAGATATTTCGTAGAATTACCAATACACTGCGGACTGAGGAGTAAGGTCAATGACTTTAGATAGTGTACACGTTATATAACACTCACCCCCATCTTGGAGTTTCTTTACTGGCGAATGAACTGGCATCTCGAACACCACATGTTCGCTGACGTGCCCTAATATAACTTAAAGAAATTACATAAATTGGAAGCACATTACATACCAAAGGCTATAACGCTAATTGGAGCTTGGCCTGAGATGATTGAAGTAGCTCAAAAACAAATGGTGGATCCCTCGTTTGAATTTGATACACCTGTCTCATCAAAAAAACCACAACCGAGTAGTCCACGGATCCTCAGCAGAATCAATAGGCGACCCTGCATCGCGGAACTTGAAGTAAAAGTCAAAAAAAAACAAGTGCTTTTGTGATTTTTATTCTACTACGAATTTAGGAGGATGCTGCGCGATAATTTCCTCATTCAATTGTGCACCCCAACCTGGGTCGGATGGGGCCTGCAAGCAGCCATTTTTAAATCTAGGGGACCAAGTAAGGATGTCATCTTTCCATGGAACATCATCGATGTCGATCTCCATTACTCTAAAATTCGGGATCGCTGTACAAAAATGAGCGCTCATCAAACTTGACAAGTGTCCATAAAAATTATGGGGTGCGCAATTGACTTCATAAGCTTCCGCCATCCCTGCTATTTTTAAGCCTAACCAGGCTCCATTCCAAGGTATATCTATTATAGCTACATCGACTGCCGCGTGTTCAAAGAAAGGTCTAAACTCTCTAAGACCGTATAATGACTCACAAGACGCAATTGGGGTCGCGATACGTTCTCTAATTGCTGAAAGAGCTTTTGGATCATATAGATCAATCTCGATCCAAGTCAGCTCAAGATCATCGAGCTCTGTTGTTACATGACGGTAACCCTCTGGTTTGAAATTAAAATTTAAATCGAGCCTAACGCCAACATCTGGTCCCGCACCTTCCTGCATTGCAATTAATTGATCCCTTAATTGTCCAATTAATGATGACGGTACATTTAAATCGGGCCATCCTGGGCGGCCAGCAGTACCCGGCATGTAAAGACTAGCTCCAATATCTTCATTGAAGGTGATCATATTAGTCTTTAAACCCAAAAACCCCTGATCCTTAACACGCTTGCCAAGCTTAATTAAGTCTTCAGCTTTTCTTATCGCTTCTACCCCACATAACTCCGCAATTTCGGGGCGCCATAGGTATGTGCCACAGTGGCTCCAATATACCGGTATTTCTTTCCGAATAGCACCGCCTAAAATATCGTAAACTGGTATATTAAGCGCTTGCCCTTTAATATCCAGCAACGCATTTTCTATAGCGGCAATGGCTTGCTGATTTACTCCACCGGGCGCTTGCCGCGTAGCAGCATAAAGACACTGATGAATATGTTCGTGTGCGAGTGGGTCCATATCTTTTATGCATTCTACCAATCGCCGTATAATACCCGACAAACCAGGACTGCCATAACATTCATTGTATTCTGAAATACCGGTAATATTTTCATCGGTCATCAACTTTAGAAAGCTAAAGTCTCGCCAACCAGCGTTACAATGTAATATTTCACATCCGACAATACGCATTTTCGTAATCCTTTAAGTGTTTGACTCAATTAACCAACAAAAAGCTCCGGTTTTTCATCTATCTACAGGATAGGTACGTTGCAAGCGGCGAGTTCGCAGGAAACCCGACATCCATGTCTATTGTCATCCTCTAGCGTTCTGTGTCGCTTCTTTTTTTGGGTTACGAGTGGTTATCATAACGAAAATCGATCCTGACCTAACTTTTTGTGCCCATCAGTCTAAAGTTGGCGGGAGGTCCAAAAAATATTAGCTGATAATTATTCATCCCTCAGCTCGTCAATAAACTCTTCAATTAAGTTGTTTGGCGTCTGTATAGTGTGCTCCCTTCCAGGAAATTTACCTGTTTTAACATCGTTGATAAACGCTTTGAAGCCAGCTACTCGCTCTGCCTGCATTTCTTGTTTCATCTTGTAGAGATTTTTATACTGCTTTGAGTGTCGCGGATAAGGAGGCGGATTATTTCCTAGTATATCCTCCGCAAAAAGAAATTGAATATCACCTCCACTTCCGCCGCCAATTGATGAAGTTAATAAGCTGGTTCGTTTGCTGATTTCAATTAGTAACTGTTCTGGTATTACCTCCACCTCGACCGCGTAGGCTCCTGCTGCCTCGAGGGCCTTTATTTCCTTATAGACCCATAACGCCTGATCAAGCGTCTTTCCAACCGCACGGAGACCACCGGTCCACGTGCTCTTTCGCGGCACAAGGCCAGCATGCCCTTGTATAGGAATGCCTGCTTCGGCAGCGGCTTTAACAAAACGCGGGCTCCACTGGCACATGATCGCGTCAGCTCCTATCGACATCGCCTGGTAACCTAATCTTATAGCCTCCGTCTCACTCGCTGCCGCAATCAATGGTACCGAAAAAGCCATAAAAGTGTTTGGGGCGGCTTTTCTTACAGCAGCAGCTAACTCTGGTTGGGATGGATCAAATCTAGCCTTCATTGTATCTATGCCCGCCTCTTCCGCTGCAGCAGCTTCTTCGGGAGAAAAGGGCAGTGTTTCAGTCAATACTTTATTGCCCTTACAGTCACGGAGATCTTTTACCGTGTAATTACGTGTGCCATATGCACCACCCAGGGTCATAATGCGCTTTAACCCATCTTTTTCAACTCCACGTTTTGGGATACCCCCATCACCCGTCGCATGACTTGCCATAAAAAACATCCTTCTCCGTCTTTATTATAGGTAGTTTTCAAAAATCCAGGCTATAGTTGAACTGTATTCCGTTTGTATTGCAAAATTTTCATTTGAAACAAGGAAAGAAATCACATGTCTAGGCGCGGGTTGGATTTTGGAATTTTTTTGGCCCCCTTTCATCGTCTTGGTGAAAACCCCACGTTGGGCTTTGCCAGGGATTTAGAATTAATAGAGTGGCTGGACCATTTAGGGTATGATGAGGCATGGATCGGCGAACACCACTCAGCAGGCTGGGAAACAATAGCGGCCCCAGAGATTTTTATGGCAGCGGCTGCAGAACGAACCCGTCATATACGCTTAGGTTCGGGCGTTACAAGTCTTCCCTATCATAACCCATTTATGGTTGCGCAAAGATTCGTGCAACTCGACCACATGACTAGAGGAAGAACAATGCTTGGCTGTGGTCCTGGCGCACTCACATCCGACGCATATATGCTAGCTATCGATCCTGTGACACAAAGAACTAGAATGGTTGAGTCGTTAGATACAATTGTACAACTGCTAAAGTGCGAAGAACCAGTTACTAAGAAAACAGATTGGTTTGAGTTAAAGAATGCTCGATTACACTTGGCCCCCTACAGTGATCCATGTTTCCCGATTGCGGTAGCCAGCACTATTACACCGTTCGGCATGACCGCAGCCGGCCGCCATGGCGTGGGAGTTCTATCTATTGGTGCAGGACTCCCAGGTGGACCAGAAGCACTCGCAAAACAATGGCAAATAGCTGAAGAAACAGCAGCAGAGCATGGTGTTACAATGAAGCGAAAAAATTGGCGGGTTGTCGTCGTTATGCATATTGCAGAAGACAAAGAACAAGCTCTAAGAGAGATCCATGCGGGTGAAAGAAGGGAAACCCTGTCTTATTTTGCTGATACGTTAGGCCGTCCCCCTGGACGTTCAGAGGACCCAATCAGAGATGGTGTTAAAATGGGGACAACATTAGTGGGCGATCCAGAGACCGCGATAAAGGGCATCGAACATCTACTAAAACTGAGTGATGGTGGATTTGGTGGCGTAATGTTTCGTGCTCATGAATGGGCAAACAGAGAGCAAACTATGCGCAGTTACGAACTTTTTGCACGCTATGTGGCTCCACACTTCCAAGGCTCAATGGAAAGCCTCTATTCTTCGAATAAATTTACACGAGAAAACAGACTTGAAGTCGTTGGCAGAAACGTCGAGGCTGTCCGAAAAGCATTCACTGATACAGGGCGGGATGTTCCAGAAGCGTATCGAGAACGGACTTTAGGTATTTTAGATGTTGAAGCAGCAACAAAGAAAGATTCAAAACCAAAAAAGACGAGAAAGAAAGTGAGTTAGATAGCCTAATTCAATAAGAACTGAACTGGATACGCCGCACGAAACCACTAGATACCGATCGCGTGTCGTCAGTGTCAGAACTAATTAAAATTTCCAAAACGCCTTCAGGCTCAACACCGAACGTATCCTTGTAATCTGCAAAAACATTTACTTTTTCTCCTAGCCAAGTATTTAACTCGCTTGCGCCATTACGTTTAATAATCATTTTATGCTGAGAGCCACCAAAAGGGCTTTCGACGGCTTCTCCTATTGGCATTGTTGAAGCCCAAACATAAGACAGCACTCGCCCCGGCGCTTCTTTACCATACCTTAATTCAAGCAAGCGCCGTATACTACGCTCACCAATGGAAGCATTTTTCTTATCAAACGGAAAAGTGATATAGACCGCCAGAGCTCGATCGTCTTGCCCCTTTTTTTCCAGATCAGATGGCGCAGGAGGAAAAATCAATTTCCATTCCCAAGATAGAAATTTCTTCTCTGTAATATCAATCTTAAGACTACGCCTTATCATAGAAACGGAGGATGCCGAGTCAATTTTAATGCAATCCTGACCACATTTGACGAAATCATTCGCCTTTTTATCTGCAAATTGAATTTCCCGCCAGCCGCTATCAGTAATAGATCGACCAACTTCGGCAAAAACTGTTTTCATATCGCTGAAGTTTAGGTACGCGATAACGATTGAGCCCATCAAAAAATAGGGGTTTATCTTCGTATTTTTTAATTTAAACAAAATTAAATTTCCATCATGAATAGGTGTCTGATCTCCCCAATATTGCCAACTGGTAATTTATCTTATTTGTAATACAGCGGCATGACGAGAGTTCCGCAAAGCTTCATGTAATCGACGCTCTTAGCGCATTCCGCCACTTTATTTTAATAAAATAACAAGATATTATTAGAAAAGTTTTTAATTAATAACCTTATCTTTGATTAAAAAAGTATTACTTGATATATCAAATTTGACGCAACAAAAATAGCAACGGAACTTCTTAAGATTTCAGCAATGACATTAGCCATAGAAACAGACCCCATCAACGGATTGAAAAGATTCAACACGAGAGCTGCCAAAGCAACCGAAAAGATCTCGGGAAAAGGTTACTCTGTTATAAACAACAGCGAGCTAACCTCGTTACCAGAACCTCCTCCCGGAGCCGTTTTTAATGCTGAAGAACAAGAGAAATACAGAAAATTTAAGGAGGATAGGCGGGGTGCCGCTGACTACATGAACTTAGAAGGCGAATTCAGTAAATATCTTGAAGACGTTTACTCTGCCCCTCGTGTAGAGCGTGAAAGCCTGACAGATGAATGCGAGATAGTTGTAGTAGGGGCAGGCTTTGCTGGCCTACTATTGTGGTACAAATTACAACATGCAGGCTTCAAGGATGTGCGATTTTGTGAGAAAGGCGGCGATGTTGGAGGCACCTGGTATTGGAATAGATACCCTGGCATAGCCTGCGATGTTGAGTCATATAGCTATTTACCATTGCTAGAAGAAATGGGCTATTTCCCCACAATGAAATTCGCCGCAGGGTTTGAAATCATGGAATATTGTCAAAATATGGCAGAAAAATATGGTTTTTATGACAGATGTCTCTTTCACACTACGGTAGAAGAAACTGCATGGAATAAAGATACAAAACGCTGGACAGTTAAAACCGACCGTGGAGATGCAATGCAAGCACGCTTTGTTGTGCTTGCAAATGGCATACTTACCACTCCAAAGCTCGCTCGTATTAAAGGAATGGAAAATTTTAAGGGAACAGCATTCCATACATCGCGCTGGGATTACAATATAGATCTAACCGGAAAACGTGTCGGTATTATTGGGACCGGTGCAACCGCTGTGCAGGTCATCCCGGAAATTGAGAAAGTTGTAAAAGAATTATTTGTATTTCAAAGAACGCCATCGTCTATCGATGTCAGAGACCAACGCGCAACCACCCAAGAAGAAATAAATACTTGGTCCAGGGAACCAGGATGGGCGAGGGCTCGACGTGAACGTCTAGCTACTATTTCTTCCGGAAGAACAGCATTGAAAGGAAATGATGATTTTCTGTCTGGTAAAGTGGACTACTCCAAACAACGAAAACAACATACGACTGAATTATCTCAAGAAGAGCTCATTAAAAAGCAGTTAAATACTAACTTTAGGATCATGGAACAAATACGGGCACGTGTTGATCAAATAGTAAAAGATCCAAAAACCGCTGCTGCCCTAAAACCATACTACCCCTATGGTTGCAAGCGACCATGTTTTCATGATGAATATCTCCCGACATTCAATAAAAGTCACGTCACCTTAGTTGACACAGCACCGCTGGGCGTAACCGAAATTAACGAGCGCGGCGTAGTTCATGAGGGCAAAGAGTATCCACTTGATGTGCTAATTTATGCTACTGGTTTTCAGTGGATGGCTACATCAACGTTCAATATGATTACTGGACCGGATGGGCAAACCCTTCAAGACAAATGGAAACGAAATGGGACCAAAACCTTCCTCGGTTTGCACAGCCATGGTTTTCCCAATCTGTTCATTATTTCAGGCCCACAAGGGGGTGGAGGCCAATTTAACTTTACCCGAGTAATCGACGCACACGCCGATTATGTTGTATGGATGCTTGAAACCTTAAAAGATAAAGGTGCAGCAACTGTAGATATAAAAAAGGATGCCGAAAACGCCTACGCCGAGCATTGTCGGGAAGCGGATATAAATACTCAACCGCTAAGGGATTGTATTTCATATTATAATGGTCATGGGGATGGCGAACCCGGAAGCCTCGCCTACTACGGAGGCGCGAAGAAATGGCATGAAAAGAGAGAAGAAGCCCAAGATAAAATGGATGCCTATATTTTCGGGAAAGACACTTAACAATTATTTACGACAGACAAGACCCATCGCTTTAATTGTTTGATGAAAAGGTGCACCTTTTAATGAAGTCAGGACAGAAATGACACTTCAGCTCTGGGGGCGCCCTTCTTCAGCAAGAACACAAAAGGTTATGCTTGCCCTCTCAGAATTAAACTTAACATACGAGTTTATAAAGGCGAGTGCCACAATGGGGCCAGAGGGATCCGTGAGTAGAGGAAAGCCCCCTTATGGCATTGTCGACACTACAGAATATCTTAAAAAAAACCCAAACGGGACAATACCGACAATTAGCGATGAAGGGTTCATCCTCTGGGAGTCAAACGCTATCGTTCAGTACCTAGGAATGAAATATAATCCTGAGTTATTTTATGATGCAAATATCGAAACCTTCTGCTCAGCGTCACGATGGATGATGTGGGAGAATAATCAACTCATCCCGCCAATGCATGATTTAGCAAAGCATCTTTATCGTCTCCCAGAAGATCAAAGGGATGAAGGTGTGGTCAGAAAGTCCAAAGCGAGATTATTTGAGGAATTCAAAAAGGTAGAAGTACAACTATCAAAAACCAGGTTTATTTCTGGAGACCAATGGTGCATGGGCGATATTCCCATGACGATACGATGCCATCGTTGGAACATCTTGGCCAAACCATTTGCCGACTTTCCTAATCTCTCTAGATATTATCAAGAGCTTAGTGCACGCCCATCATTCAATACGATACGCGCCCCAGAGCTTCACACAGCTGGATAGTTGATTAAGGGAGTTTAGAAAACACCTTGGCCGAAGGCATCTACCATTAAAGGGGTAGAAAACACGGAGGTATTGTGACTGAAGAGGAGAAGATGCGATGGTTTCTGTTAAGGGCTTCGACTTTAGTAGGAGAACGTGTACAGCACTTTGATGATATTCTCGAAGATAAATTTTTTATAGCTTTGGAAAGTCTTTTTTTCCAAAAAGAGGACCCATTGGATACTAAGGATGAAGAATTTGAGGATATATTCAGATTTGTAACGGAAAAGCTTGATCCAGAAGCGTAATATACGGAATACTCGGAAAGATCCTGATGAATATTAATCTGGTTATACCAGTTATGCGACGGTGATCATTCTGCCCTGATCTGGCACTACCAAATTACATCTAGTTTTCAACACGAAAAAATAGTGACTGTTATTGAAGAATTAAATCTGCATACTACCTCGATCTTTAGAGATGTGGCCTTAACCTCGTTTACTTATAGCACCTAGAATTTCTCAAATTTAGATGCCAACTAAGAAACAGAGAAGTCTGGAAACTAAATTGCCTGAAGGACATACCATTCATAGAGCTGCACGCGACCACCGCCGCATACTTGCAGGATCCACACTAGAGGTAGTGTCACCACAAGGTCGCTTTTCTGAAGGCGCAAACATAATATCAGGCCAATTTTGTTTGACGGTAGAGGCATTTGGCAAGCATCTTCTCTATAAATTCGAGAACAGCTTAACACTCCATATTCATCTCGGTCTTTTTGGGCGCATTAGCAAAAATAAACAACCACTCCGCGAACCCCGCGGAGCTGTCAGGGTTCGTTTAATTAGCCAAACGCATTTCGTTGATATAAACGGCCCGACCATTTGCAGAGTTTTAAATGATAATGAGACGAAAGCTTTAATAAATAGGATAGGACCGGATGTACTGCGTCCCGACGCTAACCCGGATCTTGCTTTTGAACGAATAACAAAAAGCAAAGCACCAATAGGGCGCTTGATAATGGATCAATCTGTGATTGCTGGTATTGGCAACATTTATAGATCTGAGATTTTGTGGCGCCAATCGGTTCACCCTGAAATCCCAGGGAAAGAAATTGACAGAGGGACATTTGATCGAATTTGGGATGACGCAAAAACACTATTAAAGATTGGCGTGAAAAAAAATGCCATAGTTACCGTAGATGCCGTCCAACCGTCAAAAACACGCTACGGCGAGCGGGTAAATATTTTTGCAAAAGAAAAATGCCCGAGGTGTGAGGGTTCAATACGCCGATTAGAAATAAACGGCCGCAACGCGTTTGTCTGCGAAATCTGCCAGATTCCCCCTTAAATTTACCAGAACGGTCTCATAAAGAGAAAATAACCCTTGAAGTTTTTCCGCACCGCTTACCATCATAGAACCACTCTAAGCACTGTTATATTGTTTCTCTATCAGAATTGCTGGAAGTTGCTCTCTCAAAAAGTGTTAGTGATGCCCTGAATTTCCACTTGTCTATTTTACTACCCAAAATTACTTCAATGTCGTTAGTTCTGTGCTGCATTACTGCTTCAATACAAGTGATATAATTGCGGCCGCGGTATGGATCTTTAATAAAAGCCCGAGCTTCCTCCATACTTGCAATGCCGTAATATTGTCCAATTTCACTTTTGCCAAAACCTACTGCAATGGAGAATATAAACCAGATCCAATGGCTTTTTTTCTACGTGCTAGCAATTCTGTTAAAGCCGGGTCAATTTGAGCACGATGGGCCTCTTTGAAGTGATCCAAATAGATTCCGGTCATCGCTAACCCAACAAATGTAAAAGACTATGGTACATTAGAGTTTTAGCTCTAAGCACTTTTTTCTAGCGTATTACAGTATATTCAACATCTTTGTCGCGTTTTAGCCAAAAAACTTTAAGGTGATCTGAATATAAAAATATGCAGCAAAGTGTCTGTGTTTTGTGATTAAAGCTCTATTCAAGAAAGTTGTAGATGCTTGAAACATCTCGGAAACGCGGGGATATATCAAATAGTAGTAAAAAGAGAAGAAATGATGGAATCAAAAGAGCCTAAGGTAAGCACCCAAGATTGTCATCTAGAGCTAATTAAATTTGATTCTTTTTCCGGCAAAAAGGCACGAGGAAGTTTGGGGGAAAAAATAACACTTCCGAAGACGTGTTCCTCTAGCGGTTTCTATTTAGCTTCACGAAACGCAATTAAAAAGGGTGTCATTAAAAATAGAAAAGAGCTGGTATTTTTAGGTAGGGCGCCCTTAAAGGGTCTGGAACGATATCTAGCAGGAAGAAGGTTTAAAGGTGTTGGTGAGGTAAGTGCGCTTAGTTTTGTAAAAGAGTTCAAAGAGGAAAGCTTTGAAATCCTCTCTCAGAAGGAAGTTGCGACACCAAATTTATCTCCTAAGACAAAAAAATTCATTAAGGCGCTGAGGGAAAGCTGGATAACAAACGAGGAAACCAACTTTTATAATGTATTTTTATTAGAATTAGGTTTTGCGGATCATCAGATCATCAGCACCTCCGAATGCTTTGGCGATACGATCATCAAAACACTTAATACTCAGCCATTTTCTCTTATCCAGAAAATTAAAGGCCTTTCTTTTCTCGACCTCGAAAAAATATTTAAACGACTGAGTATTTCTGTTTCCGAACAACAACGTATCCTAGCGGCAACAGAGTATCTGCTTGAGAAAATAGAAAATGATAGAAAGCATACCTGCGTTCCGACCGAAATTATCTTCCAGCAAGTAGCAGAATTATTAGCTGTTGAAATAAATACTGTTGAAAAGGTTTTAGAGGACAACTCTTCCCTCTTTTTTGTCGGCACCCGAAGAGAAAAAGCTATTATCTCAACACTTAATGCCGCAGAACGTGAAGAAAACTTGATAGAAGAATTGAACAGGATTTCAAAGGCTTCCAAATCAAATATCAACCGAAAAATTTTTGACGCTAAAGATATAAGAACCTCCGATAATGTAGAATTATCAGAAGAGCAAATTGATGCCATTAATATGGCATTACAGACGCCAATCTCGATAATTACTGGCGGTCCAGGAGCCGGAAAAACTACTCTAGTGCAGGGGTTAGTATCAATCACAAAACAACTTCAATTGAGAACCCGCTTATGCGCGCCTACTGGAAAAGCAGCTAAAAGACTTGCAGAAAATCACTTAATTAAAACACTCAAACCATCGACGATACATTTACATCTAGCTCAAAATACATTGAAAAAAGATAAATTCGACTTAATGATTGTGGATGAAGCATCAATGATAGATGTCGATCTACTGCTAAAACTTTTGTTAATGATACCAGACGGTGCATCAATAGTACTCATCGGCGATAAGGATCAACTTCCCCCTGTTGCTTCGGGCCAACCCTTCAAGGATTTAATTGAATCAGATAAGATCGAGGTTTCTCGTCTCACCGGAAACTTTAGACAAGAGCAGGTTAGTCAGACAGTAAAAGCCGCAAGATCAATTATCACCGGTGAATTGCCAGAATTAACAGATAGCTTTGATGAAAGTGACTTTACATTCATTGATTGCGACGCCAGCAAGCAAACAAACACTATACTTCAATACTACTTTGATTTCATGCCAAACAGCCTTTCGGTAGAACCTCAAGCTATCCAGATTCTTGCGCCACAGAGAACGGGCGATGTCGGTGTTCTGAAACTTAATGAACTTATTCAAGAACGAGTTGTTAAGAAGTCTGGAAAGAGTTTATTTTCAAAAAAAGATAGAAACGGAGTTATTGAATTCTATGTTGGCGACAAAGTTATCAATCGGAAAAATAACTACCAAAAAAATGTTATGAATGGAGATCAAGGCACTATTTTACGGTCCGCCGGCGGCAATCTTATTATAGAATTTGACAGTGTTGAAAAAGGAACGCGTGAGGTGGAATTTGAAGGTCTCGAAAAATTTCAACTGGATCTTGCTTACGCAACCACTGTGCATAGTAGCCAGGGTTCGGAATACCCTGGTGTAATAATCCCAGTAGTATCAGCACATTCTCATATGCTCAGCCGTAATCTACTTTATACAGCGGTTACGCGGGGAACGCGTCAAGTATGTATAGTAGGTGAAAAGCGCGCATTGGAAATTGCGGTGAAGCAATTCGCGAAGGATTTTCGTTACACCCATCTTTGCGAACGACTGCAGGCTGAAATGTAATTATCGGCCAGTTCAATAGAGGACTCAAAAACTACTAATTTGAGCTAACGCTCCAGGGAAAAGGTGAATTGGAGACTATCATTTTTTTACTGAACATAATTCTCAGTGAACAATTTCAATCGGATAACAACTCGCCATAATTGTTGTCTTTTAGGAGAATAAATAATGTAAAGAGCCTACTTAATTCTTCCATTTTATGCTTCTGTACCGTTATATTGAAGTTATAGAAGTGTTTTTCTTTTGGAAAATTTGTAAATCATGGTTGAAAAAGTATTGAATGTCGAAAATTTATTTATCGATATTCCTCTGGCTGAAGGCGTTCTTCATGCGGTGGATGGTATAACGCTGCATGTTAATAGGGGCGAGACATTATGTATCGTCGGCGAGTCAGGTTGCGGAAAATCGCTTACATCGCTGGCTATAATGGATTTACTGCCCAAAGCTGCCAATAAGACCGTAACGGCATTAGATTTGGCTGGAACTAGTATCTTAAATTACTCCCAAAACAAAATGTCCGATATACGCGGTTATAAGATGGCTATGATATTTCAGGAGCCGATGACATCTCTGAATCCAGCATACACGATTGGTAATCAATTGATGGAAGCAATGCTGCGTCATAAGAGAGTCTCAATAGGGACAGCTAGAGATAGAGCGATCGAACTGTTGCAAAAAGTAGGCATTAACGATGCTGAAAATCGGTTACGTCAATACCCGCATCAACTGTCTGGCGGATTGAGGCAAAGAGTAATGATTGCCATGTCTTTGATGTGCGGGCCCGACCTAATCATTGCCGATGAGCCCACAACAGCCCTAGATGTTACAATACAAGCACAGATATTATCACTTCTAAAGGAATTACAGAGTGATTTAGGAATGGGTTTATTATTAATTACTCATGATATGGGAGTTGTTGCTCGAATGGCCGATAGAGTGGCTGTGATGTATGCGGGTCAAATTGTAGAAGAGGGGACAGTTCATCAGGTTTTTGATAACCCTACCCATCCCTACACGAAGGGATTAATGAGTTGTATTCCTGTCCCTGGAAAAGTTAAAAGAGGAGATCCGCTGGGTACAATACCCGGGATAGTTCCATCGCTCATTGGCAATTTCAATGGGTGTCGTTTTGACGGGAGATGGGCTAGTTCGATGAAAAATGACACCGACCAAACAATTTCTTTATTACCGATTGAAGATAAAAAATATTCCTTTCAAGTTGGAGGATCTCCTGGTCACTGTGTTCGTTTTTGCTGCGAACAATGTTTATCTAAGTCAAACGTAACCATTTCTTGTTCGAAAGTAGTTTGATTTAAAAGTTATTGCTCCAAATGGTTCTTGCCGTGGTTGGCAATTTAATCTCTCACACGTTAAGAGCTTAGCTAACTGAGACCGGGGGTATCGTTTCATAGATCCACTTTGCCAATGATGTTGCCCAGGCATCTTGTTCTCTTTGTGCGATAACTTGAACGCCTACGGGGAGATTATTGACACTTAGCATGGGGATAGTAACGCAAGGCGCGCCAATGATCGACGAGGCGAAGTTAAAAATGGGATCCCCAGTTGGCCGGGGAGCCAAATTGGTTTCATCTTTATCTCCGTCCCATAATGAGGCAGGCCCTGGGCATGATAATGTTATAGCAGCATCTGCTAAAGGGGCACAAAACTTATGTGCTTCTCGTGCATAACGTCTCAATAGAAGAAAGCTTCTATAATCTTCGGGGGTCATTAATTCTGCTTTTGCTAGTACTTTCTTTAATCGTTGACTTACTCCTTCTGGAGAGTTCGTCACTAAATTACGATGCCCCCAATGATTTTCCCAGCTTGTTATAGAATTGGCAATTATGCTTGCATTGCTAATTGTTTTTTCAAATTCCTCGACCACGTCAGACATTGAGCGTTTTATAATCGTTATTCCATTACTTTCGATTTGGGACAATAAGATACCGAAGGCTTCTTTGCTTTTTGGGTCAAGGACGGACCAGCCCTCCGTTTCTAAGAAAATAAGTCTTGATGGCTTTATGGCCTTTGGAGGCGTGTCAGGGCCTTGTAATCCAATGTAGCCTGGGTCACCGCCCGTTCGTTTGGCTATTTCGATGGCGACTTGCCACATATCTTCAATTGAACCAGCATGTGGGCCGTGAGTACTCATTGACGTTGTCTGACGTTCCCCCCGATGTAAGCCTCCTTGACTCGGCTTTAAAGCAAAATTCCCACAATATCCTGCTGGCCGTATTATGGAACCTCCGACCTGAGAACCAATAGCAACTGGAACCATGCTAGCCGCTACTGCTGCTGCAGATCCTGACGAAGAACCCCCGGGCGTTCGATCAAGATCAAAGGGATTCTTTGTTGGGCCTGGATGAGAGCCACCCAGCTCAGCTGTCACTGTTTTTCCAAGAATGATAGCACCGGCATTTCTCAGCGCAGAGACCAAAGCATTATCGTTTCCGGGAGAAAAGCCCTTATAGGCTTCGCATCCCATTTCGGTTGGCATATCGGATGTCTCTAACAAATCTTTAATACCAATTGGCATTCCATCTATGGCAGATAATTGTTGGTTATTAGCCCACCGTTGACTGCTTTCATCGGCTAATTGCCTTGCTTTTTCGGGCTGGATCGTCACAAAAGCTTTTATTTCTGATTCTCTAGCGTCTATTTGCTCCAAGCAGTCCTCTAAAAATGCTCTGGGCGTTCGCTCAGAGGTTGCGAATTCTTTGGTAGCATCAAAATATGTTTGCATTTTGAAATTGTTAATGTTGTATCGAATCATCAAACAAAAGCCTTCTTTTGAGGAATTAAATCTAACGTCACATTATTCAAAATTGTTAAAAAGCATACCATAATAATAAGTCGATGCTATAATTTAAATCGTTTACAATTTGAGTCCCAAAGATCAGCACAATTTAGCAAAGGGTGAGATACTGAAAACTCATCATTTTGTTAAATAAATTTGCAGATGTCAGATAGATGGGCTTTTGAAACCATAAGTATGTTTACTATGATTTGCCATTGACATTAAAGCTTGAGAGACGCTCAATTGTATTTAATGTTAGTAACCGTATTCATTGGATATTTGTAATTAATAACCGCTGATTGGATAATGTAATGAATAAGTGGACAAAATTTATATCTTTTCTGATAGCTTCTTTGTTTGGCCTAAGTGCGGCTCACGCGGGCAAGGAAAATGATACCTTAGTATGGGTAACTAAATTTGAGCCGCCAACTTATAATTATTATGATCAAACTCTTAGAGAAGGAGTGATCTTATCGAGACATATTTGGGATAGTCTTTATTGGAGAGATTTAGAGACTGGGGAATTTAAACCACACCTAGCTACAAAGATGGAGTACTCTAACCCTACGACGATCGATATTACTCTACGAAAAGATGTCGTTTTCCATAATGGAGAAAAGTTCGACGCAGATGATGTTGTCTTCACAATTAACGAGATACTTAACCCAGAGAACAAGTATAAAAATAGAAAATTGATATCATGGGCCAAGAAAGCTGAGAAAACAGGACAGTACTCTGTTCGATTACACCTTGGTAAAATATTCGCGCCAGCTATGGAAATGCTATCCACAGCAGTGGTCATGTATCCCGATGAGTACTATAAAAAGGTTGGCAAAAATGGGTTTGCTCGAGCTCCAATTGGAACGGGTCCCTACAAAGCTGCGGAGGTTGTACCTGGAAAGCATTTGGCTCTTGAGAGAAATGAGAGTTATTTTGGTGGCGCAAAAGGTAAGGCTAATATCAGCAAAGTCTTGATGCGCTTTGTCGATGAACCAAATACTCAAATAGCGGAGTTAATGAGTGGGAATGCTGACTTAATTTGGCGACTTAACAAAGAACAAGGTAAAAAGCTCAACAGAGTTCGTGGCGTTAGAGCAGTAGCTGGCGAAACCATGAGAGTTGGTTATCTTCAATTTGATAGCTCTGGAAGTACTGGAGATCACCCATTAAAAAACATCAAGGTGCGGCAAGCTATTAGTCATGCGATCGATAGGGAATCAATCGCGGTTAATCTACAAGGTGGCGGTCAAGTTCTTGACCTATTTTGTTACCCCACTCAAGTCGGCTGCGAATCACCTAATGCACCCAAATATAATTATGATCCCGCGAGGGCAAAACAACTTCTTGCAGAAGCAGGTTATCCAAATGGTTTCGAAATAGATTTCTATGCTTACAGAAATAGAAATTTTGCAGAAGCGATGATGGG
>Ga0160423_10000557_pt1 | contig 30546 bp, 28 predicted proteins | sample CRUFie14St8metaG_FD_108191 | JGI IMG/M metagenome (GOLD analysis project Ga0160423, IMG submission 108191) | Marine microbial communities from the Costa Rica Dome - CRUD Field 142mm St8 metaG | ecosystem: Environmental > Aquatic > Marine > Oceanic > Photic zone | place: Costa Rica: the Eastern...
AAGGTCAACCAGACAAACCACCCACGCCAGCAACACAAATGTCGGTGAAAACTGTTGATGGCCGGCCACGTCGTTGGGGCCGGCCACCAGGGTGGGTTAATGGGTTGTGTTGCACCGGTGGTGATCAGCAGGTTGCGGCAACAGTCTCAGGGAACATCACGACGATCTCTGTACGGCGGTTCTCCGCCCGACCTTCTTCGCTGTCGTTATCTCCGCGAGGGATCGTGTCGGCGCGACCAACTGCAGCGAAACGTGCTGGCTCAAGTTCGGCGTCGGCAAGCAGTTCACGCAACACGTTGGTGGCTCGAGCTGACGACAGTTCCCAGTTCGTAGCGAAACGTGCCGTTGATGTCGGACGGTTATCGGTATGCCCCTCTACTTCAACGTCATTGCCTGGGTGGCCAACTAATACTTCTGCGACGACAGCAAGTACCCCTTGGGCAACCTCGTCAATATCTGCTTCACCTGAAGCGAACAGCGCGTTATCGGCAAGACGTAACACGACGCCTCGTTGTTCAAGATCAACTGAATAGTCGCTCTCGTCAAGATGAACTGACAGGGCGTCATCGAGTTGTTGAGCGAGAGCTTCTGCTTCTTCCAACGTCACTCGGAACAATTCGTTCTCAAGCTCTTGATCTTCGCATTCATCTCCAACGGGAATCGTTGTCGTTGTTGTCGCCGCATCGGAGTCTTCTGCTGCTTCGGTCAACGGGCTCGGTGACGGCGGAGGCAGAGCTTCTTCAACACTGCCTTCCAACGTTCCCTCACCCGCATTGTCGATCGGGCCGTTCAACCCCTCAAAGAACGCCTCATATTTTTTGACGTCAAGGTTCGACATCGCGAACAGCAGCACAAAAAACGCCAACAGCAGCGTCATTGCATCCGCATACGAGTCAAGCCAGGCTTTCGAAGGTGCCTCCGGCGGAGAAGCTTTGCGGTGGTCAGGCACTCTTCTTCAGCTCCTCACCACCCGGCGCCTCACGTTGCGACGGCGGGAGGAACACCGTGAGCTTCTCGCTGAGGCTGCGGGGGTTCATCCCACGTTGAATGGAAAGAATGCCTTCAACCTGCAGTTCTCGAAGTGAACGTTCGATCTGTGCGTTGCGGTCCATTTTGAACGCAATTGGTTGAAACAGGAAGTTGGCGAGGAACACGCCCCACAAGGTCGTTACGAATGCCACTGCGAGAGCCGGGCCGAGCGCCGACGGGTCGGAGAGGTTCTTGAGCATGTCGATGAGGCCAACCACGGTGCCGAACACACCGAACGCAGGGGCAAACCCAGCGGCTTTTGTCCAAAATCCTGACGCGATCGCATAATGCGACATTTGGGCTTCAACGTCGAGTTCGAGGATGTCTTTTGTGTCGGCGGGGTCGGTGCCGTCAACAACAAGCTGCACGCCGCGGGCGAGAAACTCGTCTTCGATTTCGGGGATCATTTTGTCGAGGGCGAGCACACCTTCTTTGCGGGCTTTGTCAGCGAACTCTACGATTGACGCGATCGTGCCTGACAGGTCTGCTTTCGGTGATTTGACCATCGTTGAGATGCCGGCTTTCAGGCCGCCGATCGAATCGCTCATTGCCATCGACGCGAACGTGGCGGCGATCGTGCCAACGAACACAAGCGCAGCTGACATGGGGTCACCGAAGAAAATGCCAATCGGGTCCATACCTCCGGCAAACATGACGCCGAACGCCACAACGATTGCGACAAGAATTCCAACAATTGTGGTGGGCATCAGGCTGCCCCTTCTGTTGAACTCGCAACGAGTGCTTCTGCGATAAGCGACGACCGGTATGAACGGATCATCGAGATGATGTCGGCAATCGACTCTTTCACGATGTACGTTTCGCCGCTCACTAAGTGCACCACGGTGTCCGGGTGCGCTTCGAGCCGCTCTAACAGGTCGGGGTTGAGCACAAACGATGCGCCGTTAAGTCGTGTGATTTTGATCATTGGTTCGATACCTCACCGGTAATGGTCGGCCGAACCGATCGTCGCACGACGTGACATTTCTCCCTATTTAGGTCGGGTAGAAATGTTTTCTAACGGTTAGCGGAGGAAGTCGAGCACCGATGCGCTCAGCACTCGAGCTGCGACACCGATGCTTGCCTGGTACGACACTTCGGTGGCTTTCAACTCAAGCAGTTCACGGGTGATGTCAACATCGACCGCCTCTGATCGATTCGTTTCAACACTTAAACGAGTATCGGCAATCCGTTCCTCGTGGCCTTCAACTGCACGCTGCCGGGCACCGATAGTCGCTTGCGCTGAGTGGATGCCCTGTTGAAGTTCATCAATGCGACCCAAATGAGTGTTGGCCGCAAGACCATTGTCGATATCGGCTGCAACAGCGTGAAGAACTTGCATGATGTTGCCGTCTGCTGGAGAGGCAGCGTCGTATGCGCCGGCGATCATGTCGCCGTCGATGTTCACTTCGAGCTGCACGGTGTCTGAAACAGATCTCAGTACCGCTTTGGTGTTGCCGGAAAATACTCCGTTTGCTTCAAATGGGACATCAGAGCTGGATGTTCCACCAAAAATCGGATGACCGGCTCGAGTCGTGTTCAACGAGTCAGCAACTTCTTCAGCAATCCCCCGCAACTCTTGAGCAATGGCCGAGCGTGCATCTTGTCCGAGCACCCCAGAGTCTGACTGCAACATCAGGTTCCGTGCCCGAATAAGCCGGTCATCAACGGTTTGCGACACCTGGTCAGCGAGATCGAGCCAAGATTTTGCATCATCAAGGTTTCGTGAATACTGGTCGAGGTGACGAAGCTGGCGGTTGAACTTGTACGCCTGAGCCGCGGCGCTCGGGTCGTCGCTCATTGTACGAACCCGCTTTCCCGTCGCAATATTGGTTTGATGTTCAGCGATCCGGCTCTGCAGCGACGATACGTTGCGTTTTGTTTGCAGGACCTGTGATTGATTAGAGATTCTCATGGCTGTTTATCGTCCAACTGTTCCGAGGCGGTTAACGAGCGTGTCAAGCATCTGATCGATTGCACTCACCACTCGCGCTGATGCTTCATAGGCACGCTGCGCTGCAACAAGGTCGACCATTTCTTCGTCAAGCGACACTGATCGAGCAGCAAGGCGAGCTTCATCTACTTTGGCTGCGGCTTCGCTTTGAGCGCTTGAACGTCGTTGCAGCGAACTAGTGGCCAGACCGAGCGACACTGAAAATGATTCGTACATACTGTCGGCGCCGGTCGTTGAGTTGCGGAGCTCTGCGATGCCGAGGGCTATTTCACCGTCACGGATACCCGAGCCTGGTGACGCTGCAGCAATTGTGCGTGGGTCAGCGACGATCGCTGCGTCAACGCTGATCGTTGCAGCGGATGTTCCTGAAAAGAACGCTCCTCCTGCATTGCCGTCAAGATCTTCACCGGTGGCGTGTAGCGCGTTCACACCTGAAATGAGTTGAGAGGCGACACCGTCAAGAGTCGATAGTGCCGAAGGGATCGACGAGTTGACGTTTGAAACAAGCCCGGCGAGTTCTCCACCAAGTGATGTCACGCGCACTGAGCCGCCGATCATGATGTCGGTTCGCTGCAAGCCAACCGGTGTGAGGCCTGGGTCCGCGGTGTCGGTGACAGAAAGCTCGAAGGTTCGTGAGCCTTGCACGATTGACGAGTTACCGACATACACGTCGATGGTTCCGTTGTCTCGTTGTGAGATGCGTGCGCCAGTGAGTTCCGCGAGGCGATTCACCGCTGCGTCTCGCTGGTCGAGAAGGTCATTGGTGTTGGTGCCGCCAGATGAGGTTGCGACGGCATGGTTGATCGCAGCGATTTCTTCGGCGAGTGAGTTAGCGGTGGCAACTGTGGCTTCAGTTGTTTGTCGGGCGGCGGTGTGAAGCGCCCTAAATCCGGAGTCTGCTTCTCCGAGTCGTTCAGTGAGGATGGTGGCCGAGTTAACGAGTGCGACTCGTTGGGGTAGTTGATCAGGGAAGTTCGCAACGTCGTCGAACGCTGCCCATAAATCGTCGAATGCTGCAGCGACACCTGAGTCAGATGGTTCTGCGAGTACTCCTTCGAGGTCGAGGTGCGATGCATAGGAGCTTTGGAGTTCTGCTGCGTCGGCTGAGCTCGCGAGTGACCGCACTTCGAGGAATGCGTCTCGTGAACGGCTGATGCCGTCAATGGTGACACCACCAAGCGATGATGATGCTCCCGACCAGATGCCGATCGCCGAACCTGAGTTTGCGGTCAAGTCGACACGTTGACGTGAATAACCCTCGGTACTGGCGTTGGCAACGTTGTGACTGATGACGTCGAGGCGTCGCCGATGAGCAAGGAGCCCTGAAACTGCGCTTGAAAGACCTTCAACTGACATCAAGCAACTCCTTTGGTGCCTGCCGCGCTTTGCGACCCCGCCCGTCTGCCATCCCTTCCATAGGTGCCGCCTGTTTCTTGGCTCTGTCCGAGAACGGCGAGAACCTGCGCTGAGTCGCTGGCGACGAGTCGAGCTGCTTGTGTGAGATCTGCGATCTGCTCGTCGTAGAGCGAGATGTGATCTTGAAGGATCGTTTGTTCCATGTCGGGAAGCAGTGCGGCGAACTCGACGAGTGACATATTGGGGTCGACTTCCGGGAAGTGTTCGCTGGCTTGCGACATTGCGTGGAAGACCTGCATCTGGGCTCCGACCAGGCGCTCCTCTGTGGAGATCATTTGACGGGTGGCGGTTTCGACGTCGTTGAAGCGAGCTGAAAGCGATGCTGAGTGTTGTGCGCGCATGTGGTAAGCGAGTTCTGCCATGAGGGCGCGATGCTCCCAGAGGGACTCGCACAATGCTGAAAACACCTCGTCTCGGGTGTGTTGAAAATTTTTCATCGTGCTGAAGTGATCGTCAGTTTCTATCGATTTTCCACATTCGAACCAGAAAACTTCGTCAACCCATGAGTGGCAGAGGTCATGAAGCTGCTCGAACTGCCATTGCGTCAGCGAACTGCTGTTGAGCTGCCTGATGCCGGGTGCGTGGTTCGGTCCGTGCGGTGAACTGTGCCTGGATACCTTCGCCGAGCTTTTCGATTGCAGACTGCTTGATTTTTGAAACTCGGGATATACCAACGCCCATTTCGTCTGCAATCTCGGAAAGGCCGATTTCTTCGATGTAATAGCGAGTGATGACGTGGCGTTGCTTGTCAGACAGCAGTTCAATGCCGGCGACGAGGAGTCGGCGAAGTTCTTCAAATTCGGCCTTGTCGGATGGTGACATGTCGTTTGATTCGATTGATTCGCTCATTGGTGATCCTCCGTCGTCGAATGTTCGGTCGAGTGAGGTGGTGCGGGCTCGGGCCAGATCACGACGAATGGCTCGAAGTTGATCAACTTGAAGGTGGAGTTCTTGTGCGACGGTTGCATCTGAGTTGTCGCCCTCAATGGCGAAGCGGTCTTCAACAGCGGAAATCTGCTTTTCAACGGCCCTTAGCTGGCGTGGCATCCAAGAGTCAGCTCTGACGTAGTCAAGGATTGCTCCCTCGATTCGGCGCCCAGCGAATGAGGCGAAGCTTGCGCCAGTTGTGGCGTCGAAACGCTGGGCTGCTTCGACAAGGCCCATCATTCCTGCCTGAACGAGGTCGTCTCGTTCGACGAATGACGGGAATCCTTTTGCAACACGGTTCACGATGTGGTGCACAAGTGCCATGTGGTCAACCGGATTGATTGCTGAATCTGTTGAGTCATTGTTACGAAGTGAGCGGCGGGTTGTTGTGGTGTTCATGATGTTGCCTCCAAGGCGGGGAATGCGATGTTGCCGAGTGATGCGGTGCGTACCGCTGAGTTTTGGTTTTCGGATGAGATCTGCTGAGCGATTTCGCTTCGCAGAATGCGGACTGATCGGGGTGCGGAGAAACCGAGCTTGACGGTGTCGCCCTTGATCTCAAGGACGACTACTTCGATGTCGTCGCCGATTTGCACGCCGGCGTTTGATGAGCGTGTAAGAACCAGCATCAGTTGTCTCCGTTCAGAGGTGCAGCTGTTGGCAGGTCGGTGTCTTGGACAACTTGTGCGATGGTTTTTGCGATCAAGTTGACGACGAGTGGGCCGGCGAGATTCACTGTGAAACCGTCGGCGACATTGACGATGCCGAGGATAAGCAGATCGTCGATGTCTTGTGCGTTGAGGTCTGCTGCGATGTCGTCTGGAATGTCGAGGCTGAGGCCAGTGAACGCTGCAGCTAAGTCGACGACGATGAACGACGGGAAGTCCGCATCAGCGACGGACAGTGTGAACCACGGGTAGTCGGCGTCGTGCTGAGCGAGTTCGAATGTGTTGTCGTTGAATCCGAGAAGTGGTCGAACGAAGTGAACCGTTGTGGTTTCGACCTTCACTTTTGTTGAGCGACTCATGACTGAGCCTGCTCGTTGCTCGTCAATTGCGAGCTGATATTCGAGTTATCCCTCACTCGAAACTTGAGTTCCTGGCCGGTGTTGTTCATGTGATACTCCCTCTGTGTTTCCCCGGTGTTCCGGGGTGTTGAAGAGCAGTATCTGGACTCAAAAAGCCTTTGTAAAGCCAAAAAGGGCAGTTAGTTACAAACCACTTTTGAGGTAATTACATATGTCATTACATGGCAAATACGGACGTAGTTTTTTGTGACATTTGTATGGTCGGTTAGTGACTTTTGCACTCACACCCTCGCACCCGGTTTTCGGCTCCGTTGACGTCATTCGACAGCTGAAAACTGTGACCAGATTGAGCAACAGCCCTAGGAAAGCACTGATTGCGTTAGATCATTTCGATGCTGAATGGTGCAGCGCCCTCGACACGCACTCCGCTACTTGTTGAGTGCATTTCAAGGTGGCCACCGAGCGAGGCCATTCGTGCCTTCATGTTCAACGTTCCACTTGAACGCGAATTCCGAGGATCTACACCATTTCCATCATCGACAATGCTGAACTGCAAATGGTCTTTTAGGACCAAAATGTCAACCTTTATTTTTGTACCACCAGAGTGTTTCACCGCGTTTGCGAGAGCTTCTCGTGTTACCGACACAACATTGTCAACCACAAATGAGGGCAGCCGGTCCAGCACGGTCTCGTCGACAACCGAGAACTCTTCAAGTTCAACCTTGAATCCCTGAACACCGTCCCATCCGACACAGAGATCTCTCAACGTTTCGAGCAACGGATCGCCGTCTCGTTCTTTTGAATCGCTGATGATCGCCCGGATGTCGGTTGAGATTTTCCCGAGAGCATTTCGAACACTTCTCAGATGAGACGATTCCGTCTCGCCCACTGCGGCTTCTTCCCGCGAAAGTGTCATTGACGCAACGAAGAGCTCCTGAAGGATGTTGTCATGGAGTTCTCGAACAATGCGGTCATGCTCACCTTTACGGATACTTCTTTCCTGAGCTTCAAACGCAATCTCGAGAGCTGCTTGGCGTTGCGCTTCCATATCTGACCCGAGTTGCACTTTGAGGTCCACGTCGTCGCCCCATTCCATCAGGAATCCATCATCGGTTCGGGAAAAGATTGTCTCAATTTCGAGTGCTGACTCTCGGACATAGTCATCCCTATAGGTCCCGGTATCAGCATCATTGGGATTGAAGCGGAAAAATTGCGTTGACTCACCTAGAGTCCAGGCGCGCTTGAGGAATGGGAGAAGGTCTTCGGCGAAACGAACTCTTGACTCTGACCCAAGTGTTCCTTGAGGCAAGTCAGATGCCCGATAACTCTGCCATGCTCGGTTCGCCCAGAGCAACGAAATGTCTGACAGCTGCCCTTCCTCGTCGAGTATTACTCGGTGAGCGGCGATCGGACGAGAAAGGTTCTCTACTGCAGCTTGAACTGCCATCGACCGTGTATGCGCGAATTCTGGTAGCTGATTAACGGCGATCGGCCCTGCAGGCCGGTACACCCAGATCCCGGCATACTCCTCGCTGCCGATATGGCGAATGTAGTAGTCGCGTAAAAATGCATTCCCGTTGAGATAAAACGGATCGCCGTGGACATCATTTCCACCGGAGTAAATTTCGGTTGTTCGCCTGTCGAAGGATTCCCAATCTTCATTAGGAAAAATCCGATGAACATGATCTCGCACATCTGTAAGTTCAAGATCTCTTTGCGGTTGCATGTTTCCAAACGTGGGCGCTATTCCTCTGAATCCAGCCATAAACATGTCGGCAAATGCCTGATTCATTTGAATAATTCTTGACGGAAGTTTTCCGTCTTCAAGATCGACAACGAGTACCGGACCAGCGGCCTCAGCGACCACTGCCATCAGGGTCTGATCTCGGGCAGTTTCAATGATCAGTTCATTAGGGAGGCGCCGCCACTCAACCTCTTTCATCAAACCGCCTACAACCCTGCTGTCGCCGGCACCAGAATTCCAGACCTGAGTCGCGGAACCATGGGCGTGCGCCTGCTGCAGTATTAGTCTGAGACTCTCCCAGTTCGAGTAAACATCACTTGCACGTGACCCCGACCTGACCGGGCGTGCTCTTGTTGCCTGCCATTCATCATTCGTTGCAAGAATTTCGGCATCAGCGAGAGATCCGTCGTCGCCCAAAATTGGGCGAAGTAGCGCTGATCCACTTCGAGATCCTGTGTACAGCATTGAGAAGATGCGTAGGGATTCCTCAATTCCCAATCCGACGAATTGCTCTCCCGAAAACGCGGCAGCTCCGACCACTCCCTGAGGCACTGAATCTTGACGATCTGGGCGTGTATCGGCGTCTTTCATCAGCCCTCGTTGGATGGGGTATGGCCTGGGCTCGATGCCCGTTGACGCCACACCCGGGAAGCAAGCTGAGTTCTCGATTCGACATCAAGTTTCCGATAAATCGAGGTCAGATGGTTTCGAATCGTCGAACTCGCAATGTTGAGTTCTTCTGCGATTGCTGTATCTGAGTGGCCATCGGCGACGAGCTGAGCGATTGCATTTTCCCGCTCGGTGAACTCAGCGGGGTTATAACCACCCTCACTTTGAATGTTGCGCGCTGCTTCACGAGCAACGGAAAGGGTGAGCGACGAAAAGCCTTTTGAGGCAGCGTCGATCGCTGCAGCCAATGGCTCAATATCAAGAGACTTTTCGAGAAATGCATTAACGGCACCGGTGTCAAAGGCAGCCAAAATCGACTGAGGGGACGAAAAGGAGGTGAGAACGACGCATGGAATGTCCTTCTCTTCTCTCGATACATACTCTGCATATTGCAATCCAGATTCGTCTTGCAACCGGAGATCAATGACTGCAACCGTTGGCGATTTCTCCGCAGTGATCGAAATGGCTTCGGCAACCGTCGAAGCTTCCCAAACTTCACAGTCAGGGAACGTCTCCTCGAGGCTCACTCGAATGCCCGACCGAACTAAGGGATGGTCATCGAGGATCAAAATCTTGTGCTGCATGGCGACCTCCGCCGTGATCGTAGATGATTTCATGTTATTTCGACATTTCTCTTCGTGTTGTGGATAGCACTTTCGACTTCCACCGTCGGCCAATTTTGACCACCCAACACACGACATTTGTCACTCAATTACCTCGATCCAGATTAGGGATCCATTAATAAACCGCTGTTCAGAGATCGGTGACATTCGTACCATCCGACATCGACGGCGCATTCCGATACTGCACTCCGATGGGAGTAGAAGCAATCGCAGATCAGCCTGCGCCGTACGACTTCGGGGTGAGTTCACGTCTCAGCCGCGAAGCAGTTGTTGGGCTCAAACGTATTCACGCAACGGCAGCTGACGAGCTCGAAGTGTTGCTGTCACGGTCATTCGGGGAAGATATTCGCGTCTCAAACGTCCATGTGACCCAGGTGCGCTACGAACAGTTCGTCGCCGCTGCCCCACTCGGCTCCTACCACTTCTTAATGGCGTCCGAATCCCTCGGAGGTCAGTTCCAAGCAGCGTTTGACCCTGACTCGACAGCAAAAATGCTGGCGCTCGTATTTGGTTCAGAGTCGGTTACCAATAACCGTGAGCTTTCACTTGTTGATGCCCGGGTGCTCGACTCCCGTGTCGGCCTCTTTGTTGAAGCACTGAACCGAAGCTTCGCACCATATTTTGAACTCGGGCTCACAAGTGTGCGATCGATGATCAACCCAAAACAGGTGAAGATCATCGACGACAACGAAACTGTCGTCCAAGCCGAACTTCACTTCGCTGTCGGCGTTTCGAAGACCGAATTTTGCCTTCGTATTTGCTACCCGCAAGACGACGTCACCCCAGTACTCGTCGCTCTGTCTGACGTTGAACGAGCGTCAGCAACCGAAGCCCTTCACCGCTCTACACCAATTCAGCAGTCACTTATGCGAGTGAAACTGCCGCTTTCTGTCCAGTTGCCCACATGGGTCATGAACGCGGAGTCGGTCGAGTCGCTCGCCGTTGGAGACGTCATTCGCACCGGCATTCCAACAACAACTCCCCCACGACTCTGCATCGCTGACAAACCACTTCTTGACGTCAACACGTTCGCCATCGGCCAGCGCATCGCCGCTGAAGTCCTTCACACTCACCACACAGGAACACCGAATCATGCCCACTAAAACAACGATCAATCTCGCCGAACTCGCAGTCATCGCTGAGGAATTCGCACAATCAACCGAAGGATTCACCGCCGAGGTGGTTCCTGCAACAACACTGCAACTTGACCCCAGCGAAGTGGAAACAGTCGTCGCGGGTGATGGTGAGGGGCGCATCATTCTTGCTACCGACCCGACCCCTCACGCCGTGATCCGGCCGCTCATGGACATCGTTGAGCAGCGGGTTGGTGCCTTCTCAGCTTCATCAGTCGACTTTGTGTCGCTGCCAGACCCGGCTGCGATCACACTCACGTTCAATGGTGAGGTCGTTGGCGTCATGTTCGCTTCCGAGCCACATCTGACTCCGACCACCGGGCCGTCTGACGGTGTGCTGTCAATCGGTGTGCTTCGCCACGTTCCACTCGAAGTCGCAGCAGAGTTGGGCCGAGCAAAAGTCACCATGGAAGAGATCCTGCAGTACGGACCTGGGTCGATCATTGAGCTCGATCGCACCGCCGGAAGCCCAGTTGACGTCGTTGTCAACGGATCGATGGTCGCCCGAGGAGAGGTGGTCGTCATCGGCGAGGAATACGGAGTGCGAGTCACCGAAATTCTCGGACGCACGTAAGTCGCAGCAACACGCTGCTCAACCCGAAGGGAGACGGGTATGAGAAATATGGAATTTGAAATTGTTCACTCGGTTGTCGCGACTTCGGTGACAATGCTCACACTACGGCTTCTGGGTTCAGTGCTACTGCTGAGCGTCGCCGCGTGGGCGATCACCGTCGGTATGAGAAATCGTCGACCAGGGTCGAAGCTGCGCCCTAACCGAAACCATCTCGTTGCAGTGGGCCGACTTTCACTCACTCGACGTTCCTCAGTCGTGCTGGTGAAGTCCGGTGATCGCACGTTTTTGCTCGGAAGTTCAGACTCAAACCTTGTCGTCATCGCAGAAGGTGACGACCTCGTGCTACCAACTCCTGATGGCCCTGAGCCGCAGTCGTTCTCAAATGCGTTCGCTGATGCACTCCGCCAACGATTTGGCGGCAACGAATCATGAAGCGCTTCGCAAAGCTTGCCACCTTCTGCGCAATAGCGGCCACCACGCTCGGGGTTGCATCTGTCGCTGACGCTCAGGAAACACCAACTGAGCAGAGCGACCCCGCAGTAATTCTCGAGTTTCCTGTTGAACCACAGGTGTCCTCTTCGGCGACCGTTGGCGCTGAGGGCGCAACCGGTGCAACTGCAAACACCGAAGCTGGAACAGACGGCGACGTCGTGTTCAGCGTCGACCTTGGAGGCGACGACGGCCCACGCGTGCCTTCCCAAAGCGTTGTACTCATCATTTTGATCACTCTGCTGTCAGTGGCACCAGCGCTACTCATCATGATGACCTCGTTCACTCGGGTAGTCATCGTGTTCACTCTGCTGCGAAACGCTCTCGGCCTTCCCACAGCACCACCGAACCAGGTTCTTGTTGGGCTCAGCTTGTTCATTTCGCTGTTCATCATGGCGCCAACACTTTCTGAAGCTTGGAACGAAGGCGTCAAACCATTCACTGAGGGCGCACTCGAACAATCCGAAGCATTCGACGCCGCAATTGAACCGTTCAGAGAATTCATGTCAGCCAACGTGGGAACCGCCGAACTTGAACTCATGCTTGGCGCATCGCAGGTCACCGAAGCACCACAAACGATTGCCGACGTCCCACTTCAGGCGCTTATTCCCGCTTTCATTTTGTCGGAACTCAAAACGGCGTTCCTAATCGGATTCATCGTGTTCATCCCGTTCTTAGTCATCGACCTTGTGACGTCAGCGTCGCTGATGTCGCTTGGAATGATGATGATGCCGCCGCCAATGGTGTCGCTGCCACTAAAACTGCTGCTCATTGTCATGGTTGACGGCTGGTCTCTGGTCACTTCCACGCTGATAAGCGGATTCAACACTTAGGGGCCTTACGAGTCATGACTGATCAAATCGTTGTTGAAATTGCCACCCAGGCTCTACTGACCGCCGGCAAAATTTCGGCCCCCATTCTGCTCACCGCACTGTTCGTCGGTGTCTTCATGGGTCTCATTCAAAGCGTCACCCAAATTCAAGAGCAAACGCTGTCATTCGTGCCGAAATTCATTGCAGTGGGAGCAGTTATTGCGCTCAGCGGCTCATGGATGATTGCCGAACTTGTTGCGTTGTGCACCCAGTTATTCGAGATGGCTGGGGAGCTCTCCCGATGACCGACCTTGCGACTCTTTCCATAGACGAGTCGTTACTTGTCAGTTTTCTGCTGGCAAGTGTACGTATTGGTACGTGGCTGTTCATCGCTCCCCCGTTTGGTCGCATCATTCCTGCCCGTGTCCGCGGAGCTCTCGCATTCGGACTGGCACTTCCTATGGCTTCAGTAACCGAGGTCGTACTTCCAACCGGCATCGTTCAACTCGCTGCCGCAGCTCTGTTCCAGGCCGCTATCGGGCTCGCAACCGGCTTCATTGTGCTTGCGTTCATCTCGGTGTTCTCTGTTGCTGGAGCATTCGTTGATTTCAGCGGCGGCTTTTCAATGGGCGCAATGTTTGACCCACTTTCCGGGTCGAGCGCTGCGATCATCAGTCGTGCCTACACGATGCTGGCGACCGTTCTCATTTTCGCAACCGGAGGTCACATTGTTCTTGTTGGTGGCTTCATGCGCACCTTCCAGTCCGCTCCGCTGCAAGGGCCCTCGATTGAGGCGCTTGGGCAGCTTGCTATCGACAACATCGGATGGTTGTTTCTCGCAGCCCTTGAAATCGCGTTTCCGATCGTTGCGGTGTTGTTTCTCGTTGAACTCGTGCTCGGCCTTGTCGCCCGAGCTGCACCGCAAACAAATGTGCTCACGATCGGTTTCGCCTTAAAAACCGGGGTTGCGATTCTTGCGATCGCAGCTTCTATCCCGCTGCTACCTGCAGCTGTTGAAACGTTGGTCACTGCAGCAGTTGGAGCCGCATCGTGAGCAATGACAAGCAGTCGAAAACTGAGAAACCAACAGCGCAACGCTTAAAGAAAGCACGCGAAGAAGGCCAGGTTGCTCGGTCGGCTGAACTTGGGTCATGGGTCACGCTCGCCGCTGCTTCGGTTCTTATTCCTCCTTATATCGGATGGGTACTTCGGCGGCTCGCGGAGCATTTCGCCATGCTGTCGGCACTGCCAACATCGCCGAATATCAGTGATGTTTCTGCGCTCGGCAGAGAAGTGATGATCAGTATTGCCCTTCTTATTGCTGTTCCACTGGGGTTCAACTTGGTTTTGAGCGTCGGAGCGTCTCTCGCTCAGACCGGCATTGTCTCTGCTCCGAAGGCGCTGAAACCGAAGATGTCGCGACTGTCATGGAAGCAGGGCTTCAAGAAAGTGTTCAGCAAAAAGTCGGCATGGGAGACTGGCAAACAGACGTTTCGTCTCGTGACGGTGGCCGCTGTTGCTATTCCGATCGTGGTGTCATCATCGAAGGCCCTCACGGTTCCGGGGCTCAGCCTCACCGAGGGCTTCGAATTCATTATTCGCCGCGTGACGTTGCTGCTGCAGGTCATTGCGCTTACCGGTGTGGTGCTGTCGGTGATCGACTTTTTCTTCCAAAAGCGTTCAACTCGAAACGACCTGAAGATGACGAAGCAAGAGGTTCGCCAAGAGTCAAAGAACAATGATGGTGACCCGTTGATCAAAGGCCGGAGGCGTCAACTGCAGGCAGAGCTGTCTCGTAACCGGACGCTTGCAACGGTTGCCGATTCAACTGTCGTGATTGTCAACCCTGTTCACTTCGCTGTCGCATTGAAATACGAAGCAGGTGAAGGCGTTCCGGTCATCACTGCGCGGGCTACCGAAGCTAAAGCCGTTGGAATTCGTGACGAGGCGCTCGCTGCGGGTGTTCCCGTCATCGAGTGTGTTCCGCTCGCTCGTCATCTGCACAAGAAAACACGTCGGGGATACCCCATCCCTGCGGAGAGTTACGCCGCTGTTGCCGTTGCGTTGGCGTTTGTTAGCAAACTCGGCAACAAAAAAGGCCTGCCTGTCATTCATCGCCTTGACGCAGAAACAGTCGGCATGTCTAACGATGAGAGTGACATTTATACAGGGGACTCACCGGCATTACAGCCGACTAATTAATGACGTGAGGTTATTGCGTTTGGAATGCTGCCATGATTGCTGCTGAGAAGCGTTCGCGTTCAGCGGTCGTATTTCCTGCGGCCGTCATCGGCGTTGTTGCGATGATGGTCGTTCCACTGCCATCGCTCATCCTTGACCTTTTGCTGTCGGTAAACATTGCCGCCGGAGTGCTGATTCTTCTCGCATCGATGAATGCAACGCGAGTCCTTGATCTTGCGTCATTTCCTTCAATTCTTCTTCTCGCGACATTGTTCCGCTTAGGGCTCAACGTTTCTACGACCCGACAAATATTAGGAACCGGTTCAGCCGGCTCGGTGATCACATCATTCGGACAATCTGTAGTCGGCGGATCACTCGTTGTCGGTCTTGTCATTTTCTTCATTCTCGTCATCATTCAATTCGTGGTGATCACAAACGGATCGTCACGTGTTTCCGAGGTTGCAGCTCGTTTCACACTTGATGCGATGCCTGGCAAGCAGATGGCGATCGACGCCGATCTCAACGCTGGTCTCATCAGTGATGGTGAGGCTCGTCGTCGACGCAACGAAATCGCGCAGGAAGCTGACTTTTTCGGTGCGATGGACGGTGCATCAAAGTTCGTCAAAGGCGATGCAATCGCCGGTCTCATCATCACCACCGTCAACTTGATCGGTGGACTCGCAATCGGAATGACCTCGATGGGACTGTCAGCCGGCGAGGCGATGAGACGTTTCGCTCTTCTCACCATCGGTGATGGGCTCGTTTCTCAGATCCCAGCACTCCTCATCTCCATCGCTGCCGGCATCATCGTCACCCGGTCGTCTGCTTCAGAACATGATCTTGGTTCCGCAGTTGCGAGCGAGTTCGCAAAACAGCAGAGGGCATTCCAGATCGCTGGCGTTGCCCTCGCCGCACTTGGAGCTCTTCCTGGCCTGCCCTTGCTGCCCTTTGCGTTCATAGGTGGCCTCCTCGTTCTCGTTTCTGTACGGCTTCAGGTTGAACGTCCAACGGAGCCACTCGAAGAAGAACCAGAGGTCGACGAAAAAGAACCCGATGACCCCCACCAACTCATTCGAAACGCACGGGTCGAGCCGCTCACACTCGAAATCGCAAACGACATGATTGACCTAGTTGACGAAACTCAAGGCGGAGATCTTCTCGACCGGATCAAAGGTCTTCGGCGGAAAGTCGCAATCGAAACTGGGTTCGTCATGCCGACGATCAGAACTCGCGATAACGCCGGTCTTAACTTCGGTTCATATCGAATTCTCGCTCACGGTGTGACCATCGCTGAGGGAGTCGCTCCTGCTGGACGGGTTCTCGTCATCGATGACGAACTTGGGCGCTGGCCAGGTGAGGAAATTTTTGAACCAGTCTTTGGTCTCGCCGCCAAATGGGTGCCGGAGAGCTTTAAACCAACGATTGAAGCCGCTGGCGCAACAGTTGTGGATCGTTCAGCGGTCATCACGACCCACCTCGGCGAAGTACTGGTTAGCCATTCAGCTGATCTTTTCGACCGACAGCAAATGAATGACCTCATCGATGTCGCCAAGGAGAGTCAGCCATCCATTATTGATGACATTGCAACTGCTGACGTTCCCATGCCCACCATTCAATGGATCTTCCGCGACCTTCTGCAATCGCAAGTGCCGATCAAAGACTCGACTCGCATACTTGAAGTGATCTCGGCCTCATACCCCCGCTGCCAAGACCCAGAAGCAGTTGTCGAAGAGGTTCGACTTGCTCTCGGAGCAGCGATCACCGAAGCAAACATGGTGAGCAAAGAACTTCATGTCATCTCAATGGATGGCCTGTTAGAGCAGGAGCTACTCGCAGCACTCAACACCACTAACGGAAGCGAACTACTTGACGCAGCGACACTCCAAACAGTGCTGAATGAAATTGTCGAAGTCTCACAACGAGCCCAAAACAACGGAAATAATCCCGTGTTGCTGTGCTCTCCTCAACTGCGCCGGCCTCTTGCTGCATTGTTGGATCGCATCGCCAGTGCACCTCGGGTGCTGTCATTTAAGGAAGTCGGTAACCACGTAAAGATGGCAACCGTCGGAACGATTTCGCTTCCGCAGCGCCAACTGGAATCAGACCGATGAATGCCCACGAAGTAGCCGTTGCGGCAATCGAGTCCCGCAGATCATCGGTCAGCTCACACCGCAAAGGAGTGACGTATCTTGCCGCGCTTATCGTGCTGCTCGTTCATCTCCACCCGTTTGCCAACGGCACCTACACAAATGAGCAACTCGTCATTCGGATCGCTATCGGTCTGTTAATCGCAAATGTTCTCGCACGGCTTGCAGAGTGGTTTTACCTCGACGCCCATCGCAGAAATATCGAACGACGAATCAATGCAGCAATTGCACAAATGAGAAGTCAAACCGACAGACAGTTCAACGATCAGGAGGTCCCATCGTCATGACCAGCTCAAAAACTCGAATCGTCCTCGTAGACGATCACCCAATTGTTCGGAGTGGAATCGCCACTTTGTTCTCGCTCGATAAGGACTTGGAAGTTGTTGGTGAAGCCGGGTCGGTTGCAGAAGGCAAAGAAGTGATTGCCGTGCAAAATCCTGACGTTGCGATACTTGACCTTCGGCTTCCCGACGGCCCTGGGCTCGATGTTGCACGCTGGATCGCTGAACATAACCGCCCAACGCGCTGCATCGTGCTCACCTCAGTTCCCACTGACCGAGCGCTAGTCGCTGCCTACGAGACCGGAGCTGTCAACGCGTTTCTGACAAAAGAAGCTGATATCAAGCCATTGATTCACGCAATACACCAAGTGGCTGCAGGCCGTTCGTTGCTTGATGCATTCGCGATGCGTGAGGCCTCTGCTCGTCTTCACGAATACGGCCTCAACCATCTCGACATGCTGTCACCTCGAGAGCGAGAGGTGGCAGACCTCGTGGCATCAGGCTTTTCTGACGCTCAAATTGCTGAAAAGTGCCACATTTCGCTCTCAACCGTTCGCAACGGACTTTCGTCTGCCTACTCGAAGTTGAATATCGAAACCCGAACGCAGTTAGTTCGTTTACTATGGATGGCCCAAATCGATGCCGACGTTGTTTAAAGACAACAGAGATTGAGAGCCTCAGACAAAAGAGTCGTACTCAAAACTTGTTAGGCGTTTACCGCACAGATCCTGAACTCGAACTCATAGAATAGACTCCGCTAAAATCTAGTTGTCGTCGACCTGATCGGCGAGTGGTGTACGTCCACGACCTGCACAATCGGAGCACAAGGGTGAATCAATCGCAGTCTTCAGCATCAATGGTCGGTAGAACAGTCCTGCTGGTGGACGATCATGAAACCGTCCGAATGGGAGTTGGTGCCGCCTTACGGCAGCACTGGGATTCTGAAACTCATGGTGGGCCCCGGATCATCGAGGCTGATTCGGTTAGATCGGCGCTCCAGCACCTCGGCGAAACAGAAGTGGATGTCGCCATAGTCGATCTTCGCCTCGGTGACGGCTCAGGAATTCAAATTGCGCAGGCAATCAGCGATAACCGACTTGAAACCCGTTGCGTCGTACTCACGTCATTGAAATCACCACGGGCCTTAATCAAGTGTTTTGAGACCGGAGCTGTTGCAGCCTTTATCGAGAAGGCTGATGGGATCAAGAACCTTATTGAGGCGGTCGAAGTTGCAGCTAACGGCTACTCGATGCTCGACGCTCGTGACGTTGCAGCAGCCAGACAGCAACTTATTGATGAGGGAGGGCTTGATAGGTCGCTCCTTACCGAAAAGGAAAACCGATTTGCGGATCTGGTTGCGGACGGATTCTCAGATCAAGAAATCGCTGACCAGATGTACGTTGCGTCGACAACAGTTCGCAACGTTCTTTCACGTATTTATAAGAAACTTGACATAGAGGGCCGAAACAGGCTCTCAGCAATGGTTTGGCAAGATCGCCCGGATGGATCTGCTCTCGACTAGTTCCGGCGGAGATGCAAAAAGACAAAGTGACAAATGTTTGAACACTTTTTGTCCGACTGCGACGATAATTAGTGGCAACGAGGACCCTATGTTTAACCGACCACACTCCGTAAAAATGACCCAAGCTTTAACTGCAGTTGCCTCTGTCGCCCTGCTCGTTTCCTGTGGGGGCACTGCGAGCATCGATTTGAGTACTGAAGTTGCGCCAACTGATGTCGGCGTGTGGGATAGCACGATTGATTACGGGTTCGCATTCCCGAACTTCACTTCGAGCACATATCCAGACGAACTTTTCAATGTAGAAGACATAACGATTCTGTTCGGCGACGGTCCAGACGTCTGTGCGTCTGGATCAGGCGCGGACTGCGTGTTGACCGCTGAAGCCACCCAATTCGCCCAGATGGTCAATACGGCTCGTTCGTGGGGTCATTGCGAGGGATTTTCAATCCTTGCAGCGGGACGCTTTAACGATGGCCTTGATCCTGTTTCATTTGAACTAAATGATTCACCCGATGTGTTACATGCTTTGATGCGTGGAGTTGCCTCGCAGTTCCTACCTGAGGTGCAAGCGGAAGCAGACGCGTGGGCTCAAGCGTCATTAATGGACAAAGTTCTTTACGTTCAGAAGTCTCTTGAGGACGGGGCTCTCGACGTGTCTTTGGGAATCTACGTAGATGATGCGGGTCACGCCTTGCTTCCTTACAAAGTGACATGGGACAGTGAGGACGCAGCTCAAATTTGGGTTTATGACTCAAATCAACCCGGCCTTACCGTCTCCGTCCAGATAGACCTCGCCGATAACTCATGGCGCTTCCCGTACGTCGGCGGGCAGACATGGTCGGGGGGCTCTTCAATGCTCGACCTAGTTTCGATTGAGGACCGCGTTGGACAATGTCCGTTCTGCTCAAGCGCAGTGGAAGTTTCTCGAGCTGCGTTTTACATCCGCTCTGAATCCCCTGATGTCGGTTTTAGCGTCGACGGCGAGCCAATTGCCAATGGCTCCGTTTCTGCTGATGCTTCTTTCCGGCCGATGAAGGGTCAGCAAGCCGACGCCGAAGAAGACAACCTCGGACGCTCCGTGGGACGTGAAGTCATCTCTCAAGCTGCTGTGGAAGCACCCTTGCCCAAGATCACCGGACAGGGCCGCTCCGAGGTGTTCTACTCTCGCGCCTCAAGTGTGATCTCCGACGGAGTCGATGTTGAGTTAGAGCTTCCCGGGGCAGCTGCGGTCTTCATTGTTACCGATGATGGATTGCACAAATTTGAGACCAGTTCCGGCGGAGGCGTCTCTGTTGACGCTAAAGGCATTGCAGCATCTGGCGGGACTCTTACCGTCGTATCAGGTGATTCTCTCGTTCAACTCGAGGGCATCCCAGGCCGGGTCACAGTTGACTTTGACGTAGAAGTTAGCCATCCCTCCGGTGATGTGATCACTACGTCCCTTCCAGAGGGTGTTGATTCGCTCGGCATCAAAGTTGACCCAGAAGATCCTGAACTGCTCCTGGTCACCTACGTCAACAGTGATGGGACAAGTTATGAAGTCACTTACGACGAAGATGGAATGCGGTCGCCGGAACGTCCATCTGAGGGTCTCCCATCCCAGGAGCTTGCTGCTGACCTCGAGGCTCTGGACCTCGCTGGCGAGGAACTCCCGGGGCTAGACAGACAACTTTTTGCAACTCCCGCTGAGGATGACGCACCAACCACGCCGGCCTCATCGACAACAACGTCGACGGTTCCCCCAACGACAACAACGCTCGCATCAACGACGACAACGTCGACGGTTCCCCCGACGACAACAACTTCGCCGTCGACAACTTCGACAACCGTTCCAACGGGAACCACTACGACCGTTCCTGAAACAACAACTACGACTGTTCCTGAAACAACATCTACGACTGTTCCTGAAACAACATCTACGACCGTTCCCGAAACAACAACTACGACCCCCACGACCGTTCCACCAGTCGCACAAACTGCGTCTCTCACATTTGATGCGAACGGTGGGTCTGACGCGCCGGCTCTCGTGGTTGATGATCCGGGTGCGACAGTATCGGTAGCAGAGACCTCTCCGCAGCGTTCAGGTTTCGGCTTCAACGGCTGGAACACAGATGCAGCAGGCACAGGCACTACGTACGCATCGGGTGATGACTACACACTGCCTACAAACGATGGCGATGTTGACACGCTGTACGCCCAGTGGGACCCCGTCGGATTCACCCATGTTGCTGGCAGCACTCCTCTTGATGGCAACGGCGCACTCCAAGACGGCTCAGTTGTCGAGCTCGACATCACGGTAAGCCAGGGTGAGCGGTTCATTTTCTCGAAGGACTATTTGACGGAGCTTGTCTCATCGTTTGCGTCTGCAAACTCATCAGAGCACCTCTTTATTGGAATACCTTTGTCAAGCTTTGACGCCGCATCCTTTACCTCCGAAGATTTTGTTACAGGATTCAAGATCTACACAGCGGACCCCGGCGACCCCTTCGTCACCTCACCCAACGACTTGGTCTTCTACCACGCAGGCCCTGGGCTGGGTGAGTTCGTTTACCGGGACCCAGCGAATCTCACCGAAGACGCCGTGATCGAGATCTCTGGGTCAGGTGAACCCATCAGACTGTTCGACACCGATATGGACAGCACCCTCACCGAAGATGCTGCCGCAACTCTCCGGCATGACTTCGGTGACACATTCACCACACCGAGGTCGATTTACATTGCGTCTGTCGGCAAGGGCTTGACGTTGCCTGAAGCATCTGAGGGTGCCTACAAGATCGCCACCCCGACCCCGACACCTGACATGTTGACCTACGCAGGCAACATTGACTCGCTCGTCGCTGACGGCAAATCAGATATCGGCCACATCGCAGTCAACTCATCTGGTGACGTCTTTTCAGTGACACGTGGCTCTGGTGATGCCTGGATCTCGAAGCACAACTCAGATGGTGTCGAACAATGGCGTGTCGCAACCCCGATCACTGGTGATGCATTCCTTGCCGCAGCATCTGACGGAGGCGTGTACGTCGGAGGACTTGACCCCGTCAGCGGAAACGGCGGTGTCGTAAAACTCAACGGCGACGGAAACACCGAATGGTCGCAGTTCACCGCAATCGACGCCGGGACTGTCGAGGTCGATGGTCTGGACGTTCTCGAAGGAACCTCCGACTCCGGCGTTGTGTTTGTCGGCAAAGTAACCGGTGGAAGCGGCGAAACGCTCACCTATGGCGCTCTCAGCGCTGCGGTGCCGACAGGGCATGCCGAGTACATCGCCCACATCGGAGCTGATGGCACCCCAATCATGATCGACGCAACAGCGAGGGGTACGGCCTCGAACTTCCGGGGATACTCCTCTGTTGACGCACGTCCGAACGGCTCCGGAGCATGGTGGGTAGCGGTTGGCAGCACAAGACCCTCAAACAGCAACAATGCACCACCGTGTATACGTTTTACCTACGACCCCTCTTCCACGCCGCCACTCACGGAGGACTTCGAATGCGAAGGACTTTATTACTCCAATGATGTGGCCCTTTTCTCTGATGGAAAAGTGGTCGCTGCCACGTACCTAAACGCAAATACGGTCAGGCTTTCACTGTTTGACACCAGTGCAGCAATATGGCACACAGACATTATCGATGACGTATACGCGCCATTCCCCGCAAACGGCCGCGGCCTCGAGGTTGACTCATCAGACAACGTCTACTACTCGGCACGCAACGTCGGGAACAACATCACGATTCAGCACTCCATGATGAACGACGTCAACATTTCAATTCCGAACTTCGAGCCGAACGGACTACTCATCGCATTCTTTTCGAGCGGGGAGCACAAGTGGACGCGCACTAATGCTTCAGGCTCATCATCGAGAGCGTCCTCAGTAGCTGTGTCGGGAGCAAGCATTTATCTTGGAACAAGTGCAAAATCTCGGGTTCAAATCGACGCTTACCGTGACAAGTACACATGGAAACCTTCGATTTTCAGATTCGATGACAGTGGAGCATCGCACAAATGACTGAAACCGAATCTGTAGATCAGGCTGGGCGTTTCACCGGCCGTGATCTTTCGAGATTCGCGAGCCGGCGAGCAGTGCTCCTCGCAGCGCTATTCATTGCAGGCATCTCAGGACTTGCCTCGTGGATATTTGCCCACAACCCTGATCCCACTCGTCCAATGCGAGGGTCGAGTCCGACCGTGCTTGCAGAATCCATTCAATGGGGATTTGCCGATGCTGCGGGCTTGCTGGGAGCAGTGTTCGTCGCTCTGCTTCCCTTTCTTCAACTTCTCCGAAATCTGACTGCACGAAGCGTCGAAGGCCTCTCTTTGTGGGCGTGGCTGCTATCCGGATGGGCGATGATTGGATCTCTCGCTCAAGGAATAAATGAAAGCGATTCGTTCCTAATTTGGGTCTCAACTCCTGCCGCTCTCGGCACCGTTCTTGTGCTTGCAACTTTTGTGAAGTTCGGGCGTTGGTCCTGGCGGGCTTTCGGATGGGCGTTTCTGCTCTCTGCAAGTTCAGCGGTTGTACTTGAGAACGCAGCCAAAGTCGGTAGCACATTTATGTGGCTCGCTTGCCTTTTGGGAGTAGTTCCCCTTACTTCGGTCGTAGCAATCAAGCTTGTCGCCGCCATCCTTCGGTCTCCATCGAGGAGATCGTGTTCACAGGCCGTTCATTTAATTGGCGCTATCGGTTATGTATTTTGGTTCGTCCAAGCAGTCCAAACTTCCAATGTTCCAATGGCGGCGGTCGCTGTAATCATGGCAGGCGCGTTTATCGCTGGTCTTGCAGCGCTGCTGTATCTCGGTGTTGTCTCCGATGATGGTGTTTCAGCGGCCGAGGTTGTTTTGTATCGACAAGTGAAAACAGTTCCCCGCGCAATTGCCATGCATGAACCAGTGTTCGACAAAGCGGGACGCCTCATCGATCTTGAGCTTGTGTGGGCGAACGACACTTGGCAATCATTTCGCAGCGACCCCATTGCGACTGGATCTCTCGCCTCAGAACATCGAGTCCGCTTTGACGAACTGCTTCCTTATCTTCGTCGGGCTTGGGATGAAGGCCGTTCGGTGCAATTCTTCCAACTCGACCGTCAGCAAGATGAGCGGACCGATATGTATAACTACTCGGACAGCATCTGGAATGCGGAGATTGAAGTTGAAACCGTGTTCGTACGAATGGAATCTGGAGCCATCATGGAGTGGGGAGATGACCTCGACTCCAAGATTCAACTTGGCTCCGAGCTTGAGCTGCAACGCAAACAAGCAGAGCAACGACGATCAAATCTTGCCGCCCGTCTCGCAGCACAGTCTGAGCATGCGCGCTTCACACGTGAACTTCACGACAACATCCTTCAGGAACTCTTCGTGATCAGCCTTCGCCTAGAGGCCGTTGAACCAACTTTAGGGCTGCCATCAGAGGCGGCAAAAGATATCGGCGGCACGGTGGGACGTTTGTCCAGCGACATTCGCGCCCTGATAGAAAACTCCCAGCAACTGGGAACCCAAGACTCATTTGAGTTTCAGCTCCAAGAAATCGTCGATAATTGGAAATCAGCTGGTGTCGATCTGCCTGAAATCTCCCTCAGCTTTGACCCACGTCTTGATTCAACAGTTCTTGAGCGCATACGCCCTGACGTGGTCGACCATTTGGTGTCAATTGTTCGCGAGGCTCTTTCTAACGCAGTTAGACACAGCGGCGCAGAAGACATTGTCGTGAGCCTCTCTGCGGACTATTCAGGCGATCCTCCTGAACAAGTCCTAAGGTTAGAAATCGATGACAACGGAAAAGGTCTTCCGCCCGAGCCAACTCGTCTCTCTGGCCTGCAAAATATGATGAATCGTGCAGAGGAGTTCGGAGCGACTATGAAGTTTGACGTGTCAGCGAGAGCGACGAGGTCGCCAGGAACGCTGGTTCTCGTGTTGATTCCAATATCTAACCTGATGTCGATCTGATGAAACAAGAAATCGGCGGAGGGAGGCGGTCTCTGACGAGGTTCGCCCCCCTCTTTGTCTTGCTTCTGGCAGGATGTGGAGGAGCCGATGGATCGTCAACCTCTGGGGACCAGCCGGACCAGGGCCTAAACCAGCCTGGAGATCTAAGGGCCCCGGTCCAAGAGCTCCAGCCCGGGGATTGCTTCAACACCGAGGTAGGTGGTGGAGAGCTGACTTCGGTCGCGATCACGGAGTGTTCTAATCCCCATCGCTTCGAGGTCGTTTCGGTTCTCGCGTACGAAGGTAATGCAAAGCCTTCCGATGCAGAATTGGTGAACTGGGCGCGAGCAGAGTGCGTCGTTGCAGTAAAGGACATTCTCGGTGCTAACCAAATTGCGCAACGTCTTGCGTTCGCTCTTCCCTCTCAGGCTGACTGGGTGGAACTTGGTGACCGAAACGTCATCTGCATCCACGATGCGGGGCCTGACGGAGTTTCGACCGATCTAGCTGGAATGCCGACACCCGATAGCAATGAGGGTCTGATCGCAGGAGCGAGTTCCGATAGTGATGCAGATGGCGACGCGCCAGTGCAGGAGACCGACGAGACCTCAATCGAATCTGAGCCTGTCAATTACAACTTGTCGACATACCGAATTTGTTTACATTTTGATGAGTCGCTAATCGATAGTCGGTCAAATGAGGACTGTGACAGCGGATTTGTCACCGATGTAAATCCTGACCTTTGTCCTCGGGGGGTTTTAGAGACCTTGAAATGGTCATACGACTCGTATGACTGTGAAGCCTCGATTTATTTGGCCTTCTGGGAGTACGCAGTTTCTACGTTCTACGGCACACCTGTCAGGGTTGACGGGGTATACACCCCCGAGGATTACCCCAAAGTAAAACAGTTTCAGAGCGACATGGGGCTTGTGGCAGACGGCCATATTGGCCCATTGACTTGGAGCTCTGTCAAGGAATTCGATTGTCTGAATGAAACTGACACTGAAATCCAAGTTTGCCGAGGTTCTCAGTTCGCCAAATGGGAGCCTGGCGCCCCGCTGCCGCCGATTGATTCCTTCCCACCCCAGTTACTTCAACTCTTGCAGTAAGCAATGCCCGCTCAAACTTTTGGCCAAGTACCGACCTACTTCGTGGTCTACGTATTTTGCTTCTGTGTTTCGACAGCCATCGTTTTACTCGTTGGTTTCATTCGGCGCAAACGGCAATTACGCGCCTGCGGGGAGGATGTCTTGGACAGCCGAGTAAAAGAAATAGAGGGCGACGACGCTTGAACAGATTGTTAATGGTGTTGCAAATAGGTAGCGCCGACGCCGACCTGTAGTAGCTGCGTACGTCATTGCGATCAAGCCAGCAAACGTCATTCCGAAGAGCGTCACGGAGAGCACGTTTGAAGGCGAGAATTGGTAGTCACTGAATGGGTCAGTTGCTCTGGTTTCGCTATTGATAGATGATGATCTCGAGGCCTTGGTCCAAACAATCGTCGCTGGAACTGTGCCCGAGGGGTTGATCGGCCCTTTAACCCAGACAACTGGTCCCTTCGTCCACACAATCGGAGAGGATTGAAGCTCTGCCGCTGTTTCAGTTCCGACGGGCACATCAGGCGCCGCCGATTGGCCAGCGGTATTCGAAGATTCTGTGGAGTTCGATGCAAGGATTTGTGGCTCACCTGGCTGCTGGGCGGTGCCTGACGTTGCCATCTCCTGATTGGTTGGAGCCGTCGACTGCGAGATTGCAGGAAGTTCGTACCCTTCGAGGACAGCATGAACAACTATGCGTTGGCGTGTCGAATATTTAGGATGACAAGAGACGAGGCTCAATGTGGGGACTGTTGGCCATTGGGTCGATATCTCTGCGTAGTCAGCCGGCCCAACGATTGCAGTTCCCACAGAGGTATACCGATGCGTTCCTGACGAGGTCGTAAGAATTATTTCGTCACCAGGGTTGATTTCATCAATTCTGGAAAATGGTGCGCCATGTGTGGTCCTGTGACCCGCAATAGCGGCGTTCCCCTGCTCACCCGGCAACGAGCTATCTGGAAAGTGACCAGGCCCAAGGCGGAGTTCGGTCACTCCGACGCCAGAAACAAATACCCATTCTGCATCAATTTTAGGGATGCTCAGTTGGCCGATTGGATCCCCAATGTCTGCTGCAAGTCGCTGTCTGGACAAATGCGAAAGTACTGGAACGACTCGCCCAGCAGGCGAAGGTAGGTCCTCCACGGATACGAACTCGAGTTCCTCCATGAGACGTCGTTGTTCAATTCGCGTTTCGATGCCTGTGCCGTAGAGGAGAAACGCCACGAAACCCGCCAGTAGCGCGCCGGAGAGAAGAAGCACAGCAGCAAAGCCGGTGAGGACGGAAGTCAGGGCTCGATATTTCATGGGTAATTTTCTTCCGATTCGGAAGATTAGACACGAATCAAATATATAATGTTGCAGTTAATTTGGCTATACGAAAGGTGAGCTCGTCGAAGTGAAAAAGCTGTTTCTTGTCACTGCTTTGTTTACCGTAATGTTTGGCGGTCGCGCGGAGGCCTTCTTTGAGGATCCCGTTTTTGCTCCATCAGTAACTATTGATGCTGTGTGTAACGATCAGACAGGTGAGGTTGAGTGGACTGCCACCGCTGATAACTCGGGCTCGAATGTTGCTGCGACAGTCGTTATCAGCATTGATGGTGTTGATGAGTCCCCGACGACGGTCAACGAAGATGCAACGGAAACGTACAACGGCACGACAACTACGGGGGTGACGGTCACGATCACCATGACGAATACGGATTTTCCGAATGACACGGCGACCGATAGTGCATCTTTTACTGAATCTTGCGAGGCATTTAACCCGGTTGTGACGGTCGATGTCGTGTGCTCACTCGCAACTGGGGATGTGACTTGGACAGCTTCCGCGAACAATGGAACGTCAACGGTTGCGGGCAGTGTGGTGATCACCGTTGGCGACACCGCTCAAGATGCGGTTGAGGTTGCTGCTGGTTCTTCCGATGATTCATTTTCCGGTGACACCTCCGCTGACGTGACGGTGACGATCACTATGTCAAACACCGATTTTCCTGATGACAGCGCTACCGCATCAGATATCCACGAGGGAGACTGCATCCCCGTGTTTGAGCCGACGGTGACGGTTGACGTGACGTGTACTGAAAGCAATGGAACTGTGAACTGGGTCGCCACTGTCGCTAACTCAACGTCAACTGTCGACGGGACAATCGTTGTGAGTGGCACTGATGATGTCGCTATTGAGAATTCCACGGTAGGTGCGTACGGTTCTTGGAATAATTCCGGGGGCACTGAGGTGGGAGAGACAATCACCGTCACTGCTAGCGCAGAGGGTTTTGATGACGTGTCGGCATCGGATTTGTATGAGGGCACCTGTGATCCCCCTGCAACAACCACGACGACGACAACAACAACGACAACAACAACAACGGTTGCTCCACCAGAGACGTTCCCAGCTACTGGAGTAGACGAAACCCGGACTCTGGAGTCATTGAATACAGCAATGCTGTCGATTGGTTTTGGTGCATTAGTTGGCGGCGTCGCGTTGTTTGCTCGCCGTCGCATTGAGGGAGGTCAGAAATGAAACGGATTGTTATTGCATCTGGTGTGCTGGCGTTGACCGTCGGCTTGCATGCGGCATCGACTGGAGCGGTTTCAAGTGGTGAGACATGGGCCGCAAATGGTGAGACAAGTCAAATGATTAAGGGTGTCCTGAACGCTCACTGCCCAGGGTGTAGTGCTGATGATGTGATTGCTGGTACTTCCGATGGCGGATTGATCGGCGGTTTTCTTGCAGAGGGGCCTGTCGATCCCGACACTGGTTTACCTGAAGTTCGTTTAGTGTTCTGCTCTGACGCGTTGACGGCTTCAACTCAAACTTCTGGAAGTGTTAGCCAAGTGACTGTTGACGGCAAGTTGCAATATTTGTTGTGGAAATATCGAGATTTGTCTGGGGAGCCAGAAACTACTGGTGCTGCTCTGCAAGGCCTCGTCTGGATGATGGCATCCGATGCATTTGGACGCTCTTCTGTTTGGAGCGCTGATGGTACGGCATTCACACCTGAGAACTGGGATACAAAAGATCCTTGGGCCACCGATAACCGGGTCGGGTTCCACATGGTCGACCCGCAGTACCCGATTCACGCGATATCAAGCGATGGATCTGCTGCGACGGTGTTGCTCGACGATCAAGATTTCGGTCATTCTCATACGATTGCGCAGCTTGACACAGTGACACTTTCGGGAACCGCAGGAAATGACGGAGCTGATCTTGGGGTGACGTTTGCTGGTGACGCGGTTGACCCAACGTATGCGGTCACCGACGTAACACGTGACGGCACGACCGCAACTGCAACGCTCGGTTCGAAAACTGCAGGTGATGTTACTCACGACTTCGAGGTCGGCGATGAAGTCACAATCGCTGATACCACGGATTTCAACGGCACATTCACGTTGACTGCTGTTGCTGGTGACGACTCAACTATTTCATGGGCAGACACCGGCGCTGCAACAGACGAAAACGGCATCACCGCGTCGGTAACAGTTGATGTCGTCACGAAAATCATCCAGTTCGTAACTAACACCAATGCTGCTGTGGCGTTCCCTGCCGATGCGACGCTCACGGTGCAAGGCGCCCACGATGATTTAGTGACAGCACTGGACGCCCGAACCCGTGATCTTTACTTGGAGGGTGCCTCAAATGCCACTCCTTGGGCGCTCAATGCCGATGAAACAGGTGTGACGCTGCTTTCTGCAAACGACACGCCGATCGAAGGGCATACGATCACTGTGTCTGCGCCGGGTGAGGACCCCGTTGATTTGACCTCTGACGAGAATGGCGCTGTGGTTTGGCCTGAGGCGTGGGGAGACCCTGGCTTTTCAACCACATGGTCGGCATCAGCGGTCGCTCCTGGAACGGTGTGGGAGATCTTGCCGTCGAATAACAAGCAGGAAATGTTGATCACCGGAGAGGACGGCTCAGTTTCGGGTTCGTGGACATCTGATTCGGCTCCGACAACCACGACGGTTGCACCGTCAACCACAACGACTATCGCACCGTCAACCACAACCACGATCGCTGCGACTACAACAACAGCGGCACCAACCACAACCACCGTGGTGGTTCCTTCGACGTTCCCAGCAACTGGCGTGTCCGAAGAAGGCTTCGCAATGTCGCTGCAAATCGCTCTTTTCTCGGTGGTGATTGGTGTCGGAGTGGGTGGCCTTGCAATTGCAGCACGGCGTAAATAACTGAAGGTCGGATTACAAACGTCATTTTAAAACTATGTGGGGAGACTTAAAGAGATGAATGTGCTTCGTCGATTTAGTTTGGTGGCGCTTGCCAGCGTCTTAACTGTGGCGACTGCAGCGTGCTCTGACTCGCGTCAACGTAACGCTGCAAATGTTGGTGGAACTTGGGCGTGCGATAACGGCCAAATCGGTTTGCTGTATCAGGTCACCAAAAACAACGGTGTTTCGAATATCTACACGTACGTGAAAGAAGGCGAGAATCAGTGGGGAAATAACCTCGTCGCAAAGGTCAATGGTGTTGCATCCGGAAGGGTCTTGAACGCGTTGACGTTGACTCCGCAAGGTGTCATGTACGCAGTTCTTTCACCAGACGGTGGCAATTCGAATTCCAGCGACATAGAGCTTGTGAGAATCGAACCACCAACAGGCAATAACGAAACGACGTTTACGGTAATCAAGGATCTCCCCTCGAACGCTAACCCCAAGAAATCAGTTAACTCTGGGACATACATTGAGATCAACGGCGTGCCTCATCTTGCAATGGCGAACAACTCCGGTAGGGCTAACAGTTACTTGTACAACCTGAATACAGGTGAGTTCAGCTCTTGGATGACAAGCAAAATTTCCGGCACCGTTAAAGACGTTGCGTGGCTGCGTAACCCAGTCACCCACAACGGTGTTACGTACAACATGATCGGTTTGGATCAAAACACTCAGCACAACACTCTGCTGTTCAATTCCGACGGCCAATACGTTGAGGTCGACACCGAATTCTTTAACACACCTGCCGGCTGGACAGAAAACCAAAAATATG
>Ga0160423_10000558_pt1 | contig 30539 bp, 26 predicted proteins | sample CRUFie14St8metaG_FD_108191 | JGI IMG/M metagenome (GOLD analysis project Ga0160423, IMG submission 108191) | Marine microbial communities from the Costa Rica Dome - CRUD Field 142mm St8 metaG | ecosystem: Environmental > Aquatic > Marine > Oceanic > Photic zone | place: Costa Rica: the Eastern...
AAAATAAAATAAAAAAGGCTGTCATATTAAAAAATTGAACACGGTTATATATTAATTCAATAAATTGATTATATTCACGTGATGCAAAAATCGTTTCTTGATATGACTGATTTTCTGATTGTATTCTTAAATCATCAATATTAACATTAGCAGCATCTAACATATCTGGAAAAATATTTTCACGCATAAGATATAAGCCTAAACCTATAATCAAAATCCATATAATAAATTGAACTAAGGCAGAAAGCCCCACTCCAATAATTTTTCCAATCATCAATTGATTTGGTGATACAGAAGCTAAAATAACCTCAACAATACGATTACTTTTTTCTCTAGAGATAGAACGCATGATTGTCATACCAAATAGAAAAATGAAAATAAAAATAATAGCTCCATAGAAAAACCCAACCCATGATGCTATATCAGAAGATTCATTCTTAGGATCATATACATCTCTAAAATATACAGACATAGGTTGTTTTATCTTTCTGAAATCTTTCAAAGACAGCGATGTAAACTCCTTAACCATAACCTCTTCCAATCTACGCTCAAAATGATATTGTAATCTTGTTTGCATCCGAATAGATGGACTATCACGATAAAAAACAAATCCCATTTTATTCGACAAAACCTTTTCATTAACCTCGAGCAAAGCATCAAAGGATTGATATTTTTTTCCATTAGCAAATTCATTCATCTCAATATATCCATCGGCAAATGAATAGGATATAGATTTATCTTCGCTAGAAATAATTCTATTTTGCATTATTCCCGTAGGATCAACAATTAAAACATTCCAATGTTGCTTAGAGTTACCACCAAAAGCGAATAATAAATAAATGAAACATAAAATTATACATGGCCCAAGTAATGAAAGTAAAATAAAAGACCTTGATCCCATACGTTCTTTCCATTCCCTTATAGTAATCAAAATACTATTCTTCATTTGATTCTAATTTATTTGAGTTAACTAAATCAATAAATATATCCTCCATTGATGGTAAAACTTCCCATGCAGCCTCAATTTTCACCTGTCCAATTGTTACTTTAAGTAAATCTTCAAAAGAGCTATCACCTCTCATTTTTAAACGTACTATGAATCTATTTTCTCCTAACTCCTCTTTATCCTGAACTTCAAAACCAGTCCATAATGCGTTAACAAAAGCAATCATGTTTCCCTGAAAACGAACCGCATACAATCCAGAATTTCGTTCAGTTTGCAACTCATGAATTGTCCCCTCTTTTATATTTTTTGAATTATGTATTAGCACTGCTCGGTCACAAATCTCTTCAACACTTTTCATATTATGAGTAGAAATCATTACGGCTTTACCAGTAGATTTCATTTCAATCAACTCTTGCTTAATTAAATCAACATTTACAGGGTCAAAACCACTAAATGGTTCATCTAGAATTAAAAATTTAGGCTCATGTAAAATAGCACAAACAAATTGAACCTTCTGAGCCATTCCTTTTGATAATTCTTCTATTCGCTTTTTACGCCAATCATTAATACCAAAACGTTCAAATAAAGAATTAATCTTATAATTAAGATCTTTTTTTGATAGACCTCTTAATCGACCTAAAAAAATCGCATGAGATTCAACTGTCATATTTTTATATAGTCCTCTTTCTTCTGGTAAATATCCAATTTGGGATAAATGATTTTTTGTTATTAAACTTCCATCAAATACTATAGAACCTGAATCCTGTTCAATTATTCTATTAATAATACGGATTAATGTTGTTTTACCTGCACCATTCTGGCCTAGTAAACCAAAAATTTCTCCTTCATTAATAGTTAAAGAGATATCATTCAATGCTTCCTTACGAAAAAAGGACTTACTAATATTTTTGACTTCTAACATCGAACTCATTCTTTTGTGAAGATAATTAAAAATGATTTCTAATTTTAAAATATAAGAACTTATCTCTCGCCTAATTACGCAAAAATCTTAGACTATTATTTTTTATATTTGAAAAAATCTCGTAAAATGAAAAATTATCTTTTTATATTATTTCTGACACCTCTATTATGTATTTCCCAGAAGAAAAAAGATCTACAAGAAACAATAATTAAATACCAAGACAGTGTATTAAACTTAAAAAATGATATTCAAGTAAACAACGTGCAGAAAGATATTATGAATAAAGAAATATATAAAATTAAACTTGAACTTGAGAATAGTAAAACAGAAAATGAATCTCTAATAAAAGAGAAAAATAGAGTATCAAATAATTTGGAAATATTATCTGAAGATCTAAATAATTTAGAAAAAAATAAACAAGATAATATCAAAAAAATTAACCTTCTTCAACAAGAAATTTATCAATATAAGGATTCTTTAACTGCTCAAGAAAAACAATATCAATTACTTCTTAATCAAAAAGAATCAGATGAAAATGATGAAAATGTAAAGCAAAAAAAAGGAAAATACGCTTTTGACATTCACGTTGAAAAAACAAAAAATGAAAATAAACAAACATCTAATATATTAACTTCAAACTCAAAATTTTCTAAATCTAATATTCATGGAGTCTGGGAATTAAGTTTCAATCGAACAATTTTAACTCGGGGAAATAATTGGAATTGTGACAGAAATGATTTATTTCTTATAAATCCTTCAAATTTGTCAAATCGAAAAGTTTGGAGAAAGTATGATAGTCAAGAGTATATTCAGAAACAAATGCGAAAGAGAGAACAAAAAAGTTTTTTCATAAATAAACTCTCATTTATGAAGCCCAACATTTGTACTATTGAATTAATGAGTGGCGAATCTATAACAACAATTTATGAGGTGATTGAGGAAAAACCAGGTGAAGTAGTTGATGTTGGATCTTACAAAATAAATTACATCAATACTGATAAAGATGAATTTTCTATATGTGTCTCAATTTATAATTCTTCTTATTATTATTCATACGATTTCGAAAGCTTAATAAGATTATTCAGTCTCACATATTCTGATTTTCAAGATTTAAGAATTAAAAACGTTCAATATGGTGATTATGATCATTTTACCAATAAATACGGAGTAATGGGATTTTTAAAATGAAAAAATTAATATTTATTCTGCTCTTTATTCCAACTATTGGGACTAGTCAAAATGGTCCATTTTATTTTATCCATAATAATATTCAAAGAGAGTATTATTTACACATTCCAAATAATTTACCAGCAAATTCTCCCATTGTATATGTCCTTCATGGATGGGGAGGGAATGGTTACAGTATAATGTCAACAACAGCTTTTAATATTTTAGCAGACCAAAATAATTTTGTAGTTTGCTATCCCACAGCACTAAATGCTAGTTCTGGCATGACAGAATGGGATATTTATGGATTATCCGATTTAAACTTCCTAAAAGAATTAAATGACTCTTTATGTCTTACACACCAACTGGATTTAAACAAAGTTTTTGCAACAGGATTTTCGTATGGAGGAGAAATGTGTTACCATATAGCAACCTGTCAACAATCAAATATATTCGCTGCTATCGCACCTCTCTGTGGAGCTATGTGGGACTTTACTACCATTAATTGTATTCCGACAACAAATATCCCTGTATTAATACTAAATGGCACCAACGAAAGTGAATTTAGTTACAATGGTGGATATTATCCAGGAGTTGGATATTATCTACCTGTTGATTCAACTTTTTCCTATTGGAAAAATCATAATTCTTGTAGCTTTGTAACTAGCTATACTCTTCCTGATATTAATAATGACAATAATCTTACTGAAGTGAGAAAATATAAAAATGCTATTACAGGAAATCAAGTTTGGTTATACAAGGTAAATAATGGTCTTCATGAATGGTTTGATGTTGCACCATGGGGTAACGATGATTTTTGGGCAAGTGAAGAAATATGGAACTTCTTTAACCAAATAAATAATAATACTACAAGCATATCAGAGGAACTAAATCCTCAAAAAAAGAAAATAATTAAGATAACCGATTTATTAGGTAGAGAAACACCATCAAAACCAAACACTCCACTTATATACATTTATGATAATGATACAATCGAGAGAAAAATAATAATAAATAAATAAAATAAATTCTTATTTGATAAATATTCTTTCCGTTGTTTGGAAACTTAAATTACCTACTCTGACAAAATAAACACCTGTCTCTAATGAGCTAACATCAATAACGCCCGAAACCTTTTTATTTTCAGGTTGTTTTGAACCTAAAGTCTTAACAACTTGACCATTCATTGCTATTAGTTCCATAACAACACTAGCATCTCCATAAATACCATCTACATTAATATTTAAATTAGCATCAGATTGATGTACATTCATCTCTAAATTTGAGTAATATGGATTATCCATATCAATACCAGCATTTCCAGCTAATCTAAATGAAAATATTCTTGTTCTGGAAGAACCACTAGAACCCAAATATTCTCCTGTATACCAAAAAGTTCCTCCATCAGGAGATAAAGACATATGACTATAATCTCCATAACGATCTGCAAAAGTCTGTGAACCTAATCCATCAATTGCAGTTTGTTCAGCAAACGTCATTTGTCCAAGAGGATCAGTACTTAATCTTCCTGTATATCTAATACCTGGGTAAATTGAACTAGAAGAAATACTATATCCTAAAGCAATATTTCCATAATTATCCATCGCTGCACTACTCATAAATCTACTATCAGTTGTTGGAGCGTATGTTCCAGATTGATAAACTGACCAATTTCCATTATTTGCGTCTCTTAATTCATACCATCTAATACCAGATCTATTGGATCCTAAATCGACAGCATGAGTTAAAACTACCGTATTGTATCCTGTCCATCTCATATGTTGAGCACGATACATTAAAACACCTTGAATTGCATCAATTCTTTGTGAAGTGTTAGGTTGAACTATATTAGCAAAACCACCAGTAAAAACGGCATCAAATGATGCTACCGGTATTTGTTGAGAAAGTGATACAGAAGTATTTCCAGTATTAGTCCAATTTGTATTCATTTCATAAACATGAATTCGATCTTGAGATACACCCCAAAAACCATTATCTGCTAAGTTAAAAAAGTAACAAGGAGTACCGTTTGGAGGTAAAGGACCATCTGCATCTGCTGGTAATGGACTTCTAAATCCTCCGCTTGCTAGACTAGGAAGACTTAAAGAAACCATTTGCGCTGTTGGGTCTCCAACTAACATTTTGTCTCTTTGAAAAACAACAGCAGTATGAGTAGAATTAGAGGTCATGTAATAACCATCCCACCAAATTGAAAATTTTGGATAATCCGGAAATTGAGAAAAAGTATAGCTATAAGCGTAATAAGATCCTGTTGGGTCATTGGTTTGTGAAATAGCTATTAAAATTCTATTTGGATTAGAATTGAACTGAGAAATAAACCAACGATCAGCATGTCTATCATACATAACAATTGGATCACCTGCATTATTACTACCCGACCATAATGCACTTAAACTAAAAGATCCACCAGGTACTACGTTACCAGAACTTGTATAACAACGTATACTGGTGTTAACACCTTGAACATAATAATTTGCGCTTGCCGCTCCAGTTGGGTCTGGTGGTAATCCACTTCCACTCTGTCCATTCATATTTACAATAGGTGCTATACCAGATTTTGTTCCTGGAACATTTTGAACCACAGGATCATTCTCTACAGCATTTTGTGCTTCTAAATATCCATCACGTTGAAAATTATTGCGAATTTTAACCTTTGCTTGAGAAGAAACATCTCCCTCATCTACTTGAGGTAAATCTCTAGCTGGAATAGTGCTAATAAAGGAAGAGGGCTGAAAAGTCGTTACTTGCTGACCATAGTTATTAGTCTCAACTGATTTAGAGCTCATCCCTTCTTCTAAATTCGAATTCTGAGATATAACAAAACTAGATATTAATAAAAAGATTAGTGTAATTGTTTTTACGTTCATATTTCTCATTTTTGTTTGACAATAATTTTATAAAATTAACACTTAATTACTACAAATAATAATATCTAAAATGATAAAATTAGAATCTTGCAATTAGTTTTAAATTAAATCTACGCGCTGTCAAATTATTTGGTATTGCATAAAATCTACCTTCAGTATCTTGTACCCATTGTTTAGATAACATATTATTTATACCAAGTAAATTAAATACTTCAAACGAAACTATAAGATCGCTAAAATTCTTAGTCCAAAAAGACTCCTTATTTCCTTTATTAAAGAGAAAATCATAAGATGTACCAATATCTACACGAAAATAGGAACGAAGCCTTAAAGTATCCTTATAACGCTCAAAATCAGGTGGGCCGTATGGAAGAGGAGCACCAAATTGCATTCCCATTTGAACTGTTACATTTTCGTAAACAGGCATTCTATCTTGAATTAATGCACCAAAATTAAACCATTGATCAGTTGGCCTAGGAATATGACCGGGATAAATACGAACAGTATCAACTACTGTTTGATCTTCACTATACCCAAATACTATCTTGTCTCCAGAAGCATTATAATACTCATCATAAAAATCCCCCCTTATATCTTCTTTTGTAGAGAGTAATCCTAGTTTAAAAAAAGACTCTACACCCTCCACAAATTGACCATGAATATTTAAATCTAATCCATATGCATATGCAACAGCATTATTATTTGCATAATATCTTGTTCTAACATTATCAATTTCGTATGGATTTACATCCCACAAATATTTATAATATGCTTCTGCGGTAAATTTAAATGGTGTTTCTCTTTCCCACATACCAAAATAAACATCAGAACCTAGGACAAAATGGGCTGACTTTTGTGCCTTAACATCTAAATTTAAATCACCATCAAAAGTCCTAAATTCTCTGTAAAAAGGTGGTTGATAATACATGCCTGATGAAAAATAAATACTCACATCTCTACGAACTACCTTTTGATCTTTTATCATGTAAGACCTTGGGAAATATTTCAATGATAATCTTGGGGTTAAAAAAAATTCTTCATTTGCTGTTGTATAACCACTTCTTGTACCAATACGAAAAGCAAGTTTACTTGGTGATTCTGTAATAGTATCTGTAAATGTTTTATCAAATTTTCGTTTTATTCCACCTTCTTTAACTCTATACTTTTTAGTTAAAGAAATAACTTTATTCCTTTCATTTCTTGACCAAATTGAATTAAATTGAATATAACCTGTATACCTATTTGATTGAAGGCTTAAATCACTCTTTAAAGATTCAAATAAATTAATTTCATTTGTTCCAGATTGAGGGATAGAATAACCCGCAGAATCAACTAGCTTCCACTCACTTAATTTATCATCAAATTGATCTAATTGAAAATTAATACCCCACTTTAACTGATGCTGTTGAAATTTTGTTTTTTCTACATCATCATACCCTTTTTTAATGGTATGAGAACCATCATGATAAACATTAATAATTTTGGAGTTCAATCTATTACGAGCATGTGAAAGATAAGAACCAATACCTAAAACAGCTATTGAATCACCAAACTCTTCTAGAGCGGGATCTGTTTCTAATTCATTTATATAATACTCTGCAAGAATGTCATAATTTTCAGACTCTGAAGAACTAAAGATTGTAGCGTAAAAATCAAGATTTGTTTTATCATTCAATTCCCACTTTAATGATGACCCTCCCATCATTGTTGTAAATTCTGTTTTTTCCTGCCCTTCAAAATATACTCGAAATGAATAAGCTTCATTTGCTGTACCAAAATCTGTCTCTGATGAGACAGGTGTAAAACGAAAATTATTGGAAGAAAAATGTCCTATTATCGACCAAGTTAAATCCTCTGTAATAGAATAATTAGTTAAAAATTGTGCATCCCAAAAGACTGGATTATATGACCCTTTAGTTGGAAGAGCATTCAATAAATAACCATTTGATCGATATCTTGCCCCAACTAAATAATTAAATCTAGAATTAACAGACTGCTCTAAATGTGATTCAACGCCAAGTAAGGAAGCCATTAAAGAGCCCTTTAATTTTGTAGGTATTTTATACTTAATATCTAAAACTGAACTCAATTTATCCCCATATTGAGAATCAAACCCACCACCTGAAAAACTTAATGATTCTACCAAAGCAGAATTAATAAAACTCATTCCTTCTTGCTGTCCAGTTCGTGTTAGAAATGGTCGATAAATATTAAAACCATTAACATACACTAAATTCTCATCGTAATTTCCACCTCGAACATTATAATTAGTTGTTAATTCGTTGTTAGAAGCTGCAGCAGTGGTATAAACGAGATACCTTTCTGTATTTCCCATTGGAATATTTTGCCAATCTATAACCTTTAATTCCGGTATTTCAAAAGGATCGACTTGTCTTGCTTGAACATCAACTTCATCTTGTTGTATGAATTGAAATCGTATTTTCCCCAAGTTATTAATTCCAGGTTTAAGTATTATATTTTTAATTTTCTGTAAATTAAATAATCTAAATTCAATTTGAACAGAATCAATAGTTTGAAATTCTAATTCAAATAATCCATTCTTATCAGTATATATGATATTATTTCTTGCTTTTAAAGCTATAACTTTAACATTATCAATTGGAATACCTTTTTTATCAGTGCATACTCCAACTACAATAATCTCTTGAGAGAAAGAATTGCTAGTTATTAAAAAAACAAGAAATATTAATATTCTATACATTTTACAATAGTATGTTTAGAAACGAGTATTTAAATAGTTTATTTTAATAGATCAACTTTCTCTAATAACTAAAAAATCTTTTTTTTCGGGATTAATAACCTTGTATAACATATCAATTCGCTTTGAAATATTTCCATCAGGACAAAAAGAAAAAATATTTGAATATCGTTCTTGCATTTGACCATTAGGAAATAACTTATCATATATTTGATCAATATATTTCATAGATTTTGTATGATTTTCTTTTGATAGCTTAACCAACTTTGATTTAATTCCTTCAATCTGCTTATTTAACTTAACTATCTCAGAGTTCTTATACCTTTCCATAGTTGAATCAACGGATAAGATGGACTTTTCAAGTTTTTTAACAAGTTGAGATTCTATTAAATCTATTTCATCAAAATTTAATTCTTTACTAGAATGATGCTCAATAAACTGACGCTTAACAGTATCTTTTTCTTTAAAAAGATCCTCTAAAACTAAATCAATTTGATCAATCTTTTTAGAAACTAGTTTATCAATCCACATAATAGAAGTCCGTATTCCAATAATTGGATAAGTAATATTAGTTGAATCAAAAATACCCTTCAACTGAAGCCAATAAGAAATTTCACTTCCACCTCCTATATAAGCCAGATTTGGTAATATTGTTTCTTGATATAAAGGTCTTAGAACAACATTAGGAGAAAAACATTCTGGGTTCAACTGTAATTTGTTTAATATTTCTGTTTCAGAATAAACTCCTAAACCTTTAATTTGAAATCCATCACCTGTCTTCTCTATACGTTGACGCAATCCATTTTCAATGTAAAATAAATTAATTTCTCGAGCAAATGCTTGAATTTTAAAACCATCCTTTTCTAAATCTTTATTTGTTTTATATACTGCCTTATATGAAAATTGATCTTTCAATTCTCTTTCAATGGTTGAAACAAACATTTTTTTAAAATTCTTGTTATCTCCATCAATAATAACCAAACCATATTTTTTAAATAACTCATGAACTAAATTAAATGTGGCTTCAGCTAAATCTTTACCATCATATACCTTCATTAAATCATATATCTCAGCATCAATATTATTACCAAAAAAATCAAGAATTTGTTCTTTAATTTGACTAAATTGATCTAAATTAAATCTTCCAACTGGACCCTTTTGTTGTGTGTCCCAAGAAATCTTTTTACCATATAAATTAATGGATTGTATTTCTTCAAAATCATGATCTTCTGTTGCCATCCAAAAGACAGGAACAATATTAATTTTTTTATTTTCTTGATTTAATCTATCAGCTAATTTAATGACGTTAATAATCTTAACTATAAAGTACAAAGGACCAGTAAGTAATGATAGCTGATGACCTGTAGTCACAGTATATGTATTATTCAACTTTAACAATTCAATATTTGACATTACCTTATCCTTATTATTTACCCCAAAATATTTTTTTTCTAATTCTGAAACTAAAACTGAACGATGCGATTCTGAATAATTTATTTTTTTATCAGAAGCTTGGTCTATAAAATTTGTAATTCTAAAATCACGATTTATAAATGACTTGTATAAGCCTTGATTATTAGTCAAATTAATGTGTTGAGAATTAAATAGATTTATATCTTTTTTTCTAAAATGGAAAATATGCATATGACAAATTTAATTAAGCTAATTAAAAATGGGAAAAATAATTTCGAGAAAGTATCTTTGACAAAATTCAAAATTTTATGAAAGCGATAATCAAAACAAATAAAGGAAATATGAAAGTGGATTTTTTTGAAAAAGATGCACCAAAAACAGTAGAAAATTTTATAAAGCTTGCTAAAGAAGGTTACTATGATGACTTAAAATGGCACAGAGTAATACCTAACTTTGTAATCCAAGGTGGTTGTCCTAATTCTAAATCTGGATCTAATGGACACGTAGGTGCTGGTGGACCAGGGTATACAATCGATTGTGAATTAGATGGTGAAAATCAATATCATGAAAGAGGGATTCTTTCTATGGCTCACGCAGGGAGAAATACAGGGGGCTCTCAATTCTTTATATGTCACTCAAGAGATAATACAGCTCACCTAGATGGAAACCATACCTGCTTTGCTAAGGTTTCTGAAGGAGTTAATATAATCGATGAAATTAAAGAAGGAGATAGTATTGATACAATTGAAATAATAGAATAGTTTTTCTGTGAAAAAAAAAGCGATTATAATTGGTTCCGGAATAGCTGGAATTGCTACAAGCATTCGCCTTGCAAACAAAGGTATTGAGACCCATATTTTTGAGTCTAATGCTTTTCCTGGAGGAAAAATTAACAGTAAATATATAGATGGATATCGGTTTGACCGAGGTCCATCAATCTTAACTTGCCCTGAATATATTGAAGAATTATATAAACTATGTGGAGAAGATTTTGGAACATTTAAAATGGCTAAACTTAAATCATCGTTTAAATATTTTTTTGATGATGGATTGGAAATTCTATTAAAAAATGACCGGAAATCAATTGTTAAAGAAATCTCTACAAAACTTGATGAAAACCCAAAACAAATCGAAAAATATTTCGATAAAGCTGAATCTAATTATAAACTAATTGCTCCTTTATTTATTGAAAAATCATTACACAGATGGAAAAAACTAATAGGTAAAAAACTAATAAAGGCACTAATTCATATACCTAAGTTCAAGTTATTTAAAACAATGCATCAAGAAAATTCATCATTGTTTAAAAACAAAAGAACAGCGCAAATATTTAATCGTTTTGCAATCTATAATGGAAGCCATCCATACTATGCTCCAGCAATGCTCAATATGATATCTCATTTGGAAATTAATATTGGTCCATATCTTCCAAAGGGAGGAATGATTCAATTAATAGAATCACTTGTATACTTGGCTAAGAAACAAGGTGTAAAGTTTCATTTCAATGAGAAAGTTGAGAAAATTAATTTAAATAAAAATAAAATCTTAGGAATATCAACTAAAAAAAAGCAGTACTTCTCTGATTTCGTAATTAGTAATATGGATATTTCTTTAACCTATGAAAAATTATTGCCAAATTCTAAACATCCAAAAAAAATAATAGCACAAGAACGATCAAGTTCTGCAATAGTTTTTTATTGGGGAATAGACCGTTCATTTGACGAATTAGATGTTCATAATATGATTTTTTCCGATCAGGAAAAAGAAGAATTTGATTCTATATTCCACAAAAAAATAATACCTGAGAAACCTTACATATATATAAACATATCCTCTAAAATTGTGAAAAATGATGCGCCTGATGGATGTGAAAATTGGTTTGTATTAATAAATGCACCAATTAATACTGGACAAAATTGGGATAATGAAATTAAAGTAAAACGTGAATTTATAATTCAAAAGATGAGCAACTTACTTAAAACCGACATAAGAAAAAATATTAAATTTGAAGAAATACTTGATCCAAGAAAAATTGAAGATTCATACAACAGTAAATTTGGTTCTATATACGGTAATGCATCAAACAACCGTTTTTCTGCATTCTACAGACATCCTAACTTCAGTAAAAAAATAAAAGGATTATATTTTGTTGGTGTTTCTGTTCACCCTGGAGGTGGAATACCTTTGGCATTATGTAGTGCCAAAATTGCTACTGAATGTCTTTTTAATGATTATAATCTATAATTATTGTTGAAAAATAAATTAAATCGACAATTAAAAAAAGAGTAAATTTGTCTTATATGGATTTTGTAGTTTCAGCCAGAAAATATCGCCCCAATACCTTCGAGGCAGTTGTAGGTCAAAATCCTATTACCTCAACTTTACGAAATGCTATAAAAAATGAGCACCTTGCTCAAGCTTTTCTATTTTGCGGATCTCGTGGTGTTGGTAAAACATCTACCGCTAGGATTTTAGCTAAAACAATTAACTGTTTTAACAGAACTGAAAAAATTGAAGCCTGTGAAAAGTGTGATTCGTGTTTATCCTTTAACTCTGGTTCATCACTAAATGTATATGAGCTAGATGCTGCATCAAACAATGGAGTTGATGAAATTCGCAACCTTATAGACCAAGTTAGAATTGCACCACAATTAGGAGAATATAAAGTTTACATCATTGATGAAGTTCATATGCTCTCCTCAAGCGCTTTTAATGCATTCTTGAAAACCTTGGAAGAACCACCTAAACATGCTATTTTCATTCTTGCAACTACGGAAAAACACAAAATAATTCCAACTATTTTATCCCGATGTCAAATATTTGATTTCGCTAGAATTAAAGTAAAAGATATTGCCGATCATTTAGCATTAATTTCAAAAAGAGAAAAGATTTCTTCTGAACCTGAAGCTTTGCATATTATTGCCCAAAAAGCAGACGGAGCATTAAGGGATGCACTTTCTATTTTTGATCAAATCGTAACTTATTCTGAAGATAATATTACCTACGAGAATGTTATTTCAAACTTAAATATACTTGACTATGACTATTACTTTAGTATTGTTGAAAGTATATTAAAAGAAGATATTCCAAATGGTTTAATCATCTTGAATGAAATCATCGAAAAAGGTTTTGATCCACACAATTTTATTGTAGGTTTAGCAAATCATTATAGAAACTTACTTGTTTGTAAAGATGAAAGAACCGCTGGTCTCCTTGAAGTAAGTGAATCAATAAAAGATAAATATATTACACAATCACAAAAAATAAATCCAAATAATTTAGTGCGAGCACTCGGTGTATTGAGTAAGACAGATATTGAATATAAGATATCAAAAAACCAGAGACTCCTCGTTGAAATGGCAATTATGCAATTATGTTCTATCAAAAAAGAACTAGAAAAAAAAAAATCCCTAACTGATAATGTAGAGATAATTCCATTTGAAAGTAAAGAAATCAAAGACTTCATAAAAAAAGAAAAAACTTCAAATATCACTAATAAAGAAGAATTTGAGAATATATCTTCACATAAAAATATTCCAGCTACAAAAAAAAATGAAGATAATGATTCTAAATTGAAGGTTCTATCAATAAAAAAAATGCTTCAGAAAAATGAGGAAATTAACGAAGGAAAAAAACTACACAACGAAAATATACCTAAAAATGAATATTCACTTGAAGATCTAAAAATAGTGTGGGAAAAATTCGCTTTCAAAATGAAAAAGAAACGAAAAGAAACCATCTATAATGCTTTAATTAAAAGAGCTCCTAAAAAGATATCTGAAAATGAATATATTTTAGAAGTAGACAATCAAATTCAAATCGACTATATAAATCCCCTATTTGAAGAACTAACAACATTTATAAGGTCTGAATTAAACAATTATCTTATAAATTTTAAAATGGAAATCTCTCAAAATCAAAAAATCGATATTCAATTTCAAACCGGGAAAGAAAAATTCATGTCATTAGCAGAAAAAAACCCTAACTTACACAAGTTAAAGGAAAGACTGAATTTAGAAATTGAATATTAATTTCCTGTTATCTAACATTTTAGGTACAAACATAACAATATAAAAAATGGACAACGATAAGAATATGGCCGTATTAATAGATGGTGACAATATACCCTCAAAATACATTAATGAAATGATTGAAGAGATCACCAAATATGGAAATCCAACAATAAAACGTATTTATGGAGATTGGACAAAACCACAACTTTCTAAATGGAAAAAAGTACTCCTTGATAATGCAATTACTCCAATTCAACAATATAGTTATACATTGGGTAAAAATGCAACTGATTCCGCAATGATTATAGATGCAATGGACATCCTTTACTCAGGTAAAGTAGATGGATTTTGTATTGCTTCGAGCGATAGTGACTTTACTCGATTAGCAACCAGAATTCGTGAAACCGGACTTTCAGTAATTGGAATTGGTGAGAAGAAAACTCCAGACCCTTTTATTGTATCGTGTGATAAATTCATCTATCTTGAAATTCTTCAAAAAATAGATGAAGATAAAGACGATTTAGAAAGTAAAAGAAAAATAAAAAAAATAGAAATTATAACTCCAAAAGTAATTAGATTAATTACCCAAACTGTAAATGATACCGCAGATGAAGACGGGTGGGCTTTTTTGGGAGATGTTGGTGGATTAATACAAAAAAAACAACCAAATTTTGATTCAAGAATTTATGGTTTTGAAAAATTAACTCCATTAATTAAATCAACTGGCAAGTTTGAAATAGATCAAAGAGAAAGTCATAAAGGAAGAGCTAAATTAATTTATATTAGACGAAAAAAATAAATACAAAGGAGGTTTAAATAAATGTATAAGTATTCAGTAATTTGGAATACTCTCTATCGTTTGATTCTTTAATTCCTTCAAAACTACATTCAATCATATCCTTAATTTTTAAAATTTCAGGGTATTTAGTTGCTACTATTTTATTCAAAAGAGCTTTTTTTCCAATAACTTGTATCTCATGAAATTCAGAATTATTTATGATTTTAAAAAAAACCTTGTTATTGGAAAGTTTTCTGTACAGAGGAAAGTATATATCTTTGTCTAACATAATTCTAAATTAGATAATGTTTGCAAATAAAACTCATAAAAAAGCAGATGAAGTATTTAAAAGTGGTGATATTAAAAAATCAATAATACTTTATTCAAAAGCATTGAAAGAATCACCTAACGAACCTATCATATTTTCTGATAGAGGAGTTGCATACCTTCATTCAAAAGAAAAAGAAAAAAGTTTAGCTGATTTTAATCGTGCTATTGAACTTGAACCTGATTATGGATATCATTATGCAGCAAGAGCATTCGCTAAAAATAATTTTGGTGATATTGATGGAGCTATTCTTGATTACGAAGAAGCCATAAAAATGGATCCGGATGATGCAATTGGTCAAAATAACCTGGGTATACTATTAGAAAAAAAAGGATATCAAAAAGAGGCTGAAAAACGTTTTAAAATTGCGGATTCATTATCTAAAATGGAGGATAAATTATATGATGTAATTGGAGAGATAGAAAAAACTAACAATGAAAATAAATCATCTTTAAAAATTGATAAAAAAAAATCAACTAAATCTGAATTAAAAAAGCTTTTTACATCAAAAATACAATTTCAAGAATTTATTAAGTTTTTAAAAAATGGTTTAAAAATTAAATGAATAAAAAAGAAAAAATAAAATATATCATTAAATCCCTGGAAAAATTATATCCTAATACACCCGTACCTCTTAACCATAAAGATTCATATACGCTTTTAATTGCAGTATTATTATCTGCTCAGTGTACAGACAAAAGAGTGAATAAGGTAACACCAAACTTATTTAAATTAGCAGATAATCCTTACGATATGGTGAAAATGACAGTTGATGAAATCCGACAAATAATTCGTCCTTGTGGACTTTCTCCTAAAAAGTCTCAAGCAATATTTAGTTTGTCCCAAATAATTATCAATAAACATAATGGAAAGGTACCTAAAAGCTTTAAACTATTGGAGGAACTTCCAGGAGTGGGTCATAAAACAGCTTCCGTAGTTATGGCTCAAGCTTTTGGAGTACCAGCATTCCCAGTTGATACACATATTCATCGATTACTTACTCGTTGGGGGATTACTAATGGTAAGAATGTAAACCAAACAGAGAAAGATGCAAAAAAACTTTTCCCTAAAGAACTATGGAATAAAATTCATCTACAAATAATTTTTTATGGTAGAGAATATTCACCATCTAGATCACCAAAAGCAAATATAGATTTTATCACAAAAAATATAGGTACTACAAAAGCGAAAAAAGAATTAAAATCTTAATTATTACAAAGATTTTTTATTTTTAGAATAAATAAAATAACAATGGAATATTTAAATAAAGTTTTTTTTGATAACACTATTCTTGAGTGGTTAATTGCTATAGGCTATATTGCTGGATCATTTATTGCAGTTAAAATGGTATATTGGATTATATCTAATGTAATAAAAAAATTAACAAAAAAAACAAAGACAAAGCTTGATGATATATTAATAGATAAATTACAGAAGCCAATTGTTTATTCTATTATTTTATTAGGTTATTGGATTGCTATTCATGACCTTAATTTTAGTGATAAAAGCATTCTCACATATTTAGAAAATATAGGTTTTTTTGCAACAATTATCATCCTAACATCCATTATATCAAGAATAGTTGATGCATTTGTAACAGAAGTAGTATTGCCATATGCTGAAAAAACAGAAAGAGGTCAAAATAACTTTCTTTTACCTGTCATTAGAAAAACTTTAAGATCTGTCATATGGATATTTGGTATAATTATCGGACTTGATAATATTGGACTTGACATTACAGCTATGATTGCAGGATTGGGAATTGGTGGATTAGCTTTAGCATTAGCTGCTCAAGATTCTGTGAAAAATATTTTTGCAGGTATTATGATTTTTTTGGACAAACCATTTAAAATTCAAGATAGAATTCAAATTGAAGGATATGATGGAATAATTGAAGAAGTAGGTTTGAGAAGCACAAGACTGAGAACACTAGATGGTCGTATTGTGACAATCCCAAATAGCACATTTACTGATCAAAGTGTAGTTAATATAACATCTCAACCGTCATTAAAAATTAAGCTTAATCTAGGTTTAACATATGATACAAATGAAAAAGACATGCAGAAAGGTATTGATATACTTAATCAAATTGTAGCGGATAATCAAGATATACTTGATGAAACTTGTGAAGCTGGGTTTAAAGATTTTGGAGATTTTTCATTAGGTATACTATTTATTTATTTTATCAAACCAGAATCTCATTGGTTAAATTCTCAACATATAATAAATAAAGAAATATTGAAAAGATTTAACGAAGCTGGATTAGAATTTGCGTTTCCAACTCAAACAATTCTGAAAAAAGAAATTTAATACATTTTTATTATACTGTGAATAAACTTTCTATTTACTTTTTAGGATTAATTACACTATTAATTTTTCCCATTCCAACGTTCTTTATACTTTATTGGTTTGAAAAGATTTCGCCTCTAGAAATATTAGAATTAAGCAACCTATCAACACTAAAATTAACTCTTGGTATAGAACTAGGAATAATTTATGCATTCTTAGCATTACTTCTAATAAAAGCACCAATATTTGAAGGTACACCCTATCGAATTGAAAATATTATAAAAAAAATGAATCTAAACCTATTTGACTGTTTATTTATATCTATTTGTGCAGGATTTGGAGAAGAACTATTATTTAGATCGGGGTTTCAGTTTTATATCGGACCATTTATAACCTCAATTATTTTTGTTGCAATTCATGGATATTTAAACCCTTTTAACTGGAAATTATCTTTATATGGGTTAATTGTTCTACCATTTATATTTTTGATAAGTTATGGTTATAAAGAATTCGGTTTATGGTTTAGTGTTGGCGCACATTTTTCGTATGATTTTGTTCTATTGATAAATATAAAAAAGACTAAATATTAACGGACAATTATTGACAATCTAGTTGTCTGTTGAACTAACAAACAATTTGGTATTGTAACAATTTGATCAACTTCTAAAACCTCAAAATAACGAAGTGAACATAAATCTTCTGGCAAAGTCAAAATAGGTCCAGCACCTGACAAATACAACTCTCTTAATTTTCTACAACTTGTTAATGAATTTGGTATTTCAAAAAGATTATTTTGATTTAGCTTCAAAAACTGCAATTCACTACATTGTCCTATCTCTTCAGGCAAAAACTCAAAACCATTATAATTTAATTGAAGTACTTCTAATTTTTTTAAATTACCAATTTGCTTTGGTAAGGTTTTTAATCTATTATTATTCAAAAGAAGTTGTTCTAAATTAGGTAATTCACATAATGACTTAGGAAGCTCCTCTAAATCATTATATTGAAGAGACAATACTTTTAATTTCTTTAAATTAGAAATGGAATTAGGAATATAATGAATATTATTTCTCCCTAAATATAATTTTTCTAAATTAACAAGTTCACCTATTCGATCTGGAATAGAATCAATCTTATTTCCATATAATCTTAATACTTTTAAATTAGGATTAAAAAATACTTCTTCAGGGAATTCAGTCAATCCTTTTCTAGAAAAATTTAAATTATTCCCTTCCCTAGCAGATTTAAAATCTTTTAATCCTCCGCAACCGAAAAGAATAACTAAAAGAAATAAATTTAAATATCGTATCACCACAATACTAAAATAATTATTTATAATTTCATTTTTAAAATGTACCTTTCAAAAACAAGAAACTCTATTTTATAATACAATAAATTAAAGAAATGAAAAAAATAACATCAATATTATTCGGAATTACATTAACTATAAGTTTTGGAATTAATGCACAAAACAAAGAACAAGGAGAAAAAGAAAATGCTGAAATTACAGCAAATAAAATTGCTAATGAAATAGCTGAATGTCTTCAACTATCTGATGCTCAAAAAGAACGTGTGAGAATTATAGAGCTTGGAATTATTCAAAAGAAAGAAGGAATTAAAAACAACGCAGAATATTCACAAGAAGAAAAAGAAAAATACTTTATAAGAATTAATAGAAGAAGAATTGAAATGATAAATAGTATACTAGACCCTAAACAAAAGGAGCTAGATTGTAATCTGAAATAGAAATATTAGATTAAAATATAAAAAGGGCTTAATTAAGCCTTTTTTACTTAATAATATCTTTAAATATTGCTCTAAACTTATCAACTTTTGGCCTAACAATAGATTTACAATATGGATTCTGAGGATTTAACTCTAAGTAATTTTTATGATAATCTTCAGCAGAATAAAAATGTGAACAAATTGTTATCTCTGTAACAATAGGTCTTTCCCAAATATTAGAATCATTTTGTTTTTTTTTATAGAATTCAGCAATTTTTTTTTGTTCTATATTATGATAAAAAATCACTGACCTATATTGACTTCCTATATCATTCCCTTGCCCATTCAACTGTGTTGGATCATGTATATACCAAAAAACTTCTAATAATTTATCAAAGGTGATTTCATCAGAATCATATAAAATCCTGGTTACTTCTGCATGATTTGTTTTTCCAGAGCAAACATCAGTATAATTTGCAGTTTCTTCATTACCACCCATATACCCAGGAATAACATCTAAAACTCCTTTTAAGTCTTTAAAACAAGCTTCAATACACCAAAAACATCCTGCTCCAAACGTTGCCTTACTTAACATATGAAATAATCTTAATTTACATTTAATCTTTTTTAAACTTTAATGATATTGAGTTAATACAATACCTCAAACCTGAAGGTTGAGGACCATCTTCAAAAACATGGCCCAAATGAGCATCACATTTATTGCAAACAACCTCATTTCGAACCATACCATAGGAGTTATCAATTACTTGATTTACATTATCCTCAACTGCAGGAGCATAAAAACTTGGCCAACCTGTTCCTGAATTAAATTTTGTTTCTGATAAAAAAAGTAAATTATCACAACAAACACAATAGTATTTACCCTTATCTTTATTATTCCAATAATCTCCGGAAAAAGCAGGTTCAGTACCTGATTGTCTAGTAACTATGAATTGTTCTTTTGATAGAATTTTTCGCCACTCATCATCTGTTTTTTTAACCTTACTAGAGTCATCTAAATTAAATTGATTTATATCTACCTTTGAAACAATATTATATTTACCATTACAACTAATTAGTGAATATTCTTTTTCTTCCATACTTGATAGACAGCTCAATAATAAAAAAGAAAAAAAACAAATAAATATTTTAATCATACATAAAATTATATCCTATTAATAAATATAGAAGTACTTTTACAATATAATGTTAAATTTTTCTAAAAATTTCTGGATTATTTCATTTGGACTCTTATTCTTTATGATGAGCTTTAATTTAATTCTACCTGAATTAAATCAATTTATCACAAATATGGGAGGAGCTGATCAAAAAGGACTAATCATTTCCATATTTGCAATATCAGCATTAATCTCAAGACCTTTTTCAGGTAAATTATCAGATACAATAGGTAGAAAAAAAGTTATGTATATTGGAATAGGCGTCGCTATAATTGTATCATTACTATATCCTTTGTTCACATCTGTAAGTTTGTTCTTATCATTAAGACTAATACATGGATTTAGTGCTGGTTTTCTTCCAACAGGTGTAACAGCTTTAGTTACAGATATATTACCAGAAAATAAAAGAGGAGCTGGAATGGGTATTTTAGGAGTATTTATTTCAATTGGCTTTGGTGGTGGCCAAGCTATAGGATCATTTATTCGTTCAAAATTAGGTATGACAAATTTATTTATTACTGCTTCTATTTTAGGTTTAATTTCATTGATTTTAATTTTCTTTTTAAAAGAAACATTACAAAATAAAGTTAAGTTTAGATGGAAACTTTTAAAAATAAATTGGAATGATATAATTGAACCAAGTGTCTTACCTGCAGCAATCGTCATGTTTCTTTCTACTTTCTCATCTGGAATTGTACTTACAATAACACCAGATATGTCTGACTTTTTAAATATAGAGAATAAAGGCTGGTTTCTTGGATTCTATGCATTTTCAACAATATTTATTCGAATATTAGTCAGTGGACTCTCAGATAGAATAGGCAGGCCAAAAACACTAATTTATGGACTTTTTATTATGTTCATAAGTATGATAGTAGTTACATTATCAAATGAATGGAAACTTTATACAATTGGTGCTATTTTATTTGGCATAAGTACAGGTATTTCAAGTCCTACACTAATGGCTTGGACAGCAGACCTATCTCATAAACAAAGGAGGGGAATTGGAGCTAGCACATTATTCATTGCACTAGAGCTAGGTATTATGTTTGGTTCCGCATCAACAATATTTACTTATGATAACACGCTGTGTACAACAAAATATTCTTTTATTGCAGGAAGTATAATGGCAATGATTGGTATAATATATTTAATCTTGCACTTAAAATATCGTTTTTCAAAAAGATAATTCATCATCTATCTTTAAAAATCTCCTAATATACTTTACGGCTATATATATAGGTATAGTATCAATTACCGCAAAAAATAACTTAAATAAATAACTACTCAGAATAAACATAATTAGAGCAGAATAAACATCTTCTCCAGATTTTATTGGTATACCATCTGCATAATAATGTGTTACTAAAATAACAGCGATAGAATCAATCATCTGACTGGTGATCGTTGAAACATTATTACGTAACCAAAGAAAACGACCCCCTGTTTTTTGTTTTAGGTAATGAAAAATTCTTACATCTACAAATTGAGCAATTATGTATGCTATCATAGATGCAAAAGTAGCACCAAATGTCAATGTACGTATTTCATAAAAAGAATATCCATGAGGCACAACAGCCTGATCATCAATAATATCAATTGGTAACTTACCATTAGAGAGTAAAGAATCTGGTGCTTCCAGCCATCCTCCGAACCACATGACTAAAATGACCCAAAAATTTAAAATCAATCCTGCCCAAACAAGCATATTTGCACGTTTTTTTCCAAAGATTTCAGAAATAATATCTGTACAAAGAAATGTTATAGGGTAAGGTAATACACCTACAGCTACAATAAAGCGAATATCCGAATTTGACCCAATTCCAAAATATTCTGAAAGATCGATAAAACGAGAGACACCAAGAACATTTAAAAGAGTTAAAGATCCTAAGAAGACTCCAGATAAAATTATAAAGACCCACTCTCTTCTACGTGCTAATTTTATTTCTTCTATAGTTTCTTCTTTTTTAAACAATACTTTAAAATTTATTCAAAAGGATAAAAAAATAACAAGTCTTCAATAGAAGAACTAAATTTCTGTAATTTTAAGTATATTAGACAATTAAATCAATTTTTTTGGAAAGAATAAAAGAAAAAGAATTAACAAAACTATACTATTCTATTGGAGAAGTAGCAGAGATGTTTAATGTCAATACATCTCTTATACGGTTTTGGGAAAAAGAATTTTCCTCAATAAAACTTAAAAAAAATAAAAAAGGAAATAGATTATTTACTCCTAAAGACATCCTAAAAATTGATAATATTTATCATTTAGTGAAAACTCTAGGATATACTCTAGATGGCGCAAAAAAAGCAACGAAATCAAATTCTAGTATAACGTCAGATGAAACTAAAAATTTAAATCAAGAAGTTATTCTACGTTTGGAAAAAATAAAAGAAAAATTAATTCTATTAAAATCTTAACTTACTTTATAAGATTTAAACTTATCTATAAATTCTTTTTTACTGATCTCAAAGTCATAATTACAATAACCTATTTCTCTTAATAAACAAGTAAGTATTTTACCTTCCTTATTTTTCTTATCATTTTCTAGCATTTGAACCATATCGTTAATTGCTTGATTAGAAAAATCTGGAATTTCATAATTTGAAGTAATAACCTTTTTAATAATGTTATAGTCATCTTTACTTAAAGTAGAATAATCAACTGAAAAAGATGATTCCATTAACATACCTATAGCTATAGAATGACCGTGAGATAAATTCAAGGAAGTATTATAATATCCCTCAATAACATGACCTATTGTGTGACCAAAATTTAATATTTTTCTTAAACTAGATTCAAAAAAATCTTTACCTACTATATTCTTTTTAACCTCAACACAGTCTTTTAAAAGAATTTGATCAATATTTCGAAAATCATCATATTGTTTAACAACTCTATTAAAAATATCTTTATTATAAATTAATCCATATTTCATCATTTCTGCTAAGCCACTATATATTTCACTTTCAGGTAAAGTATCTAAAAAAATAGTATCAATAAAAACAGCTTTTGGATTAGAGAAAAAACCAATTTGATTCTTAAATCTCCCTAAATTAACTCCAGTCTTACCTCCAATAGAAGCATCGACCATACCCAATAAAGATGTTGGTATATTAATAAAATCGCACCCTCTTTTAAACGAGCAAGCGATAAAACCTCCCATATCAGTTACTACTCCTCCTCCAAGATTAATAATCAAATCATGTCGACCTATTCCATATTCTGTCAAGGATTCCCAAACAGAAATAGAGGATGTTATTTGCTTATTCTTCTCACCTTCAGGAAAAACAACAATCTTTGCTTTATTAAGCGATTTAAATTTCTTAATTAAATGATGCAAACAATATTTATTAGTATTTCCATCGACAATTATTACTTTTTTAGAGGAAGAATATTGAGATAATAATTTTTCAAAAGAAGAGTCTAACAAATCACCTATCTCGATACTGTATTTATCAACATCTATAGAATACATAAAAAAAATAAATTTTTAGTAAAAATAATGAATTGTTGACCATTCCAAATAAAAAAATAGAAAGGACGATATATAATAATTAAAAGCGATTAAATTTGCTGTATGATTTCATTCGAAAATACTAAAATAGCATTTCATAGTAAATCATCTAAAGATTTAAAAAGAGCATATTGGCTATTTAAAATAATAGCAAATCCTAAAATTGTTCTTTTTGGTAAATGGCTAACTAATATGGCTATAAAGATTAATCTACCTATTCGAAAGATTATAAAACGAACTATATTTAAACAATTTTGTGGTGGTGAATCTATTTTTGAATCATTAAAGTTATCGCAACAATTATCCAAGTATAACTTAAAAACAATCCTAGATTATAGTATTGAAGGTAAAGTAAAGGAAGAAGACTTTAATCATACTGTTAATGAGATTATAGCAACAATTAATGAAGGGAAATCAAATAAAGATATTCCTTTTGCTGTATTTAAAATAAGTGGCATTTGTTTATTTAGTACACTCAAAAAAATGAATAATGGAATACATAATATTGATTCAGAAATAGAAAAAGAATACAAAAAATTAAATGCTCGAATAGATCTTATCTGCAAAGCGGCATATAATGCAAATGTTCCTGTCTTTATAGATGCTGAAGAATCATGGATTCAAAATTCTATAGACAAGTTAGTGAAAGAAATGAGTATGAAGTATAATAAAAATCGTGCTATAATTTTTAATACGGTTCAATTATATCGTCATGATAAATTATCTTTTGTAAAAAATGAAATAGAACATGCTAGGAAAAACAAATATTTCTTAGGATTAAAGCTTGTTCGTGGAGCATATATGGAAAAAGAAAGACAACGTGCAGAAAAAAAAGAATACCCTTCTCCTATTCAACCAAACAAAAAAGTATGTGATGAGCATTTTGATAAAGCTATGGAAATTATACTTAAAAATATAGATGTTACAGCTGTATGTGTTGGAACACACAATGAAAAAAGCTCAATTAAATTGACTGAACTTATGTCTGCCTATAAAATTAAAAAAAATGATTCTAGAATCTATTTTGCTCAATTATTAGGTATGTCTGACCACATTTCTTATAATTTATCTCACAATGGTTATAATGTAGCAAAATATATACCCTATGGTCCAGTTAAAGAGGTTTTGCCTTATTTATTAAGAAGAGCAGATGAAAATACTTCAGTTGCCGGTCAAACAACACGTGAGTTATCACTAATTAGGAAAGAAATAAAAAGAAGAAATAATGCTTGATAAAATTAAAAAAATAAACAGAATGTATAGAGCTAAATAATAAGGTATTATCTGGTTTTTATTGTTATGTGTTTGTTTTGGTCATATATTAATAATACTAGAAGAATTAATAAACGAAGAAGATGTGTTGGGTTCGGGTTATTTTGTATTAGTTAAAGTTATATTAAGTCAAATGGCTTATCATTATATAAAGGCAGAAAAGATAGAATCAAGTGGTAATACTGTAAGAGTGTTTATAGAAAGAATTGAAGAACTAGAAAGACAGTTAAGAAATAAAGAATAATTTATTACCTCATTATATTTATATATCCATTAAATCTATATTTTTCATCGTTCACTAAATCTTTACAATCAATCACCCAATTATACATTCCATCTTGAACAATGCCACCATTAAAAGTACCATCCCATCCTATTGATGGATCATGACTTTCCCAAATCAATTCTCCCCAACGATTATATATATATAAATCAAATTGATGAACATCAATTCCTGTAATATGGATATTCCACACTTGATTATACTCATCATTGTCAGGTGTGAACGTATTAGGAGCATAAATAATAACATCATCTACAACGGAAACATATTTTGTGACTGTATCATTACAACCATATGCATTAGAAACAATTAGAGTTACAGGATAATCCGCAGTCTCCAATAATGGAAAAACAACATTATATACATCCTCATTAACTGAAGAGTTAGGATTTCCACTATCAATATCCCAATTCCAAGATGTTACATCCACAGAACTTTGGTCAAATAAAGAAACAACAGGGTTAAATGAAATGACATTATTTGGGCTAATCATAAAATCAGCAGTTGGATAATCATATACTTGCACTAAATCATCATAAGACATAACATATTCACAACTGTCATCAGTTAATATTGTAACTGTTACTGAATATGGACCTGAAAATTGATAGGTATGAGAAAAATCATCATTTCCATTTATAACCTCAATCACTCCATCTCCAAAATCAACTGAAGTTGATAAAATATTAGTTGACGGTGTAGTATTAATAAAATTAACTGTATGAGGTAAACAACCACTTAATGTATCTCCAATAATACTAGGAAAAACATTATTAGGTTCTGTAATTGAATAATTTAATTCAAACAAACAATTATTAGAATCTAAAACATTTATAATGTAATCACCTGCACAAAGCATTATTCCATTTCCTAACTGATCTCCATTAACACCACCAAGCCAAGAATATGAATATCCTGGTGTACCTCCACTAGGAATAACTATAACAGAACCATCGCACTCACCATAACAGCTAGCAGCAGTTGGGACATAAGTGGCCGTTAATTCTGAAGGTTCAGTAACTAAAATCTCTATATTATCACTACATCCCTGAGCAGAATATACAATTACATTGTATACACCAGCTGTTAATCCATCAACAGTAAATGTATTACCAGAAAAAATTGTTGCACCTCCATTAATAGAATAACTATCAATATTATTACCTATAATAGTAAATGATCCATCATTATATTCATAACAGCTTACTTGATTAATTAAGGTGTCAGTAATCATGGTAATTAACTCTGTAACTGTTATTATTGCTTGATCAACACAACCATTACTATCTACTTCGTATATATAATCACCAAAAGGCATTGTCTGAGGATCATAAGGCATTATTAAAGAAACACCTAAAGGATTTGTCCAAGAACCATTACTAGAAGCATTAGGTCCTAAAAATTGAAATAAATCTACAGGAAGTCCACTAGCACAAACTTGAATGGTTGAATCTATTCCTGGATTTGGAACATCCGAGGTATAAATTATTATATCGTCAGAATTTGTACATAATGGATGCCCTTGAGGATAAATTGTAAGGGTTAATGTATCTTGAGAATTGATATTAGCAATTGGGTCTAGTATTGAAGGATCATTAAACACATTGGTTGGAGCCCATTCATAAACTAAATCAGGAGAACAATTTGATAGCCAATTTCCACTAATACTTCCTGCTAAACCTGGTCCCTCGCTTACAATAATATTTCCATTATCATCAAGAACTTGAAATGAGCATTCATTTACAAAGGAACCAATAGCATTAAATGTATAAAATACTGTAGCTCCAACTGGAACTGTAAGATTAATACTATTAGAGAGTCCTGTTGCTATTGTATAATCTGTCGTAACGCCATTTATTGTTATAGTAATTGTATTACCATTCCACCCATCACCAAAGGTATCGTCTAAATTTAATATATAATTACAATCCGATACTGCTCCAACAACCTGACCATCTAGCTGTATTGCTGAACCACCACAAATTGTCGTATCATTTCCCGCAAAAGGAACAGGGTTTTCATTTACAGTTAACACAAAACTTGTGTCATGAGTACATCCAAAATCATTGTGCACAAAATATTGATATGTGAATGAGCCTGATGTGTCTGGTAAAACAACTAAATCATTACCATCAGCAGATAAAGAAGTTTGGAAAATAGGATTAAACCAATACGAAGAATCTAAACCAGTACCAATATCTGGAGTAAAATTAGTGACCGATGGATAATATGAAGGATCCAAATTTAAACCAAAACTAAATAATGTACCATCATCTAACGCCCAATTATCAATCACTGTTAAAGTCCATATACCATTCGTTGGACAGCCTACTAAATTAGATAATGGATCTATTGATTCGTACGTACCTCCAGGAATAGTATTTGTTAAAGGATTATTTGCAACCCATTCAACCCATGTTTCTGTGGCTCCTGGTGCAAAACAGTATGTAAATGGGACACCCATAGTTGAAGGGTCACTACAATCAACATTGTCAGCTTGAACCGGTATACCTATTTGAGTTCCACCACCTCCTTGTTGATGAAGAATTGCATTTTGACCATTTGGACATTCAATCATAATAACCAAATCTCCCATATATGAATGTTCTAATTCAAGACATATATCTTGAATATCATTAACATTAGCAATAGTAGTTCCAGAATAAAATCCAGTTTGCATAAGTTGAATATCTTGAGAAACACCTAAAAGCGTATCAGGTAAACATCCATCATCTATAGTTAAACTACCTACGAATCCTGTCCATTCAACTTCATATGAATCTGGATCAGCAGAAACAGAATAGGATTCTCCAAGACAGATTGTTGTATCACCAGGAAAGGTCGAAAAATCAGGTAAAGTTTCAACTAATACCGTCAAATCTATTAGATTTGGATTACTACAACCATTATCATCAGTTACAAATAATTGTACTTTATATTCTCCTGGTATCGAATATGAGTGTGTTACATTTTGACCATTAGCTGTTGTACCATCCATAAAATCCCAGTTATAATCTACTAAATTAAATCCTGGTTGAGCAAAAGAACCTTGGTCCTGAAAATCTATATTTTGATTTAAACAAACACGTATACTATCGGGTGTAATACCACCAACAATAATTCCTCCAGCTTGAGGATTATTACAAGGTGTTTGACAAGTAGCACTTGCTGTAAACATACCTGTACCAACACCATTTGAATAAAATTGAAGAGTAATACAACCTGTAGGATTTAATGCTGTAGCCTGAATAACAACTCCTTGTAATTGATTAGTTGTATATGTACCTAATGTATTTGCGGCTACTGAATTACCGTCAAATACAGCCATATAATCAACATTTGGATTATTTTGAGTGCCAGTATTTGTTGGATCTAAACTAAATAAATTAAATACTATAGAAATAATATCTCCAGGGGTATCAGGACAAATAGTTATTGTAATATTCTCATTATTACTATAACCTGTTCCACCTTGCCCTCCCGAATCTATTATAAATCCATTACAGGTATTGAAAGTTGCATTATTATTAAGTGATGTAAAATCAATTGCAAATTGAGAAAACAAAGAAATAGGAAATAATAAAAAAGTGGCTAAAAAAAGTCCAGATGAAAAAAATCTCATAATTGACAACTTAATTAAATTACACTAGTAATACTTCAAAAAATAAAAATGGTTGCCTCTAAAAATTTTATTTTGAAGAATAGCTAATATACTCAATTATCTTAATAAATTAACTAGACCTGAAATTACTCTAGGTTCATCATCTGCAGACAATTGATATGTTATTTTCCAACTATATAAACCATCAGCCATAACTTGACCTCCATATGTTCCATCCCAACCAATCTTATCATCATGAGACTCCCAAATAATTTCTCCCCATCTATTAAATATCAAAATAGTAAAATTATAAGGATCATAACCTGAAGTGAAAATTGGTTTAAATGTCTGATTATATTGATCCCCATCAGGGGTAAATGTATTAGGAACATAATATATTAATGGCTCTTCAACAGTAATATCAACATATGCTGTATCAACACATCCCAGCAGCGAACTAGCAATCAACTGCACAGTATAATTCGATTCTGTCTCTGGATAAATATGTGATGGACTAAATTCTGTAGAATTTGCACCATCACCAAAAGACCAATCATAACTAGATGCTCCAATAGAAGTATTTTGGAAATTAATTTCTGGAGAAAAGCTAGAAATAGATGTGGTCGATGGGATAAATGAAGCCGAAGGTACTTCTTCTACAAAAATATAATCGGAATATGTTACTGAATTGACACAACCATTCTCAGTTGTAGTAATTAAAGAAACATCATATGTTCCTGAAAGATTAAATAAATAATTTACATTAATACATCCTGAAATGGAACTTGCTCCTTCTATATTCCATACACAATTAAATAAATTACTTGAAGCAACAGTATTATTGGTAAAAGTAACATTCAATGGAGCACAACCAGATAATTCATCAGCACTAAAACTTACTATAGGAAGTTCTTCAATTACAATAGACATAGTATCAGTAGTTATACATCCATTGTTATCAGCTGTAACAGTATAAGTTGTATTAGCAACCGGAATAAAATCTGCACCATCCACTAGCCCATTATCCCATACAATAGGTACACCCATTGGATTTATAGCTGTAACCACAGTAGTATCACCCTCACACACTAATTGATCTAAACCAGCGTCTATTGGCGAATATACCGCTAATATTGTTATTTCTTGAGTTACTAAACTTTCATTTCCACAATCATCTAGAATACTATAAGTTCTTGTTATTATTTCACCATTACAAACATTACCATCTGAGACATCACTAACCCAGGTGACAATTGGATTAATAGTACAATTATCTATCTCATCATTAACTACTAATATATCTACAGGTGGAACATCTATTAAACCTGGGACGGAAATATTTGGTGGGTTTGATGCTGTTGGTGGGGTTATATCTATTACTGTTATTGTCTGAGATACTGTTGAATTATTTCCACAATTATCTGTAATAGTCCATGTACGTGTTATTATCTCTGGACAACTACCTCCATCAGATACATCTGTTCCTAGAACCAAAC